>CAJIBY010000399.1_pt1 | contig 16963 bp, 18 predicted proteins | sample 9199461 | NCBI WGS metagenome assembly CAJIBY01 (sample SAMEA7708316, study PRJEB35096) | sediment metagenome | biome: marine neritic benthic zone biome [ENVO:01000025]; feature: sediment [ENVO:00002007]; material: shallow marine sediment [ENVO:03000034] sea grass bed [ENVO_01000059] ... | reverse complement strand
TATCAGTTTCAGAAAACAGATTGGTTTGCTATTGATTCTGCAGTTATCGAGAACCAGTCCTTGACCTTGTCAGTGACCCTACCTCAGCGTGGTATGTACAGGTTCGGACAACACTATATAAAAACTCCCGATTTTATCGGTACCTAACCTGTACATACCACGCTGAGGTAGGGTCACTGACAAGGTCAAGGACTGGTTCTCGATAACTGCAGAATCAATAGCAAACCAATCTGTTTTCTGAAACTGATAGAGGTAAATAGTGTCAAAAGGAGCTCCGTTTATCCTGGCCTTTATGGTGGTTTGCTGACCTAAAACCACTAGACTAATGAAGCTTCCCATTAAATGAATTAGTATCTTTTTCACTGCATTTAGGAATCACTTCCAGGTAAAATTACGGAGAAATAGACGCAATAAAAAGGTAGGTTATTCCAGCACCGGGACCCCGTTACGAGCGCCACTAATCCTCTTGATGTCGATCTCTACCGCACCCACTACCAATTTGGCTTTAATTTTAAGAGGTATTTTGTTGGAGTCGTCGGAAAGCCACACTTTTATAGCGTCCTTGCCTGCAAAAAGTTTATTGTCCGGCATTATAGGTTGCAGCACAATAGTATTGAACTTCCCTAGTTTGGTGCGCAAGGATTGCTTACCCAAGTAACGCACATTAAAGTCGTACTGCTCCTCATCGAAAAAGGCGTCCAATTGAATCACCGTTCCTTTCTCTATTTTAGAAAAATCCAAGGTGCGAAGGAAGTAATAACCACTCACCATGTCCTGTACATTATCGGGTACAGCAGCCTTCATGGTTTCCCTAGGCTCTTTGGTTTGCTTGTCCAAAATGGTAGTAACCGCCTGGCGAGACTGGTGATCGAAATCTACAATCTCGTATTTGCGATACCGCCCTTCTTCAATATTTCTATAGAAGCGGTGAGGAATGATGGCAGCAGTATCGATGTAGGTGCCCCAGTTATCGTTAATACGGGTAATTAAATCGAAAACTCCCACGGATCGCCCATAGACATCCACCTTATAGCAGGGACGCCCATTGCGAAAATTGACCTTATCCGCCACCACCATGGTGGCGGTAGCTGCATTTAAAAGCCCATAATGCACCCGATATTCCAACTTTTCTCCTATATCAAAACTGGAGTTGGAGACCTCCCGGTAGGGAGCCTGGGGGCTGAATGCGGTTAAAGCAAAGATCAATATAAATGGTAAATACTTTGTCATAAGATCAATTTGGTCTCAACCTTTAAAAATCAAATTGCGTACCAAAAAAACGAAAAATGATCATTATTAAGGATTTTCGGCCTTGAAATGCTCAAAATAGCGTTTCAGATCATTGTCAAATTTATCATTTAGTTCATTTTCAAAAAAGGTAAAATCTCCTCTATACCTTAAATAGGACATAAAAAATGCATTATTGACCTCTCTTTCCCCTAAATAAAGGAGGTAACGTTGCTTTTCATATAACTCTAACGTATCACAGCTCATTTTGATTTCATTAATAAGCCGCCTTTTGGAAATGATACGATCATCCAATGGTAAGGTTTCAGGCATATTAATATACAATGAATCCAATAGATCGGCCCCTCTTAATATATGATCGGTAAATTTCAGCCTGTCACCTTGGCGTTTTATATATTCCGCTAGTTGTGGGGAATGCGCTCCATACCTTTGCACTAAGAACCTCCTGGCACCTTGATCCCCAAAAAATGAGGCCAGATTTTCATTGAACTCCACGCTGTCACGAATAAATAAATTGCCGTGGGTCAGTTCGTGAATGATGGTATTGGCTAATTCACCCACTGGGTCGGTCAGCATATTGGAAAGTACCGGATCGCGGAACCAGCCCAAGGTCGACCACCCCCCAGCCACTCGTACATTGGTGTCCCAATCTTCTTGTAACAATTTAGCCTCTTCCCGGCGCGCTTTTTGCAATTCAAAAAACCCCTTATAGGGCACTTTGCCTAAGAAGGGGAATGACCATTCTTTAGCTTGCAGTTCAAAAGGCTTGGCGCCCGTTACTACCCAAAGGGACGGCTTCCCTAGCTGATCGTAATAGGTGGTGTAATTGTCAGAGGATTCAAACCCCAGGTTTTCCACGGTGAATTGTTTGATTTCCCCTATGAGCAACAACTTCTGTTTGATACTATCAGGTACCTCGGGGTCTTGCAACACTTCCGGAACTTCCCTGGCTGCCGAAATAATAGCCCATTGACCACTGGCTTGGCCTATTCCATATACGATCAGTTTATGATACCAGGCTGCGGAAAGCACCACCGCTGCCAGCAATAACCTCCAAATAAATTGCTTCATATGCTCGCAAAACTGTAATATACTTTACCCTCCATTATTTAACACAAAATCGTGCATTTCAGGTATATACAAAGGGCGATTTTTACCATGATATTTCAAGGTAGGCGATTTACTTTTTATTTACTTTTTAGGGTCCCGTATTTTGAGAATCTTGCTTGTTAAATTTGAGCATTCATAGTACCTTACAACTTTATATTTTTAAATCTAATCTGTATAGAATGAGTATTGCATCAGAAAAGCTTAAGGCCTTACAACTAACCATCGACAAACTGGAAAAGACTTATGGGAAGGGAGCCGTTATGAAGCTCAGTGACGAACAAGTTCAGGATGTTCCGGCCATTTCTACCGGGTCGTTGGGATTGGACATCGCCTTGGGTATCGGTGGAATTCCCAGAGGAAGGATCATAGAGATTTACGGGCCAGAAGCTTCAGGTAAGACCACCTTAAGTATGCATTGCATTGCCGAAGCACAAAGAAACGGAGGCTTGGCGGCATTTATCGACGCCGAACATGCTTTCGACAAATTTTATGCAGAAAACTTAGGGATCGACACTGAAAATTTACTGATCTCCCAGCCCGATAACGGTGAACAAGCATTGGAGATCGCGGAACATCTGATCCGCTCGGGGGCTATTGATCTTATCGTAATTGACTCGGTAGCCGCTTTGGTACCCCGAGGTGAACTGGAAGGTGAAATGGGCGACAGTAAAATGGGTCTACAAGCCCGACTTATGTCCCAAGCTATGAGAAAACTAACTGGTGTGATCAGCAAAACAGGCTGTTCCTGTATATTTATAAATCAGCTACGGGAAAAGATCGGTGTGATGTTTGGTAATCCTGAAACCACTACCGGAGGTAATGCCTTGAAGTTTTACGCTTCCGTTAGATTGGATATCCGTCGAATTGGTCAGATAAAGGAAAGCGCTGATAACATCCTGGGAAATCGTACCAGGGTGAAAGTGGTAAAGAACAAGGTAGCCCCTCCATTTAAAGTAGTGGAATTCGACATTATGTACGGTCAAGGTATTTCCAAGGTCGGCGAGATCCTGGATTTGGGAGTGGAGTTGGACATTATCAACAAATCCGGTTCCTGGTTCTCATACGACGGCAACAAATTAGGACAGGGTCGGGATGCCGTCAAACAGCTATTGCTGGATAATCCGGAACTTTGCGACCAGATTGAATCCTTGATCAGAGCAAAAGTCAGTGGAGAAGAAGACCAGGATGTTAAGGAGCAAGCAGTAGCTTCTGAATAGTTTCACCAGACCTTATTGCGTACGAATAGCTTCCACAGGATCTAGTCGGGAAGCTACAATTGCGGGGATTATGCCGCTCAATACCTCTACTACAGCGGCTACTACCACCCCCATGATGATGTTCCCTATGGATAGTCCGATTTAAAAACCATCGGATGAAAGAATATTCGCTAAAACGTATACGATAAGCAATCCCATAAACCCGCCAAAAACACTGAGGAAAATGGCTTCAAAAAGAAATTGAAAAAGTATGAAGTAGTTTTTGGCTCCCAGTGATTTTTGAATGCCGATGATATTGGTGCGCTCCTTGACCGAGACGAACATGATATTGGCTATACCGAATCCTCCTACCAAGAGCGCGAACATGCCGATAATCCATCCTATAAAGGAGATCTGATCGAATAGCAGGCCCACCTGGTCGGCAATCATCTCTGAACGGTTCAGGGCAAAATTAGATTCGTCCCGGGGCCTTAACCCTCTTTTTCGTCGCATCAAACCCTCTAACTCTCCTTCCAATTCCTTCAACATGGGATCATTATCAAACCCTTTAACAGCCACTACCGACTCTACTCCAAACCAGGTGCCGGTAGCATACATTTTTCTAAAACTGCGGTATGGCACAAAACAATTGTCGTCGTTACTGGGCATTCCGATGAAATTCTCACCCTGCTCTTTCAGCACTCCTATTACAGCAAAACGCAGTCCGTTAATTTTGATCTCCTCTCCTATGACATTTCCTTTGGGAATTAGTGCCTCTGCTACATTACTGCCAATAAGTACCACATTACGTCCGGATTCGATTTCGGTCATGGTAAAATACCGGCCATCCGAAATAGGCATATCGTAAACCTCACTGTGACCAAAAGTAACTCCCGATAAGTTTACCCCGGATATGCTGTTATTGTCTTTTTTAATAGTCAGATTGCCCTTATCAGCAAAAATGCTGATACCATTGCTTCGTTCAACATTTGCCTCCAAGAATTTGAACTCATCATAACTGGTTTGTGGCCTATTGATGTATTTCCACCAGGGATAATTTCCTTCGAAGGACCAGGGCCACTTCTGGACATACATGACATTGGCGCCCAGAAAATCGAAGCTTTCCTTGAGATTTTTTTCAAGAGAATCAACTCCGGTAAAAACACCGATAATAACCAGGATGCCCACTGTAACTCCCAGAAGCGACAACACCGTACGCAGCACATTCATTTTCAGTGCGGTATAAGCAAACCGAAAGCTTTCAAAAAATAGTTTTACAAAGACTGCCGTGCCTTGCATAGGGTTCAATTGTAATGCAAGGATAATCATCCTGATACTACTCTGCAAGTAGGCCGGGTTCCCCGGCAATTTTACTTTTTATACGGTATTTAAAAGGGATAGGCTAATTCCTTAAAATTAAGTGCTGTACACAAAACAAATAGCATCAAAAGTAATATTTATGGACACAATTCATTAGATTTGCACCTTTTGAAAAAGAGTAAATTCAGGTTCAAATATACTTCATGAAATTATCAGCTTTTAAGTTTGAGCTCCCCGAAAAACACATCGCCCTACATCCTGCTGCTAACCGGGACGAATCCCGGCTTATGGTGATCAACAGGGAAGATCAAAGTATCGAGCATAAGGTCTTTAAAGACGTTGTAGATTACTTTGATGACGGTGATGTACTGGTCATGAACGACACCAAAGTATTTCCGGCCAGGCTTTATGGGAATAAGGAAAAAACCGGGGCCGAAATTGAGGTCTTTCTGTTACGTGAGCTAAATAAAGAGATGCATCTGTGGGATGTTCTGGTAGATCCTGCACGAAAGATCCGAGTAGGCAACAAGCTGTATTTCGGAGAAGGAGATTTAGTAGCAGAAGTTATTGATAATACTACCTCCCGAGGAAGGACCATTCGTTTTTTGATTGACAGCAGCGACGAGGAGTTTTACAATACCATAGATTCACTAGGGGAAACCCCTTTACCCAAGCATATTAATCGCAAAGCCGAACCGGAAGACCGGGAGCGCTTTCAAACAATTTACGCTCAACATGTGGGAGCGGTGGCCGCTCCTTCTGCAGGGTTGCACTTTACGCACCAGATCATGAAGCGGTTGGAGATCAAAGGCGTAACCATGGCTCCTATCACGCTGCACATTGGTTTAGGTACTTTCCGCCCAGTGGATGTTGAAGACCTTACCAAACACAAGACCGATTCCGAAAATTACCGGGTTAGCGATGAAACGGTGGCCATTGTCAATGAAGCTATGGACCATAAGAGGAAAGTTTGCGCAGTTGGGACTACTGCCATGCGAGCATTGGAATCCTCAGTTTCTGCCGGGGGGCGCTTAAAAATGAACGAAGGCTGGACCGATAAATTCATATTTCCCCCATATGAGTTCAAGATCTGTAATGCCATGATCACTAACTTCCACCTTCCTGAGTCTACCCTACTGATGATGGCCTGTGCCTTTGGGGGCTACGATCTAATTATGGAGGCATACCAGATAGCCATTAAAGAAAAGTATCGATTCTTCAGCTATGGGGATGTAATGCTGATCATCTAATTCACCATGAGTGAATCCCGTTATGCATTGATAGTTGCTGGTGGCAGCGGCACCCGCATGGGCTCCAAAATCCCCAAACAATTCCTGGAGATGAAAGGCCGGCCACTACTGATGCACACTATAGAAGCCTTCCACAAACATTCAGCGGATACCCAGATCGTACTGGTGCTGCCCGAAGCCCATCTGAGCTTTTGGGAGGAACTTTGTGAGCGCTATCAATTTAAGGTGCCTGTAACCCTGCAAGCCGGGGGTACTACCCGCTTCCAATCTGTACAAAACGGTCTGCGAAAAGTCTCAGGTCCGGGTTTGGTGGCCATACACGACGGAGTAAGGCCCGTCATAAGTTCAAAGATCATAGAAAAATCCTTCCAAGTAGCCGGTGAGTATGGATGTGCCATCGCTGCAGTTGAACTTAAGGATTCTATCAGGAAAATCGAAAAATCATCTTCCCGAGTAAGAGACCGGAGCTCCTATAAGTTGGTGCAAACGCCCCAGACTTTCGATATTTTCAAATTAGCCAAAGCATATGAACAACCCGAGCAAGAAGGATTCACCGATGATGCCAGTGTATGGGAAGCTGTTGGTCATGAAGTTACCTTGTTTGAAGGTTCATATGAAAATCTAAAGATCACCACGTTCCATGACCTGGTGGTGGCAGAAGTATTATTGAAATTTATTTAAGCTTTTAAAGAGTAACCCGCTGATGGCCCCAAGCGGTTGATTTAATATTCATCCTCGTTAAAAAAGAAATCTTCCTTAGTTGGATAATCTGGCCATATCTCCTCAATATTCTCATAAGGCTGACCATCATCTTCCAATTCCTGTAGATTCTCCACCACCTCCAATGGGGTGCCTGTACGGATTGAATAATCTATCAATTCATCCTTAGTTGCTGGCCATGGGGCGTCCTCAAGATAAGATGCCAATTCTAATGTCCAATACATAGGTCTAATTATTATCATTCAGCCTGATTTAGTACAGGCTAAAAATTGTCGTGCAAAAATATAATTAAAAAGAAAAAAACAAATACAAAACTCTATTTTCTTATTACTTTTTTGCTGCACCAAATACAATGCCATTTCTCTAATCAATGGTATGCCAATCCAAAAAGTTCGAAATCATCAACACTGGAATCGAAAGGCATCTAATTTGGTTTAGTTGTTCTTAATATCATAACCATTATACGGCATTTTATAACGTGCGTTTGAAAATTATGTCCTTTATTTTAAGGTTATTGAATCCCTTGAAACATGTCCATACTGCCAATACTCGTCCATTTTATCCAATTCGATAGCTTGTAGCGGTTTTGTCAGCTGATGTAAGTTGGGCTGACCGGCATCGATCCAGCAGGTATACCAAAAATCACCTATAAACTTGATAGCCTCCCGAACTTTGTGCTCCACCTGACGGTTCAACTGCCGGTGATAGGCTCTTGAAAAACGTCGGCTGTAAACCCTGACCACCTGTTTATTGCGCTGCTCATACCCAAACTTTGAATCTGGGGGAAATGCAATAGACAGTCTTTTTTCAATCTTCAATACGGAATCCACCCCGTTGTACGAACTCCAAAGGACATCCCATAGATCACAGTAATAATTGTTCCGGTATCGGGCTTTTCCCACCCACAGGTCGAAACTGTCCCAGAATAATTCGGGGATCCTGGTTTCCCAAAAACCATGTATCCCTTGCTGGCCACTTTTTTGACCATTATAGTTGGAGGTGGTGTGCAGGGGCACGTGTGCATCGGCGATATAGTGACCGGCGTCTGCCGATAGAGATAGGACAGCCGCTGCATCTTGAGAGACCATAGCCTTTGTGAGTTTAAACTTGATCAAGCGAAGATGCCATGGTAGGATTCCGTGAGCCTGCATGGAGTCAATGGGAAATAACTCTTGAGCCTCCACCCATTGTTCAGGAACTCCCGGTCCATAATAATCCAGGTCTATGTAGTGTCTAGGCGCTTCCTCTTTATTTGCATAGCGTCGTTGATCCGCTCTTACCGCCCCTTGAGTAATCTCGTAGATATGATATTTATAGAAAGATACCATGGTAGGAGGCAGCGTAAACACCGCCAGGCGGTTAATCATTTTATGGGAGTGAAATCCCCATGTAGTGGAGGGGTAGGGCTCTGTATTTGTAAATCCCAAGATCAGTAGAAAAAATAGCCAGTTCATATTATTATTCGGCTAAAATAGCAGAGGACAATTTCAATTGCATATTTTGTGAATAAAAATATTAATACTAAATTTGCACTCCCAAACGTTGAAAGAATATGGCAAATCATAAATCTGCATTAAAGCGTATACGCTCAAGTCAGACCAAACGACTGAGGAATCGCTATCAAGCGAAAACCGCCAGGACTTTTGTGAAGCGATTGAAGGAGACTACCGATAAGAAGGAAGCAGAAGATCTATTGAAAAAAGTTTCATCCATGTTGGACAAATTGGCTAAGAGGAACATTATCCATCCAAGAAAAGCCGCCAATAATAAGTCCAAGCTTACCAAAATGGTAAACAGCATGTAACAATACAATCAACCAAACCTAAGCCTTACTCAATTTTCTGAGTAAGGCTTTTTTTTTATATACTGTCAAGGCCTAGCTTGTGGGCAAGTGGCAGAAAACTTTAGAATTTCCCAATGGGCTCGCGAAGACCGTCCCAGAGAAAAGCTGATACTACGAGGAGCCAAGGCGTTAAGCACAGCCGAACTGTTGGCTACTCTCATTGGGTCCGGAAACGGTAAATTCAGTGCCTTGGACCTAGCCAGACAAGTGCTGAAATATTGTGATAATGATTTGAGTCGACTAGCCGGATTGGAATACCATGACCTGGTCCGTTTGTCTGGCATTGGGCCAGCCCGGGCGGTGGCTTTGGTCAGCGCTATGGAAATAGCTCGGCGACGAAGAAGCCCGGAGCAGCGATCTAAAATTAAGATTACGGGATCCAACGATGTATATCATTGCATGCAGGATTATCTTCTGGATCAGAAGGTCGAATCCTTCTGGGTGCTATACCTAAACAGGGCCCACCACCTGCTTCACCGTCAATTGATCAGTCAGGGAGGAGTATCCGGCACATTAGTAGATCCTAAGTTGGTTTTCAAACACGCCCTAGACCATTTAGCCAGCGCCTTGATTCTGGTACACAATCATCCGTCAGGGCAGCTTAGACCCAGCGAAGCCGACCGCAAACTCACCGCCAAACTCACTGAAGCCGGCAGGATCATGGAAATTCCAGTTTTGGATCATCTGATTTTCGGCAATTCCGGTTATTTTAGCTTCGCGGATGAAGCTTTAATCTAAAATCATGCAAGCTACTAAAAAACTCACCTGGGGTGCCGGGGTAGTGGTCTTGATCATTATGATCTACTCATTGGTTTTCAAGAACACTCCCGATTACATAGGTAGCATCCTTGAACACCGTACAGAAGTCGATACCTTCATGGGAAGCAGCGGCGATTCTCCACTTCACGACACTCTTAAGTCAAACTTTCAGGGTCTCAACTATTTTGAAATTAAGGAGGGGTTCAAGGTAAAGGCTCACCTGGATAAGATACCTGATCGGCAAACCCTCATTCTGGGTACCAGCGACGGCGCTACCCAGGAATATGTTAAATACGCCTATGCCAAATTCAATCTAAGCGATACCAGCTTGCAGCTATTGGTACTTAAATCGGAGGACGATCAGGGCGAGAGCTATTTTTTTATTCCATTTAGTGACTTGACCAGCGGCGAGCAAACATACGGAGGGGGGCGATACCTGGAAATACCATTTTCTAATGACAAACAATTAGACATTGATTTTAACCTGGCCTTTAGCCCTTATTGTGCCTACAGCGCCAAATTCAGCTGTCCGCTGCCCCCTGCTGAAAATCACTTGCAGGTGGCAATCACCGCCGGTGAAAGAAATTTCCGGTAATCACGATACCGGGTTTGCAATAAATTTTTAATTTTACCGCCTTTAACTGCCGTCCATGAAGATCTCTGTTAATTGGCTAAAAGACTATATCGAGCTTCCCGAACCCGTTCAGGAAATCTCCGACATATTAACAATGTCGGGATTGGAAGTGGAAAGTCTTGAGGAATATCAGGAAGTGCCTGGAAGTCTCCAGGGTTTGGTGTTGGGTAAAGTCATGAGTTGTGACAAGCACCCTGAGGCCGATCGATTAGTAATCGCCACAGTAGATGTAGGAGAGGACCAACCGCTTTCCATTGTCTGTGGAGCGCCAAATGTAGCTACAGGGCAAACCGTGGTGGTCGCTCCTGTTGATACCACCCTACACCCTAACCAGGGAGAACCGTTCAAAATAAAGCGAGCCAAGATTCGGGGGGAGGTCAGCGAAGGAATGATCTGTGCGGAGGACGAAGTTGGTCTGGGTACGGATCACCAGGGTATTATGGTGCTGGATACCGATCTGCCGCCGGGAACCCCGGCCAACGATTACTTTGAAATCGAAACCCACCAAGTTTTGGAGATAGGCCTTACCCCTAACAGAACCGATGCTATTTCCCATTTGGGGGTATGCCGCGATCTTAAGGCCGTACTGGAACGCGCCATACATTGGCCTGATCTTGATTCATTCCAGCCCGATTCCCAGAAGAATCCGATCACCGTAAAAGTAGAAAATACTGAAGCCTGTCCCAGGTACTCCGGTCTGAGTTTCGAAAACCTTGAGATCAAAGATTCTCCTAGGTGGCTCCAGAATAAACTGCGGTCCATCGGATTAACACCCATAAACAATGTGGTGGATATAACAAACTTCGTAAATCATGAAATGGGGCAACCCATGCATGCCTTTGATGCCGATCACATTGCCGGGGACACGGTTTTAGTTAAAACACTTCCACAAGGATCGAAATTCACTACCCTGGACGAAAAGGAGAGAGAATTGAATGATTTCGACCTCATGATATGCGACGGGGAAGAAAAAGGCATGTGCATAGCCGGGGTGTTTGGCGGGGTCTCCTCCGGGGTTACGGAAAAGACTACCCGTCTTTTTTTGGAATGTGCTTATTTCAGAGCTGACTACATCAGAAAGACCGCGCAATTTCACGGGTTAAAAACCGATGCCTCTTTCCGCTATGAGCGCGGTACAGATCCCAATATGACAGTGGTAGCGTTAAAAAGAGCGGCCATGCTCATTAAGGAAATGGCCGGAGGTCGGATCGTGTCGGATCTGATCGACATATATCCTCAGAAGGTGGATCCCGTGGAAGTGAAGGTGACCTATAAAAACGTAGACCGCCTAATCGGCAAGAGTATTGAGCCTCAACAAATCCAAAGCATACTTACTAATCTCGATTTTCAGCTCAAGGATGCCGATCAAGATGGTTTTGTAGCGCTAGTACCTACATACCGAACGGAGGTTACCCGCGAAGCTGATGTGATAGAGGAGATCCTGCGCATTTATGGATACAACAACATTGAGCTGCTACCCCACTATGGCTCTAAGTATCTGGCGGAATTTCCTGTACAAGATACCGATAAGACCCGTTTCGGATTGTCCAAAATGCTGGCTGCTCAAGGGTTTTGGGAAATCTATACCAACTCTCTGACCAAGCCAGTATATACTGAAGATAACCCTGAATATGAAGCGCAGGAGAACGTTGAGATCTTAAATAAACTCAGTGAAGATCTGGGAGTACTGCGCCAGACTTTGTTGTTTACAGGATTAGAATCAATAGCATACAACCTCAATCACCGGCAAAACAATCTTCGCTTTTTTGAATTCGGAAAAGTGTATCGACTTAGCTCAGATAATAAGGAAGGGCTGGCTAAATATTATGAACAACCCCGCTTGTCCCTGTTCATGACTGGAGATAATCAAGAGGAAAGCTGGATGGATCAAACCCGGCCCCTAGAATTTCACGATCTTTCAGCAGTAATTAATAAAACTTTAGATAAATTCAATATAAGTGCTTATAATAGTAGGGTAATACAGAACGGTGTTTTCGAATTCGGTTTGGAAATCACCAAGTCTGGTTTATCTCTCATCCAGTATGGCAAATTGACCCCAGAAGTATGCGCCCAAGCCGATATTAAGCAATCGGTATGGTATGCGGATATCAACTGGGAGGAACTAGTTCAAATGCCAAAAGATGATATCGAGTATAAGGAAGTAGCTAGATTTCCTGAAGTACGACGTGATCTTTCTTTGGTATTGGACAAAGGGACTCAATTTAGCGAAGTTGCTGCTTTGGCCTATCAAACCGAAAAAAGTATCCTGAAAAGGATCAATGTCTTTGATCTTTATCAAGGAGACAAAATAGACTCGAACAAAAAAGCCTATGCGCTGAGTTTCATTCTTCAAGACAAAACCAAAACCTTAACAGATAAAATTATTGACAAATGTATGAGCCGACTGATGCATAATTTTGAACAACAGTTAGGCGCCATTATTAGGAAATAGTATGGAAAAAGACCACCTTATCAAAGAGCTCACTTTATTGGAAAGAAGGATAAAGTTATTCCTAAACGAACATCAATCAACACAGGAACAAATGCGCATTTTAAAAGTTGAAAACAACAACTTAAAGGCCACCCTTAAAAGCAAAGAGCAGCAAATTCTCGACTTTCAAAATCAAAATAAAATTAGTACTATTGTAGGGAACATCACCACTGGAGGTGAGGATGCTATTGAGCTAAAACAATACATCAATAACTACATAAAGGAAATAGATAAGTGCATTGCTCATTTGAGCGAATAATGATCATAATACATGGAGGAACTTTCAGTCAGAATTAAAATAGCGGATCGAGAGTATCCCATGAAGGTGAGTTTGGAAGACGAAGCTAAAGTCAGACAGGCCGGAAAACTAATCAACGAAAAACTAAAAGGATATAAAGAACAGTTCGGCATTGACGATAAGCAGGATTTATTGGCCATGGTAGCTTTTGATTGTTTAATGGAGAGAATGCAAACCACCACTTCCGACCACCATATTGATGAAAGCGTGATGAATAAAGTAAACTACCTGAACCATATACTATCAGATATTACTTAGCGCTAATCCCCTCATTTCTATTCCCCTTTAATAGCTTGTAGTACCTTCCTCTGCAATTGATGTTGCAATTTATAACCCTAATTGTAGAGATATGGAGCCCACGATACAAATGCTGGCAGTTGGGGCTGTGGCCCTGATTATTGGGGTATTGATCGGCAGAATTCTTCTTCAAAAGACCTTTAAAAAACAGCGTCTAGCCGCTGAAGAAAAGGCCCAGATGATCATAAAGGAAGCTAAATTGAAAGCTGAGAATATGAAGAAGGAGAAAATCCTGCAGGCCAAAGAACAATACCTAAAAATTAAAGGTGAATTCGACACCGAAGCTAACCGCAAAAAGAATCAACTGATAAGCAATGAACAGAAATTAAAACAGCGGGAACAAAACCAATCAAAGCTGCAGGAACAACTTAAGAGACAACAGCGTGAGATTAATAGTGCTAATGAAAACCTGAATACCCAGTTAGAAGTGGTGGAAAAGAAAAAATCCGAGTTGGACCGCCTGAAAAGTCAACAGGTTGATCAACTGGAGAAAGTAGCCAATCTGACTGCCGCTGAGGCCCGCAATCAGTTAGTTGAAACCCTTAAAGAAGAAGCTCAAACGGAGGCTTCCTCCTACATTAAGGACATTATCGATGAAGCTAAGCTGACAGCCAATAAGGAGGCTAAGAAAGTAGTGATTCAGACCATTCAGCGTACAGCTGCTGAGCATGCCATAGAAAACTGTGTGTCGGTATTTAATATTGAAAGCGATGACATCAAAGGTAAGATCATTGGTCGTGAAGGTCGCAATATCCGTACGCTGGAGGCCGCTACCGGAGTAGAGATCATTGTAGATGATACACCGGAAGCGATCATTATATCAGGCTTTGACCCGGTACGCCGCGAAGTTGCCCGGCTTTCACTGCACCGTTTGGTATCCGATGGCCGTATTCACCCGGCACGCATTGAAGAAGTAGTGGCAAAAACCAGTAAAAACATAGAAGAAGAGATCGTGGAAATTGGTGAGCGCACGGTGATTGATCTGGGAATCCATGGACTACATCCAGAACTGATCAAATTAGTAGGACGGATGCGTTTCAGATCTAGCTATGGTCAGAATTTGCTTCAGCATTCCAGAGAAGTGGCGAAACTATGTGCCTCAATGGCTGCTGAACTGGGCTTGAATTCAAAATTGGCTAAGAGAGCCGGGCTTTTACACGATATAGGTAAGGTATGGCCGGAAGAACCCGAACTACCCCATGCCGTTTTAGGTATGGACCTCGCTCAAAAATACAAAGAGAATCCCCAGGTTTGCAACGCAATTGGAGCTCACCACGACGAAGTAGAAATGACCTCTTTGATTTCCCCGATCGTACAAACCTGTGATGCCATTTCCGGATCCAGACCAGGTGCACGTCGGGAAATTATGGAATCTTATATGAAACGACTGAAAGAATTGGAAACCCTGGCATTGGATTTTGAGGGCGTCAACAAATGCTATGCCATGCAAGCGGGGCGTGAATTACGGGTAATGGTCGATGCTGAAAACGTGAGTGATCAGCAAGCTGGTATGTTGAGTTATGATATCAGTCAAAAGATCGAGAAAGATCTACAATACCCCGGACAGATTAAAATAACCGTTATCCGAGAGATGAGAGCAGTAAACTATGCTAAGTAAGGGTTTATAGGTCGGTTTGTTATAACTGCCCAACTATAGCTAAGCTGAAGCTTTAGCGGATAAAGCTTTGGCCATGGTTTCCCCTATATCGGCTGGAGATTCAACTACAATCAAACCGCATTCCCGCATGATCTTCATTTTGGCTGCCGCCGTGTCATCAGCCCCACCTATGATAGCTCCTGCATGTCCCATACGACGCCCCGGAGGTGCTGTTTGGCCGGCCACAAAACCTACCACAGGTTTGGTGCCATTTTCTTTTATCCAGTAGGCTGCTTCAGATTCCATGGAACCTCCAATCTCACCGATCATAATAATACCTTCGGTTTCAGGGTCTTCCATGAGCAGTTTTACGGCATCTTTAGTAGTAGTACCAATTATGGGATCTCCACCAATTCCAATACAGGTTGACTGACCCAATCCAGCCTTGGTGATTTGATCAACAGCTTCATAGGTGAGCGTCCCGGAACGGGATACGATACCTACAGTACCTTTCTTGTGAATAAATCCGGGCATTATACCCACCTTTGCCTCCTCGGGAGTGATTATTCCCGGACAGTTAGGTCCTACCAAAGTAACACCATGACCGGTCACGTATTCCTTTGCCTTTATCATGTCCTTGGTGGGAATGCCTTCGGTTATGGCCACTATAACCTGTATACCTGCTTGGGCTGCTTCCATGATAGCGTCAGCTGCAAAAGCCGGTGGCACAAAAATGATAGAGACATCTGCTCCGGTGGTCTGGACGGCCTCAGCTACGGTGTTAAATACGGGTTTGCCCAAGTGGGTTAATCCCCCTTTACCTGGAGTTACACCACCCACTACCTGGGTTCCATATTCTATCATCTGCTCGGCGTGAAAGGTGCCTTCCGAACCAGTAAATCCCTGTACCAGGATCTTAGAACTTTTATTTACGAGGACGCTCATAGGTTATGGTTAATTTCACACAAAAATAGTATAAATGGACTCATAAGCAAACACATTAGAAGCTTATAAAATAAGAGAGATATCAGTGGGCCAGCTAAACGGGTAATGGTAGATTTTAACAGGCCTTGTAGCGGTTTGAGTTGGCCTAGAAATTATTGTGCTATTAGAGGAGAAGCCGCAATTTCTACCGAGACTATCAAGCCTTAAAATCGTCGATTAATGCCCTCTTATTTAGTAGAATTAAAATAAAAGCTATACATAAATTTTTTATACATAATATATTTATGTATTATTGTTTTATGTATACAAAAGATTGGATAAAAGGGTCCCTACGTACCATTTTACTGAAACTGCTCTCTGAAAATCCCAGAATGTATGGATACGAGATCACACGGATGGTTGAACGACTTACCGATCATCAAATTCAAATTACTGAAGGAGCCTTGTATCCAGCACTGCACAAGTTAGAATCACAAGGTCTACTGATATCCGAAAAAGTACATGTAGGTAGGCGAGTACGCAAATACTATTCTCTCACTGAAAAGGGCCGTGAATTAGTCACTAAAAATGTAGAAGACTATTTCAGTTTCGTACGTACTATGATTATGCTATTGTCACCTAAAACGCCGGCCATATGAATTTGACGGAGATTCAGGTAATTCTCATCGAAAATGATCTTAAATCGCGGGGACTGAAATACGCACCGCTACAGGATGAACTAATCGATCATATCTGCTGTCTGGTAGAGGATCGAATGTCAAAGGGGAAATCCTTTGAAGTAGCCAGGTTTGAAGTAATGCAGAGCATACCCAGTAGTCACATCAAGGCTTGGCAACAAGCCACTCAACAAGTACTCAATAATAAAGAAATCATTATGAAACGCATAAGTTTAGCGACCGCCGGCATTGCCGCCGGTTTTATCCTATTCACAACCGTTTCCAATGCTCAACAGCTTCCGGATACGCCGCCATTGGATATGGTCGAAATTACCTCGGGTTTCGGCATGCGCATGCACCCCATAAAAAAACAGAAAATGCTTCATATGGGAATTGACTTTAAAGCAAGTATGGGTACCCCGGTCCGAGCAACCGCTGACGGGACGGTGTTGCAAGTTGCAGAGGATCCCAAAGGTTATGGTAAGTACATCGTTATTGATCATGGTGCCAACCTTTTTACCAAGTATGCTCAGCTTTCTGGGTTTCGGGTGCAACCCAGAGAAAAGGTGACCCGCGGACAGGTCATAGGATTGGTGGGT
>CAJIBY010000245.1_pt1 | contig 17011 bp, 7 predicted proteins | sample 9199461 | NCBI WGS metagenome assembly CAJIBY01 (sample SAMEA7708316, study PRJEB35096) | sediment metagenome | biome: marine neritic benthic zone biome [ENVO:01000025]; feature: sediment [ENVO:00002007]; material: shallow marine sediment [ENVO:03000034] sea grass bed [ENVO_01000059] ... | reverse complement strand
CTTTTGCAAATCCAGCAACAGCGTGTAATTAGAGCGCGCCTGTTCTTTATGGTTCAGCAGCATATGGGTTTCCCCCAAGTAGGTCAGCAGGGAGATCTGACGGGCGGTATCTGCTATTTGTCGACTTAGCTGATAGGAGTTTTCGAAATACTCAATAGCCCTTTCATGCGCCCCCCAGGCTTTGAAGAGCAAGCCTATTTCCATAAGAACATCGGCGTGCTGCAAATGACTACGCTGGTTCTCCAATGCTTTGGAAGCCTGAAGATAGTGATCAAGTCCGGTGGCATACTCTTTTTGCGCCTGATTGGCTTTACCTAATAGTATTAGACTTTGGATGCGGCCGCTCTCATAATTCAGTTGCTCACTCAGGCTCTTGGCCTGTTCTGCAAAGGTGGCGGCAGTTGCGGGGTCCGCGTCCAGTAATTGTTGAGCCCGGTGATTCAGGAGGTTTACCCGTAGACTATCATTAATAATCTTGACCTCTTCCGATACAGTACCCGTGGTATTACCGGGCAGGGAAATGGCCGTAAAACCGCATCCAAGAGCTACTAAGATGGTGAAAATCAGTCTCATCATGGGCACATTCAGCTAATTAAATTACTCATTTCAAGCCACTTAAAAAAACATTTTGTTCATCCCTTTAGCGGTAAGGTAAAGGTCACTTTCGATCCTTTACCCTTTTCACTTTCCACATAAATATCACCGGATTGTAGTAAAAGGTATTCTTTACAGAGTTTCAATCCTAATCCGGTACCTTTTTCATTGGACGTCCCCCGGGCACTACTGTGATAGTCTTTTTCAAACAGCCTGGTGATCAGTTTTTTAGACATTCCGACCCCGCGATCTTTAACGCTAATAGCGAGGTGGCCGTTTTGCGGTTCCATATTTACGGTTATGGAGCTTTTCTTTTTGGAATACTTGATGGCGTTGTTTAATAAATTACGCATCACCAGATTAATAATATTCTCATCGCCAATCACCAGGGGGTTGGAAGTCAAATGTTTGAAATTGATGTTAATATCTTTTTGTAAAGCCGAAACCCGATACAGTTCGATATTCTTATGGACTAATTCTACAATCCGAATAGGTTTAAGGTCAATGTGATTACTGCCCATTTGAGATTGCGACCAGAAAAGCAAATTGTCCAACAGACTGGTGACATCCTGGAGATTGGCCTGCAATTTCATATAGAACTGATCCAGTTTCTCACGAGACACATCTTCGGGTAACTGTTTTAATATTTCGAAGAAAACACTCAACGAAACCAGTGGTTGTTTTAGGTCATGTGAGATTATGGTAAACAGTTTATCCTTGATCTGATTGATCTTCATCAATTCCTCATTCTTGATCTTCAACTCACTAGTACGCGCCCTAACCTTATCTTCAAGCTCTTTATTGGCCTTTTCCAGATTTTCAATAAGGTGCTTTTTATCCTGAGCCAGCTGATAGTTTTGCAGGGCTTTGTCAATAATGATCTTCAATTCCCGAGTGTCCCAGGGTTTTAGGATGTAGCGGTAGATGCCGCACTTGTTGATAGCTCGCATGATGAAATCAATATCGCTATATGCTGTGAGAATTAGCCGCATGGTTTCCGGATGTGATATAACTACCTTCTCCAAAAACTCCACCCCGGTCATCCCAGGCATTTTTTGATCGGTAATAATCAAATGGATCATGTATTGGTCTAGAATCCTTAATCCCTCCTCTGCGGAGAGAGCGGTATGTACGTGATAGTCTCTAAAGAAAGCGTTCTTAAAAACGACTAGGTTATTCTCTTCATCATCAACATATAATATATGGTATCGGTGGTCGGTCATATACGAAAATGGCTATGGATATTACCTGCAGAATGGTAGTAAAACTCCTCAAAACAATTTACAAAGAAATATTCAACCAACTGCTGATCTTACCCCTATCAGGTTAACATTCACCCCAATATGGGGGATGGTTATTTTACGGATTTTGCTATTTCTTTAAAAAATGGGTTAACGAATTAAAGCAATGTGTAAATCACTAAAAGGTCTTTTATTACTGGGAATTTGGGGTGTTAGCGGCCTTTGGGAAGTACACGCACAAACCTTTACCGAAGTCAGTCGATCCCTGGGAATTGACTACTCCGCGCTGCCCAGCTTTCTAATGGGTGGCGGAGCGGTTTTCTTCGACTACAATAATGATGGTCATCTGGATCTTTATTTTACAGGCGGCAATCGCCGGGACCTGCTATTCCGCAATAATGGGGATGGCAGTTTTACAGAGGTAGGAGAAGCTGCTGGTATCCTGGAAACGGAAGAGTATTACACTATGGGAGTGGCCACCGGCGATATTGACAATGATGGGGATCGGGATATGTTTGTAGCTACTTTCGGACGGCAGCAAGACCAGTTTGCTCGCAATCTCTTCTACCTCAATCAAGGTGATGGTACCTTTGTGGAAGTCGGGGCTAGTGTCGGGATCACCCATCCCTCCTATAGCGCTAGTGCCTCCTTTGGAGATGTTGACCTGGATGGTTATCTGGATATCTATGTGGCCAATTATATTATCGCTCAGGGTAGTATTGAAACCGATGCCCAGGGCAATATTATTTCATTCAGCCCAGAGTGCCACCCTAATTTCCTTTACTTAAATAATGGTGACGGTACCTTTACAGAATCTGCCCAACAACTTGGTGTAGACAATGTTTTTGAAGGTAATGGGGGATGCGGGCTGGCAGTAGCCTTTACAGATTATGATGATGATGCCTATCCCGATATATATATAGCCAACGATTTTGGGGAATGGGCAAGTTCCAATAAATTATATCGTAACAACCACCCACAGGGTAACTTCCTGGATGTGAGTCTTGCCACCCGTATGAATATCCAGATGTTTGGCATGGGTATCGCCATAGGTGATTATGACGAAGATCATGATCTTGACTATTATGTAACCAACATCCGGGGCAATGTCTTGTTGCAAAATCAGGGGAACGGTACCTTCTCCGACGTAGCGCCGCTTTTAAACGTAGACAATATTTTTACCGACGACAAATTTACAACGGGCTGGGGGGCGGTGTTTTTTGACTATAACAACGATTCCTACCTGGATTTGGCATTGGCCAATGGTTTTGTAGGAACCGAGCCCATTATCTCCACGGCGGTCAGGGATGAAGACAAGCTTTACTTAAACAACGGGGATGGCACTTTTACGGACGTTTCTGCACAGGAAGGGTTTAACAATGCGGAAATAAACCGCGGCATTATTACCGGGGATTACGATAATGACGGCGATCTGGATGTCTTTGTCTCCGTGCTGGAAGATTTTGAATCCATCGACCCTCACATGTTGTTGTACCGGAATGATCAAAGCAACAACTTCAACTGGCTAAAGGTAGACCTTCAAGGAACTCGCAGCAACCGTGATGGTTTCGGATCCAGGCTAAGGTTGTATGCAGGGGATAGAATTTTAATACGCGAGGTGGACGGAGGTTCGAGCTTTGCCTCACAGCATAGTACCACTACCCATTACGGTCTGGGCGATATTGCCATTGTGGACAGTTTGGAAGTAACCTGGCCCGGAGGTAATCGTCAGATGCTGCGTGATATAGCCGTAAATCAGACGCTGACCATTACCGAAGAAGTGGTGACCAGCATAAAGGAACCCCCATTCCCTGAACTTCAGATGGCAGTAATCCCTAATCCCATTCGAGGTGAAGGTGTGGTCGAATACACCTTAAGGCATAATCAATCCGTTACTTTGGAGATATTGGATCTCATGGGACATAGGGTGGCTCTGATAGTGGATCGCCAAGCGCAGAGAGCCGGTAAGCAACGCGTGATCCTATCAACAGAACAACTGCCTTCTGCGGGGGTGTACATTAGCCGAATTCAGGCAGGTGATGTAACGCGTACTCAGCGGATTATCTTCTTGCCGGAGTAGTAATAATATCACTGCCTTAATTACACGGACGTTTACATCTATGTATCTGCCTGGAGTAGACATACGTACGTTAGCGGGATTTTAAAAAGCTACGCCATCCAAAAAGCGCCCATTTATTAAGTGAAACCAACCACAAAAAGAAAGCAGGAAGTTCTTAAACCTCCTGCCTTCAAAACTTTCTGATATGTTTACCTCTTAATATCCGGGGTTTTGATTCAATTGATCATTCACGTCAAGCTCCGATTGGGGTATAGGATAAAGCAACTGGTCGCTGCTGGTAACATTCGGTAACACATCAATAGCCCGTCCGGTCCTTCTCAGATCCTGCCAGCGATGACCTTCAATGGCCAGCTCTATTCTTCTCTCCTGCAATACGATATCCAGCCAACTGTCAAGATCGGCAGGTGCCACTACAGGAGCCAATCCTCGGATTACCCGAACTTCATTCAGTCGATCTAATCCAGAACTTGGATCATTATCCCGAAATGCCGCGGCTTCAGCACTGATCAAATACATTTCTGCGATCCGGCTTACCGGATAAGGGTCGTCCCCATTCAATCCCGCACTAAATTTAATAACCTGGCTGAAACCGGGACGAACGAAGGTCTGATCGATAGTGGCAGCAAAGCGGGTATCACCTGGCTCATAAGCTGCTACCAGGGTTTCATCAGCGGGCAATTCCAGCCTTCCTCCATTTCCGAAGGGCTGAGTTCCGTCAGTTAGGAAAAAGCCAAAGAAGGTACCATCATTTAAGTTACTGGTCATTTCCAAGATCATTTCCCGGTTATCCGGTCCACCAGCACTGACGGGTGTCCACATCGCCGCATAGTCCGGAGCCAATTGCCAATTGCCGGAAGCGATTACCTCTTCTGACAGCGTGGCGGCCAGGGCATAATCTCCCCGTATCAAGGCAACTCGTGCCCTCAGGGCTTTGGCCGCGTCGTTAGACACAAAGAATGAGCTGGTAAAGTCGGGAGCTGAAGCAATAGCCGCATCCAAATCTGATTCAATAAATGCCCACACAGCATCCTCGCTGTCCCGGGGCACTTTTTCAATGGTATTTACCGTTAGAATCGGTACTCCCCCGAATAAAGAAACCAAACGGAAATAAGACAGGGCCCTCAGGTACCGGGCCTCACCGATTATTTCGTTTTTACGGTTTCCGCTAAATTCGGAGGCATCCAAATTGTCAATAATGCCCAGCAAGTCATTGGAACGAGCAGCCGCCACATAGGGGCCTAACCAGTACCGCTGAACCAGCACATTTTCTACGTTGATGGCATTATCATCAATTTCCCCATGCTGGAAGAAAGTAGCCCTGAAGGCTAAATTATCCGCTGAAAGGTCCTCTGTTAAAAAGGAGAGGTAGTACAAACCTACACCTACCCCTACAGCAGTTCCGCCATTTTGCACACCATCATAAATACCGATCAACAGACGCTCTACATCAGCTGCAGAGGTTACCGTTTCCGGTGCCAGAGCATTGGTGGGGAGCACTTCCTCCAGTTGTTGCTCGCAGGAAACCATAAGTAAAGCTCCTGCCAAGAATAAAGAGAATATATTAATTTTTAGAATTTTCATCATTTCAAAGCTTTAGAGTTCTACAATCCGATGTTGATACCAAAAGTGACATTCTTCAGTTGAGGAATGGCGCCACTGTCCACACCGGCTTGGCGGGTGTCGTTTGAGCTACTTACCTCGGGGTCATATCCTTGGTAATCAGTAATGGTCCATAGATTCTGACCGGTTACATAGACCCGAATGGATCGAATACCAGCCTTGCCAATGAGGCTCTGAGGAAGGGTATAACCCAAAGTGATATTCTTCATACGGACGTAAGAAGCATCATCCAGGAACCTGGAGGATCTGCGATTATTTTCAACTCCCTGAGCTCCGGCTACGGCCCTCGGCATATCGGTAATATCACCTGGGTTTTGCCATCGGCGCAGTACGTCAGTGGTCATACCTATTCCTGCTTCAGTGGCACCTAAATTGGTGAATCCACCAATACCTTCCTGAGCTAAACTATAGACATCAAGATCTTGTGCAAACTGAAAGAAGACAGAAAAATCAAACCCGTTCCAACTCACGGTGTTGGTCATTCCACCTTCCCATTTGGGAATATAACTACCCAAGAATTGTCGGTCATCACCACCAATTATTCCATCATTATTCAAATCCTCATAGATCATGTCTCCGGTATTGGGATCTACTCCCAGGCTCTTGATCACAAAGAAAGCTCCGATAGGATGACCCACTGCAGTCCTGCTCACAAAGCCTACATCAATAGGTTCATCGTTATTCAATTTGGTTACTTCGTTGTCGTTGGTAGCTACATTCAATGTAGTGGTCCACTTGACTGCTCGGTCCACGTTGACAGAAGTGATACTGATCTCCACCCCTTTGTTTTCTACGCTCCCCACATTCTCCTGAATGGATCTTAAACCGGAAGTACTAGGTATGGGACGCGCCAAAAGCAGGTCTTTAGTATCTTTATCATAATAATCAACAGATGCTGTAAGCCTGCCGCTGAACAACGCTACATCCAAACCAATATTAGTTTGTTCGGTAGTTTCCCAGGTCAAATCAGGATTGGCAATACGGGTGACAGCCAAACCAGGTAGGTTATTATAATTCTCGCCTGATCCGATCTGTGCCAGGGAAGTAAAGTTTCCTATACTACGGTCATTTCCTACTTGACCCCAACTGGCTCGCAATTTTAGATCATCCAGCCAGGATATACCTTCCATAAAAGATTCCCCGGAAATCCTCCAGCCCACAGACACCGAAGGAAATATTCCGTAGCGGTCATTGGCTCCAAACTTGGAAGACCCGTCTCGGCGAATGGCAGCTTGTAGCAGATACTTGTCATCAAACTCCAGATTTACCCTACCGATCAAAGATTCCAATCTATTCTTGGTTTGAGTAGATGCGAACGCAGTATTGGTTGATGCTGAGTTCAAATATCTAAGGTTATCGGAGGGAAACCCCTGACCAGAAACTAAGTTGCTTTCCAATTCCTCTTCCTCAAAAGTGAAACCCGCCAAAGCTGTTAAACTCAAGCGTTCATCCACTAATGAATTGGTGGTATAGGTTACGGTGTTTTCGCTTACCCATTTGGTTCTGAGCGCGGTGGCTGAGGTGCCAGCACCACCGATACCTGCACCTGAAGGGTGGGTAGTAGGAGCAAAACTAAAGTCCTTTACCCACGTCACATCGGTCCCAATTGAGGTTCTCAATTTTAAACCGGGAATTACTTCGTACTCGGCATAAGCATTGCCCACAACCGCAAAGCTTTCTTGCTGATCGTCCTGTTCGAACATTTGAAGGGGGTTGTTGGCGGTAATAACCGCAAAGGTTCCATCTTCATTAAATGGCCCTTCATCCGGGCGTGCCTGCAAGGCTTGGGGCCAGGCCGAGAAAATACTGTTGTCCCGTGCGGTAATAATAGCATTGGTTTTTGCTACCTGGGCATTGATACCAATATTCAGTTTATCATTCGCGGATTTGTTCTCCAAGTTTAGACGTGCTGAAATACGATCAAATCCACCTTTCTTCAGTATTGATTCCTGGTTGAAATAATTTCCGGAAATAAAGAATCTGGTATTATCACTACCTCCAGAAGCCGAGAGCTGATAGTTCTGAATGGCCGGATTGTCACGCTGAATGATATCAGTCCAATTGGTAGTTTCTACCGAGGGATCCTCGTCAAATTGCGGATCCGGCGCTAAACCAGCTGCGGCACGGGAATCTCTCATGATTTCCCTAAACTGAGAAGCATTCAGGAAGTCCAGCTCATTGGAAAGAGATTGAACCCCATAGTAAAATGAAGCATCAATTTCCGTCTTCTGGTTGTAGCTTCCTTTCTTGGTGGTAATGAGTACCACTCCATTAGAAGCCCTAGAGCCATAAATAGCGGCGGCTGCTGCGTCCTTTAGAACCTCAATAGATTCAATTTCTTCAGGATTGATACGGGAAAGAGGTGAAACCCCTTGTCCGTTAGGCAGCTGTCCATCATCGCGATTAGTCATAGGCACACCATCAATTACATATAATGGATCGGTAGAACCCACCCCGCCAATGGAAGCTACCCCTCTCACACGCACAATTGCACGCTGACCGGGGCGACCACTGCCGGAAGTTACATTTACACCAGCAACCCGACCTTGGAGTGCCTCCAGTGGGTCTGCTACCGGAATGTTTTCCAGTACATCATTGTCCGCGGAACCAATAGCTCCTAAAATATCCCGCCTTTGTTGGGTTCCATATCCCACCACCACCACTTCACTTAATTCGGTGACATCAAGGGCCAGATTGACATTGATGGTAGACTGACTACCAACGGTGACCTCCTGACTGGTATAACCTATAAATGAAAAAACTAAAATGGCATTATCGCCGGGTACAGATAAGTTGTAAAAACCGTCAACATCCGTAACGGTTCCATTGGTGGTTCCCTTAATGAGAACATTCACTGCTGGTAGGCCTTCTCCGTCTTCGGAGGAGGTGACCTGACCTGTTACATTGCGTTCCTGAGCCCACAGGGCTGTAGTCAAAAACAGGAAAACGAATAACAGGCTACTAGTAGTTAGTAGAGTTCGTTTCATAGAAGTTTATTTAGTAGAACAATTACTCGGAGATGGGTATGTAATAACCTGCTTAACACCCATCTAAATCAAAAATGGGGATATTTGACGCTCTAGGGTATCCCCCCAAATAAGGGTATTTACGCCAAATAAAATTGGGCATATCCAGCCCATATCAGTGTTTTACGATAGAATATTCAAGTTTATCAGCATCTTATTAATCAACTGGGTTGTAGATTTTGTCAAATCATTAAAACGTGATCTGATTACTGCCCTTTCTATTTATCTGAAAATCAATTATTTATATCCATAAAATCCCTAAGCATTCCCTAAACAGTGGCAACTAGATGGTATCTGAAGGTATCCATGGATTTTGGTAGGCATTTGTACGGTATATGCTCCATAATGGGTTAGTTGCCGGTGTACGTTATCGGTTAGTTGGGTACCGATTGGACATCATTTTAAGATCTGCCGCTATAGATATCACCCATATGGGTGTCAAATTGGGATGAACGGTTCAATGGCGCCGTGAAGATAGGAGTAATAAAGAAAAACGGCTCTCTAGAGCGCCGTTTTTCCAAGTGGTTGTGATAATACAAGCCTAGTAGCCAGGGTTCTGTACCAAATTGCTGTTCACGTCTATTTCTCTTTGCGGGATAGGAAATACCAATTCATCAGCATTATAAGGAGAACCGCTCACCGTTTGCTGCGTGCGTTTGAGATCATGTAGTCGTTGACCTTCAAATGCCAGCTCCTTGCGACGTTCCACCACAATATCATCTATGGTAAGAGCGACTAAAGCAGTAAGTCCTGCTCTACCCCGTATTAAGTTGATATCGTCCAGGGGATCAGCACCAACTGCAGTACCTGCCCTGAAGTTGGCTTCAGCCCGGGTGAGGTACATTTCGGCTAATCTTACCACTGGGATATTGGCACCATCTACGGCCCATTTGCCGGTCTTGGGTAAACCATCAATTCCAGTATAGAACAGGTCCAACCTGGCATCCCCGGCTTCGTAAAGGTCCAAATGTGCAGGAAGAACATCAATATCCCCGTCGCGTCCTACACCCACCAGATTAGCGTAGAAAGTGGGCAGACCACTATTGGAAGTACCGGCGTTAAAGGTAGTATTTTGCTGAACAGCAAAAATGTCCTCTACCGAATTCGCTGCATTGTTGAACGCGGAGGTATAATCCGGGACCAGGGTGTACCCACCTTGATCGATAACGCGGTTGGCTGCGTCAGCGGCCGCGGCAAAGTCACCTTGCTGTAAATAAACCCTGGAGAGCATGGCCGCGGCAGCATGACGGTTAGTAAAAGAACCATTACGGCTGTTCATAAGTGATTCTGCATCGCTTAAATCCGCGATCACCTGCGTATAAACTTCTGCAACTGTGGCTCTGGATATTTGAGTAGATTCATCAATAGCATCGGTTGCGGAGATTACTATAGGCACACCCAATTGTGAATTTGCACCGCTGGGTTCGTAGGGCAATGCGTAAAAGCGTACCAACTCAAAATGCATCACGCCTCTCATAAAAAGAGCCTCGCCTAGTGCTTGGTCCTTTAAAGCCTGGTCTACAATATCAATGTTAGCTATGACATTATTAATAATATTGATAGAGTTATAGGCCCGCATCCAGTTGTTTCTGGCCAGCAAGTGATTGGATAACATGTCCCGATCAAAGATGTCTTCATAGGTATCGAATGACCCGTTCCAGGTAATCTCACCATCGGATCCCATCAATTCACTGAACAGGTTAAAGTCACCACCATACAATTCACCCCCTTCGGGCCGCCCGTCGGAGGCTGTTCCGAATTGCCCTCCAGCTTCACTATAGCTGCCAATGAGCACGTTGATAACATTCTCTGAACTGCTCAAGGCCACATCTGTACTTATAGATTGTTGGGGCTCAATATCCAGTTTACCGTCACAGGCCCATAAAGTCACCAGCATCAAAGCCATGAAACCGGATCGTATGTTAATTTTATTTGTTGTTTTCATAGTTCTTAAAGTCCGAGTTTTACGCCAAAGATGATGGTCCGGGCTTGGGGTGCGGTGTAGAAATCGCGCCCGCCACGGATATTGTTGGTTTGATTAGATGGATTAGTGCCATCAAAGTTCACTTCGGGATCCCAACCGGTGTAATCGGTAATGGTCCAGAGGTTGGTACCGGTTACATAGATCCGGACATTGTTTAGTGAAATTCGTTCCAGGACATTAGGAGGCAAATTGTAGCTGAGTGTTACGTTTCGCAGTCTAAGGTAATCCCCATCCTGCAAATACCGAGTAGAATTATCAATACCGTTTCCTCCTAAAAACCTCAGTTGCGGAACGTCCGTTATATCACCGGGATTTTGCCAGCGGTTCAACTGATCCGCACTTTGATTGTCAAAGAAATCAAATCCTGCGGTCTGAAAACTTGCCCCGTCGTTGAATATGGAATTTCCGGATACAAACTGAAACATGAAATTCAGATCAAAGCCCTTGTAACTAAGCGTATTGGTAATCCCTCCTATCCAATCCGGGAAGGGTGATCCTACGAACTGCTCTTGGGCTTCGGAAAAGTCGTTGGTGGTCTCACCACTACCATCTCCTTTTTCAAAGAGTGCATCACCATTGGCGGGATCCACTCCAGCATATTTTACCAAATAAAACACTCCCAATGGTTGCCCTTCCTGGGCCCTATTTATGCCGGAGGTAATGATCTGACCTTCCAGATCCGTTACTTCGTTGGTGTTTTTGGCAAAATTAATATTGGTGGACCATTTGAAATCGCCCACCATGTTATCGGAGTTGATCAGTACTTCAAATCCTTTGTTTTCCAGTTTCCCGATGTTTTGTGTCACTATTCCAAATCCGCTGGTAGCCGGCACTTGGACGTCCAGCAGTAAATCTTCGGTCTTTTTCAGATAGTAATCGATCTCACCGGTTATGCGGTCATTGAAAAGACCGAAGTCAACTCCTATATCCAACTGTGCAGTGGTCTCCCACTGTAAATCAGGGCTGGCTACACTACTGGGTCTCAGTCCGGAAGTTCCGGAATAACTGGTGCCTTGAAACAGGCCCAAGGCATCGAAGTTGCCAATTTCGGAATTTCCAGTCAAGCCATAGCTGGCCCGTAATTTCAAGAAGCTGACAGGTCCACTAGACAGAAATGCCTCTTCGGATAATACCCAACCGGCAGAAGCCGCCGGGAAGAATCCATAGCGGTTGTCCGCACCAAATCGTGAGGATCCGTCAACCCTACCGCTAAGGGTAAACAGGAATTTGTTATTGAACTTAAAATTGGCTCTGGCAAAGTACGACAGATAAGAGAATTTAGTCCCGATGCCACTAAACGATTCCGCCTCGGCTGCGCTGAAAATGGTCCTCAAGTCATCATTGGGGAATCCACGAGCCTGGATAGAGGCAATATCCTGATCCGATTCCTGATAGCTCATCCCTCCAACTACTTGCAGGTCGTGCTGAGTGTTGATGGTGGTGTTGTAGGTAAGGTAATTATCAAGTGTATAGTTTACCACCCTTACGGTCCTCAATTCACCCTGGCCGGCAGGAGCTCCGTCCTGTGTTTCGCGTCCTTGGAAGTTGTCTTCAGTTTGATGCAGCAGATCCAGACCGAATTTTGAAGTAAATACCAGCCCGGGAATTATTTCCAGGTTGCCATATACATTGCCAATATTTCGGAACACTACAGTTTCACCGGTGGCATCGCGATTTTGGATTAAGCCATTATAATACACCGTACCGGTAAACAATCTACCGGTTTCGGGATCGAATTGAGGTTGTACCGGAGGCAAAGCCACTAATTGCAAAGGAGTAGCAAAGGCATTGTCATTGGACACTCGACCGTTTTCCGAACGGGTGATACCCACATTGATCCCAAAGTTGAGCTTGTCAGTTACCGAGTGGTCTAGATTCATGCGGCCACTAATGCGGTCAAAATCATTACCAATAAGGATACCTTCCTGATCGCTATAGGTTCCCCCCATATAGAATCTGGTTTTTTCATTTCCACCAGAAGCAGACAACCCGATTTGACTGGTTCGCCCATCTTGAAAAGCCAGATCCTGCCAATTGGTATTGTTGTTGTCCCTCCACCCTGGAATAGCCGCGTCCTTCAGGGCTTCAAGATTAGGCAGTCCAAATACTTCTGCAATTTCAAAGCCAAACAAGTCGGTGGAGTTGGCATAAGCCTCATCAAACAATTCATTGTATTGAGGTCCATCCAGCCAGTCCCTTTTATTGGAAGGGCGGCTAAATCCCGTAGACAGGTCTATGTCGAATTTGGTGCGTCCGGATTTGCCCGATTTAGTGGTAATGATCACCACACCGTTGGCTGCCCGGGAGCCGTAAATTGCTGCCGCAGAAGCGTCCTTGAGCACCTCAATGGACTCAACATCATTGAAGTTGAGGTCGGACAAAGGGTTGGTCGGTTGATTGTTGGTAATACTGACATTCTGGGTAGTAATGGGCACTCCATCCACCACAAACAATGGTTGATTGCTAGCGGTTACCGACGACGATCCCCTGACCCTCATCTTTACCGCCTGGCCAGGTTTACCGCTTCCTTGTTGTATGAATACACCGGCAGTACGTCCCTGTAAGGTGGTCTCAATACTATTCAAAGGAATGTTTTCGATGTCTTTGCCCGACACCTTGGCAATATTACCGGTGAGATCTCTTTTTATCTGGGTTCCGTAGCCAACTACGATTACTTCGGAAAGTTCCGTTACATCAGCCCGCATTTGTACGTCAATTACCGATTGATTGCCTATAGCAACTTCTTGGGTGAGTAATCCGATAAAAGAGAAGACCAATGAACCCCCATCCTGGGGTATTTGCATGCGGTAATTACCTTCAACGTCGGTCACCGAACCTGTGGTAGTGCCTTTTAGAATCACATTAACCGCAGGTAGGGCCGAACCGTCCTCCGCTGAAATGACTTTTCCGGAAACTGTTCTGGTTTGAGCCAGCAACAAATTTCCTTGCCAAAGCATCAGCAGAGCCATAACAAAGAGTATTCGTTTTTTCATAAATATTAGCTTTAGTGTACATATGAGATGATATACAATTCCCGGCTATGAGTCGTGAAACAGACTTCTGAGAACTGTAATACACTAAAGTTGCCTATTATAAGCAGGGCATAGTATCCCTATCATCAGGGGAATTTTTGGGGTTGATAAATCCCCCACTTAAGGTTAATAGGCTCTAACAACCCTCTCCTTTTATGGGTTATGATGGATTAACTTTAATAATGGTGAACGTCTAACGTCAATCAATCAAAGTCATTTACGAATTCATTTCCCCTAAAATCGTTGACATCGACATGTTGGATATTGGATCCGTAAACGTTATTGATTAAGTCTATTACCTGATTTGACAATAAGGCACTGCCACGTCGATTTAAGGTAAGACCATCCGCAGAAAAAATGCCGGTTCTAGTAAAGTCATAACTGTGAATGACTCCATCTGTAGCCACACCTTCCGTCGCCCAACGGCTAAAAATTTGGTGACAGTCCAATAGATGAACACGGCTGTTGGTAACAATCAACTCTGAAATTATCTCATTGAACTCCTGAATTAATTCTTGAATTATGACGATATCCTGCTCAGTGAAAAAGAAGGATTTGTGCAGGGGCGAGAAAGTTCCAAATCCATCTCCCTCAGCAGTGGGCAATTGCGGCACAGACCACAGCACATATTCACCATCTTCCATTTGCCGGTATTTCGGCAACAGACTTCCGTCATCCAGCAAAATCTCAGGCAAAGTGGGGTCCTCCACTACTACCTTCCATAAGTTTGGCGGATCATCCGAGAAAAATTGAATTACCGGCCTTGGTGATTCAGCGGTGGCATTATAGCGAGTTACCTGCAGGTTATAGTCTCGATAAAAAGCCTGAAGTAAGCCCGCTTCCATAACGTTAATGGGCGCTATTGGAGAAATCGAATTAAAAAAAGGGAAGGCGGTTACATCCGGGATGTTGGTGATGATTATTTGTGCATCCGTTGTTGTGATCAAATCTTCCATAATCTGTTCCAGGCTGGACCTAAAGAGCTCAACTGGGGTCAGGTCAGCAGGACCTAGCTGATCAGGATCTCCATTTTCTTGTCCAGTTAATCCGTTTACGGCATAAGGGAGGATATCATCCCAGCCCATTTCTAAGAATAGCAAGGTGGGATTATATGCTAATAATTCGTCTAAAAGTGTTGATGTACCTGGTGCTGAAGCAAACCTGTTATAATACGGATTGGCAAATAGAGCAGGATCTATCACCTGATTGCTTCGAAGATTGGGAACGCTAAAGTTAGAGATGGCCGGCCCCGTATACAACTCCGGCAACTCTCCAGGGTGGGTATCTTTGAAAAGCTGCGAAATGCCTGGATCAATGAACTTAATAAAATATTTCCCTCTGGTATCAACAGCACTGGCAGCTGGATTATATCCATTTAAGCTGTTTATCCCTGGTTGCTGAAATACCACAGATTCGGGACTCGTTTGGTTAATCTGATTTACCAAAATGGCCCCCATTGAGTGGCTCTGTCCCTCCAGATGGAGGGCTCCATCCATAAATCCAGCAGATTGGCTGCCCCCCAACACTGCTATGCGCTCAAAGTCGGCGGTTCCATCATCAAGTAAGGAGGGCGGAAGTGGTTCTGGCAATTCATAGCTACATGATATGCTTAAGTAAACCAGGGCCGATATTAACAATTTCGAATTGCACATATCAATAGAACATGGGGTCATAGGTAATTTGAACATAGGGTAATGCCCCTATTCTGGGACCACCAAATGTATTGGCATAATATTCATTCCCCAAGTTGGACATTCCAAACTTTAAAAGTGAATTAATAGCAGGCAAACGCAAATTAAGTTGAACGTCCATGTTAAAGTAGTCCTCTACCCGGCCATCACCGAAGTTACTTTCCCAATCGTAGGAAGATCGTGTCCTTAAATTCACTTTAAACCCCATATTGGGGGTTATGTTATTGTGTCCTAAAGTGTAATTGATTTTAAGTTTGGGAGTGTTGAATCCAGGGATAATAGGATCCGAGGAATCGCTGTTCAAGGCGGCCCAAGCACCGTTAATTCCTACTATGAACCCCCCTGTGGAAGTAAAGTCTATGTTTACGGATAATCCCTGCGAACGTACGGTTTCCCGAGCATTATTGTAGATGAAAAACACTTCACGTTCGGTGGAGTTGTTAATTTGCCGTGCGGCCAGGAACATATCTTGAAGCGGACTCGTCTTAGGCTTTACCAACCTTACAATACCAATAAAGTCCTGGTAAGTATTGTGATAATAGGTAAAGTCTATCAACAGTCTGTTATTCGCTAGTACGCTTTTATAACCAAATTCGATGGTGCGTATCTGTTCGGGTTTTATCTCGTTGATTTGAGAATCGGAGACTAAGCCAGACTCCAATATTGAAAGATTCAACAACTCGGCCTGTTCCTGGTTGAACCTTACCGGATTCACCTCAGGATCGGGATTTGTGTATAACTTAACCGACTGATTGAAACTGTCTACTGTTTGCTGGAAAAAGGCGTTCCCTGCTAAATTAAGGGGACTGATTAATGGCCACAAGCCACCGACTAACTGAGCACTACCTAAGTTCTGATTTGTAAAGGTCTCTCTTAAGTTTGGGAAGCGGAAACCCGTTTGGAATGATAATCTGAAGTTATGATCTTTTTTAAACCTGTAAAGAAATGAAGCTCTGGGAGTAAATCTTGGATCAAAATTCTCATTCTTATCCACCCTGGCAGATGCGGTAATTTGTAACTTATCTGTAAGCAATTTTCGCCTTATTTGAAGAAATCCACCATATTCAGACATGGTAATATCATTCCCCGCGGAATCTGGAAATAGGATCCCGGATGATTCAGGATCGAAAAAACGATAATTTGCTCCTATGGACACATTCCAGAAATCCCAGATTTCTGTGAAGTCATAGCTGCCGTCAATATGATACAATATGGTATTGTCTTCAAAAGCGGCGCCCTCTTCAAAACCCTTGGTGTTTATAATCTTGTTACGCTTTATATTAAAGGCCTCGGTTCCAGGTTCCAGTCTTTCTTCAGCTGGAGCTGTGAGTTGCAAGTCACTGTCGGCAGTTGCCCTGGCGATTTCATGATCACCTGGGGTAATTCCCCGGGAAATAAGCAATCCTGTAAATGCGGCCTCGTATACCTTAAACCAGTCCTCATCATTACGTGCCGCTCTCATCAATTGCAAGGCTAAGAACCTGCCATCAAAGGAATCACCGGTTTTTTGTTGGGTGGCATAACCACGCAGATGGAATCTGCTACCCTGTAATTCCACTTTTCCCTGAAGCAATTGAAAATTTCTTAAAAACAGTCTGTTATCTCCGGTGTAAAAGGTATTTCCCTTGGCAAAGTTTCCTTGAACAATGCCCTGAAGATTCTCAGTTATTTTGTAATGTAGGGCTCCGCCTACTTTGTAGTTGGTGAAATCATAGTCAAAAAGATCTTCCTCAGCATACCCGG
>CAJIBY010000172.1_pt1 | contig 17132 bp, 10 predicted proteins | sample 9199461 | NCBI WGS metagenome assembly CAJIBY01 (sample SAMEA7708316, study PRJEB35096) | sediment metagenome | biome: marine neritic benthic zone biome [ENVO:01000025]; feature: sediment [ENVO:00002007]; material: shallow marine sediment [ENVO:03000034] sea grass bed [ENVO_01000059] ... | reverse complement strand
GCCTTGCCCAGAATTGTGGCCGCACTACTTGAAAACAACCAGGTCCCTGAGGGGATTAAACTACCTCCTGCATTGGTACCCTATACGGGCTTTGAACAAATAACAAACCAATAGAAACATCATATCCCATGAATCGATTATTCTACTCATTCCTAATGATCAGCTTAGCAATCTTTGCTGGATGCAATAATGCGGAGGTTGAAACCAAAACAGCTTTGGTGTATCCTGAAACGGCCAAGGTAGATACCGTGGACGAATATTTTGGATATCAGGTACCAGACCCCTATAGATGGCTGGAGGACGACAACTCCCAGGAAACCGCTTCATGGGTGACCGCTCAAAACGAGGTAACGTTCGACTATCTGGAGCAAATACCCTTCCGTGAAAAGATCAAGTCCCGGTTAGAAGAGTTGTGGGACTATGAGAAAATTTATGCTCCCACCAAGCACGGCGATTTTTATTATTACTACCGGAACAATGGTTTGCAAAATCAAAACGTATTGTTTCGCAGATCGGAAGAGGGGGAAGAAGAGGTTTTTCTGGACCCCAATAATTTTTCGGATGACGGAACCGTCTCCATGGCACAAACCAGTTTTACTACGGACGGCTCAATGTTGGCCTTTATGATTTCGGAGGGGGGCTCAGATTGGAGGAAAGCCGTTGTTATGCAAACCAGCGATCTGGAAATTGTGGGCGATACCCTTATCGACATCAAGTTTAGCGGTATTGCCTGGAAGGGAAACGACGGGTTCTACTATAGCAGTTATGATAAGCCCAAGGACGGCAGTGTGCTTTCTGGAAAAACTCAAAGGCATAAGTTGTTTTACCATCAACTGGGCACTCCCCAAAGTGAGGATAAGCTGGTCTACGGGGGTGACAAGCAACCCCGACGCTATATCGGGGCTTATACAACGGAAGACGAAAGATACTTGGTGATCACAGCAGCGGAAAGTACTTCCGGAAATGAACTCATCATAATGGACTTACAGCAAGCTAATCCAGAGTTCCAAACCATTGTGGATAATTTCGATCAGAACCATTATGTGGTTGCCAATGAAGATTCCCGCTTATTGATCCATACGGACCTGGAAGCCCCCAATAACCGTTTGGTGGAAGTGGACGCCCACAATCCCACGCCCGATAACTGGAAGGACTTAATTCCGGAGACGGAAAACGTGCTATCTACCACCATAGTAGGGGGAAAAATATTTGCTGAATATATGATCGATGCCAAGAGCAGTATACAGCAATTCGATTTACAGGGCAATCTGGAAAAAGAAGTGCCACTTCCAGGAATTGGCACGGTGTATGGCTTCAATGGTAAAATGGACGATGAAGAGGTGTACTATACCTTTACCTCCTTTACCCATCCTTCTACCATCTATAAATATACCATAGCTTCCGGTAGTTCTGAACTTTACCAACAGCCGGAGATAGACTTCGATCCTGACCTGTATGTAACCAAACAAATTTTCTACGAAAGTAAAGATGGGACTAAAATTCCCATGTTTATCGTGCATAAGAAGGACCTTGAACTAAATGGGGAGACACCTACCTACCTTTATGCTTATGGCGGCTTCAACATTAGTCTGACCCCCGGGTTTAGCATTTCCAGGTTAATATGGTTGGAGAATGGCGGTATTTACGCCCAGCCCAATTTAAGAGGAGGGGGCGAATACGGCGAGAAATGGCATTTGGCCGGCACTAAAATGAACAAACAGAACGTATTTGATGATTTTATTGCAGCAGGGGAGTATTTAATAGCCGAAGGATACACCTCATCTGACTATCTGGCAATTGCCGGAGGGTCAAATGGGGGCCTACTGGTGGGCGCCACTATGACACAACGCCCGGACCTGGCACGTGTAGCTTTCCCGGCGGTAGGGGTCATGGACATGCTGCGCTATCATACGTTTACCGCGGGTGCGGGATGGGCTTTTGACTATGGCACTTCGGAGGACAGTGAGGAAATGTTCCAATACTTGCATAAATATTCACCTGTTCATGCTTTAAAATCAGGCACCGACTATCCTGCTACTATGGTCACCACCGCCGATCATGATGACAGGGTAGTACCCGCTCACAGCTTTAAGTTTGCGGCCACCTTGCAGCAACACCACGCTGGGGACGCCCCGGTAATTATTAGAATCGAAACCGATGCTGGTCATGGCGCTGGAACTCCCACCAGCAAGCGCATTGAGCAGGCCGCGGACTATTACGCCTTCGCGTGGTATAACATGAATTGGATTCCTGACCTGGCGGGACCAGAAATGTGATGGATGAAGTTGCTGTCAGATTAGGTACTAAGGAGGACATCCCCGGTGTCTTGGCCTTGATCAGGGAGTTGGCGGAATATGAAAAAGCCTCAGATCAGGTAGCTTTGACGGAAGATCAAATGCTTAAGGACGGTTTCGGTTCGCAGCCTCTGTATCAATTTTTGGTAGCTGAATCGAAGGGCACAATCGTGGGACTTTCGTTATTTTACCCCCGCTACAGTACCTGGAAAGGCAAGGGACTTTACCTGGAAGATCTGGTGGTAACAAAATCCTTTCGAGGCCGTGGACTGGGCGAAAAGTTGCTGATAGAAACTGCCAAAATCGCCCAGATTGAGGAATGCACAGGGTTATATTGGCAGGTTTTAAATTGGAATAGCCCGGCAATAGAGTTTTACAAAAAGAAAGGGGCGCGTTTTGATGATGAATGGATCAATTGCAAGCTGGATCAAAACGCCCTCAGTAATTTCTGGTAGTGCGATTTTTGGGATTTATAAGAACATCTTGGGCGTGAGATGATCCGGAAAAGCGATTGCTAAAAGAAAGGTCAATATAGCGATTACGAACCCGAACATGAAAATGGTGTAGGAGATCCTCAACATTCGATATTTCTTCCCCAACACAATACCCAGGAAGAAAATGTCTTTAATCATACTACCATATAGGTAATCTCCGTCCTTCATCATTTCTTTCATACCCCATAAGTAATCGTTTAGGTGCATACTATGAAAATTTCCAAAGAACAGCAGGTTGGTGCGTTTATTTTGGATATCATCACGAGTAAAGGTACCCGAGGAAACATTAGGTCTGGTGGCCAGGATGGCAAAAACAATGGCGGCCAAGGACACCCCCACCAAAATTAAGGTGGGAAGGATCAAATTTGGGAATTCTTCGAACTTTCGAATCAACACTGTTACCAGGATAGAGAGAATTATTGAGTTGATTGAGATCATGATATTAGCCTTGTTATCGGCCATGCCACTGAGGGTTAGGTGGTTTTTGGAAGTGATCCTGAACATGGTCTCAATCCCCCTGGTAGGCTTTTTATTTTCTAAAGCTTGTAACCGACTGATCTCTTTCTCCAGCTTTAGCGTATACTTGGGATCTGCATTCAGAGCTTTTAACCTCTTCTTGATCTTTTTAAGGTTCTGGTCCTTTTTCGGGCCAAGTACCCTTTTTCCGTACTCTGTAAAATACTGATGATTGCCAATAAAAAGAGTGCTCATATCCAGCCACTCCGACTCTGAAATATCATCTTTTTCCACACTACTGAACTCCTCTCTAAGGAGCTCTGCTTTATCAAAGTATTCCTTGCTGGAGAGATGGTATAGATCGGCGTCGCAAAGAACCTGCTGTAATAGGTTTTTTGGATTTTGAGGCATCTTGGTGGCTTCGATGCAACCAACTACCTCTTCAATGTAGTGCTCGTCGACTTTTTGATCTTTTAGAAACCTTTTGGAAAGCTCAATACTTTGCTGTTCATGATCGTTAGCCTGATTGATATAACCCACATCGTGCAAATAGGCAGCCATTAAAACAATTTCCATCTGCTCCCTTCTAAGATGTGTTTTTTGGGCAATTTCTACCGCGGCATTTACCACATCGTAGGTGTGCTGCAGATTATGATAAACAAAGTGTTCCGGAAGCTTATCATTCAGCAACTGTTCAACGTAGATTCTAGTCTTCTTTAAAAGGGGGGAATCAAAAGGAGTACCGTTGTGTTTTCGATTCTCTTTCATAACTTCGTATTGATTGATCACCATTACCATGGTGATCCACAACGTTGGTTTTCTTTGTTAAATATAAGAAAATTAAACAAGCATTACTTCTACCATAACGCTATGAAGCTGTTTAGCAGTTGTTTCTTAGGTGTAATTTTTCTCTGGTCCATGTGGTGTTGTCGTCCTTACGAGCACCCAAGATTGGCCCAGGAACAGGCGGCTTTGGATAAATTCTCACAACAAACAGGGTATGATTTAAGTTCACCGAATGAAAAGTACCTGTTACCGGATGTGCTTTCTGAAATTTCAGGCTTGTCGTTCCACAAAAAGAACGTTTTAGCTTGTGTTCAGGATGAGCTGGGAACGGTTTTCTTCTATAATTTAAAATCAAGGGAAATTATTCAACGCATGAAGTTTGCCAGAAATGGTGACTTTGAAGGCTTGGCTGTGGTGAATAAATGGACATTTGTTATCAAAAGCAATGGGGACCTATACCGACATTTCATGGTTGGTGACAGTACTCAGAAGATTGAGACACCCTTGTCCAGGGAGAACGACGTTGAAGGATTGGCTTATGACTCACAGCATGAGCGGCTTCTGATAGCTTGTAAGGAGTCGCCTGAGTTAAAAGGAGATAAAAAGAATAAAAAGGGAAAGGCCATTTATAGCTATAATTTAAACGGTGATTTTGACCGGGATCCATTCATACTTTTGGATAAGCAGCACTTGGAGTCTTGGAATGATAAACAATTGAAACCATTGGAACTCACTAAAAAATTGAAGGGATTCAAACCTTCAGGCATCGCGGTACATCCTAAATCCCGGGATATCTATATAGTGGCTTACGAAGGAAGGGTACTTATTGTTAGCTCTCCCAACGGGGAGGTTATACATCTGGTGCCTCTTGCTCCCAGGACCTTTAAGCAACCAGAAGGGATATGCTTTGCACCCAATGGTGATCTCTATATCGCCAATGAGGCTAGAGACGGAGTGGCAAACATTCTGGAGTTTAAACATCGCCCTTAAACGAAAGGAGAGCCTTAAGCTCTCCCCTCGTCAATTGCTAATGGGTTCGCCCTGAGGCTTACCAATCATCAACAAATCGTCCGCGACAATTTCTGAGAAGTACTTTTTAACCCCGTCAGGGCCTTCATAATTCTTATGAATTAATTTACCTTGGACTACCACCTCACTGCCTTTTTGCAGGTACTTGTCGGCAATGTCGGCCAATGGGCCCCATGCTACAATGTAATGCCATTGTGTATCTACAGTTTTTTCACCGGCAGCATTTTTGTAGGTCTCATTGGTGGCTAATGAAAAATTGACTACATGCTTACCGCTCTCAAGTAGGCGGAATTCCGGATCACCTCCAAGTCTGCCGATTAGCTGAATACGATTTTTAATGTTCTTCATGTTGTAATTGTTTTAATCAACACAAAGTAAACCTCCCGTAGTACCAGATTGGGAGACTGGGTAAGATTTTTTTTTATGCTGCTCTAGTAGGAAGGATCCCCCGGTATTTGTAGACCTTTAACTGGAAATATTGGGAAAGGTATACCTTCAGTCTATTACTGGCTAAATGGGCCACTCTCTCTTTTGGCTGCAAAATAGTGGCTTCGAGAACGGCTCTGATGAAATAAGGGGATAAGCTGAAGTCTTCAACCCACAGCTCAAACGCTTCCTTCCAGTCATCCAGGTATTTTTCATAATGACTTTTTCCCGAGAAGATAAACTCTAATTGATTACTGCCGACCTTGTAGCGGTATACACCAGCAAGTTCGTAGTAAAAATTATCCAAATTTTCGACAACGGGCCGCGGACAACTTTTGATGGCCTTAATAGTGTCGTCTTCCAATCCCAAAGGATTGTATTTTTGAAGATAAATGATCCGGACACTTTCAGTTAAGTCGGTGAGTAACTGGGATTTGGTTTTCTCCTGGGCTTCTTTCAGGATATAGTTTTTGTCCTGAGGAAAAAGAAGTGGTGAGTTCATGCCACAAAGAAAAGTAATTTTATTATTCCGTGCAATGCTCTACTTGATTACCTCCGATTCAATGATATGTCCAAAAAATATAGCGTTTAAGAATAATTTATTGGTTCCCAGCCAGAATGCTCTAAAATTTGGGTTATCTGTGTAAGAAATAACCCGCCCGGATCCCACATGACTAATGTCAACCGCAGGCGTATTTCTCAGCTTTTCAAGCTTTTGTGGTGAAATGTAACCGCTCAGTAGCGGGTTTTCAGTGTACATGAGCGGATTTGTAAAGGGATTCTTGGACCGCTCCATTATCAATTGATGATTGCGAAATACCGGTACATTGGGCCTGGTATATCCATATAGAAGTGGATGGCTTAGATCTGCTTTAGCTTCGAAAATAGCTCCGCCGATTACCTGAGCGCCTGAGAGCTTGTTTCTATCGCCATACGCATAATTGGAGGTGGTATCGGCTTCCTGCTTAAGATAACTGGCCTTGCTGATTTTTTGATCGGCCAGCCATTTGGCAGCATTTTTCCAAGCAATCACCGTTCCGCCATCGGAAACCCAGTTTTTGATTTTTTCTTTGGCACTTTTAGTTATAGACTTATACTGACCGTTAACCATTACCAGCGTATTGTACTTGCCTAATTTTAAGGAGGCAATGCGATCTTGGGATACTATGGTCATGGGAATATCAAACCGTTGGTCCAGTAAATGCCACACTTCTCCAACCTCGTACCCACTGATATCCTTTTCTGCTACTACTACAATTTTGGGCCTTCTTATAGCTTCTATGGTGGGGCTTCCCCATGATTTCTGATTTCCTCCAAAACCTGTTTCCAGACTAATAATATCTACCCCGTCTTTCTCAGATATGGTTTTCATTAGTTCAAAGATCTCAGCGGCCGACTTGCTTTGATTCTGAAGTGGTACCAGGATGCTGCCAGGGCGCAAGGACACCCCGTTGGCAGTCATATTTTCCGTAGTTACCTTGATCTTTAAACCCTTTTCCAATAAGCGGCTTGAGGCGCGAGCACTGTAGTAATGATGCCATGAGAAAGCATATCCGTAGTTGCTGGCTTCCACAGGCAATGTCCCTTTTGGAAATGTCAGGTTAGATGCCGGCTCACCCAGAAGCGAAGAGGTAAAAATCCTGCGATCCAAGGCGTCGAATTGCAGGTTAAATGCCAAAGGCAGGGTCCATGCAGAAACATCATAGAATAAACTATCCTGAAAGGTAGTCCTTTGCTCGAAAATAGCCTTGATTAACCGGTATTGAGGTTGATTTAATGGCACTACGTAACTGTCATTCATATGGTAATCATTCCCTGCCACGCGCAAATCACGGGAAGTACGGAATACTTTTATTTGGTGCCGCCTTAAAACTTCCAGAAAATGGAAATTTCGTACGTTGTCCTCAGCGCCAAAAACGAATGCCTTTAAGGGATCGGCGACGGCATCCTGAATGGCGGTGCTGTAGAAGTTCCTTTGGTGTTCCAACAATTCTTTACGCAGGTCATGTGCAGCTTGCAGTGTAGACAGGGTGGTGGTAAATTGATTGCGAATGGCAAAAGGAAAACTCATAAGACCGTTATCGGTTTCTCGCAAATGGCCCCTGACACTGGCTTGTTCAAAGAGAATGCCCACAGCCCCGTTCACATCGGGGTAGGTAGATCCTTTACCATAGTAAAAGTCATCATAGCCCTCGCCGGAATAATATAGAGAGCCGATTTCATCCAGAGCTTTGGCATGATATTGGGCTATGGACTCTGTTAGTTCAAAGGTCCGGGAAGGCGTTAACGGGTGGTTACGCGAGGGTACACCTGGTTGAAAAAAGAAGGTGCGGTTCGACCCCATTTCATGGTGGTCTGTAAGCACATTAGGTTTCCAATAATGGAACTTTTCCAATCTTCCTTGTGATTCCGGATGTTGAAGAGGAAGCCAATCCCTATTGAGATCGAACCAATAATGGTTGGTTCGACCTCTAGGCCAAGCCTCATTATGCTCCAGGCTTTGAGGAGTAGCATCCAGGTTTTTGCTTCTATGGCTATTTACCCAACTGGCAAATCGATTCATACCGTCAGGATTAATGCTGGGATCGATGAGGACGATAGTTTGATCGAGCAGTTGCTGAATCTCCGGCCCTTGGGCTGCAGCTAGATAATAAGCTGCTATAAGAGAGGCGTTGGTGCCACTAGCTTCATTGCCGTGCACGCTATAGCCCATCCACACTACCACCGGTTGATCTTCTAGTGTGGTTGAATTACTTTGTTGGGGATCGCTGATGCGAAGATGCTGCTGACGGATGTTTTCAAGGTCTTGGTGATTTTGAGGACTGGTTATGGTCAATAACAACAGCGGCCGTTTTTCATAAGTGTGGGCGTAAGTTTCCAAAGTAACCCTGGGCGAGGCGGCCGCCAGGGTTTTCATATACCATACCAATTTGTCGTGGGTCGCATGCCAAGCTCCAACCTCGTGACCTAACACAGTATGTGGCTTGGGTATGTTCTCATCGTAAGAAATATCTTGTGGTAAATAGTAGCTCAGATCCTGAGCGTTTGAGACCAGTGATATCAGAGTGGTAATTAAAAGTGTTGTAAATACTCGTAGCATGAGCGGTCGGATTTGGTATAAACCATTCAAATTAAGCCGAATGTAAAGAAATATTAACAAATGCTTATCAAATGAATGCTATATTTAGTCAATGAAAAGGCTACTACTAATATTCTCCGGTATTTTTCTAACCATACCCTTATGGGCACAACTGCAGTCCGGACCTATGGTCGGCTATTCCACCATGAAAGAGGTACTATTATGGGTGCAAACCTCAGAACCTTCCGAGGTCCAGTTTAGGTATTGGGAAAAAGACCAAAATCAAACTAAACACAACACTGCCACCAAGCGATCGGATCCGTATACCGCTCACGCAGTAAAACTGGCGGCGGATAATGTGGAGCCGGGTAAAATATATGAGTATGAACTGTTGATCGACGGGGTAGTGATAGACATCGACTACCCTTTGGAATTCCAGACACAAACACTTTGGCAATATAGAAGCGATCCTCCGGATTTTTCCTTTGCCTTGGGCAGTTGCAATTACATAAATGAGACCATCACCGATCGCCCCGGCGATCCTTATGGAGGAGGTTATGAAATTTTTGAGAGTATTCGTGCTCAAGAACCTGACTTCATGGTGTGGTTGGGAGATAACGTCTATCTGAGAGAGGCCGATTGGAACAGCCGAAGAGGTATATTGGAACGTTACACCCATACCCGTTCAGTTCCGGAGGTACAGCCGTTGCTGGGATCAGTTCATCATTACGCCATCTGGGATGATCATGACTATGGCCCTAACGATTCCGATCGCAGCTATTGGAATAAGGAGATTACCACGGAGACCTTCAAATTGTTTTGGGGCAATCCTAACTACAACGTCACCGGTGCGGGTGGCATTACCGGGACGTTTTACTGGGGAGATGTTCAATTCTTCTTAATTGACGACCGGTATTTCAGGGCCCCTAATAATGACATTGACAGTACTAAATCCTTGATGGGCAAGGCTCAGCTGCAGTGGTTAAAGGATGCACTTACCTACAGCAGGGCAGCCTTTAAGTTCATTTGCATAGGGGGACAGGTGCTGAACACCGGGGCGGTATTTGAAAACTACGCCACTTATCCCGTGGAGCGTAAAAAATTGCTGGAAGCCATCGCTGATTCAGGCGCCTGGGGAGTAATTTTTCTTACCGGCGATCGGCATCATACCGAACTATCGAAATTAGATAGGCCGGGATCATATCCCTTGTATGATTTTACGGTTTCACCCTTGACTTCAAGTAGCCATACGCCCGATGAGGATGAAAATACCCTTACACAAAAGGGTACTTTGGTGACTCAACGAAATTTTGGGGTGGTTAAAGTCAGTGGACCCCGTAAAGAAAGGGTTTTGACCCTTGAAATAAGAGATGTGGACGGAGCACTATTGTGGGAGAAGAAACTGACAGCCAAGGACCTACGACCACCCAAAAATTAGGGTTTATTAGAACATTAATTTCACACGGACAAAAATCACGAAAATTTAACAGTATTTAATTGCAAGGCTCAAATTAGCCTTCTATGTTTGCCCCGTATTTGCCTCTGGCAGCCAACTAATGTTTAGGAAATTAATAACAAATTCGCCAACCTTTTGTATTTTGTTCTTAGGGTGGGTAAAATTCTACTAAATCAACTAAAGATCAGCTGGTTATATAAAATAAACATCATTTAATTCAACGTACTATGAGACAAAAACTACTATTTGTGAGCATTTTGGCAGCAATTTTTTGCTTTTTCGGAGGCTTTTCAGTCTTCGGCCAAGGTGTAACCACAGCATCTATGAATGGTACTGTCCAAGATAACACTGGGGAACCAGTGCCCGGAGCTACCGTAATTGCGGTACACGGGCCCACGGGATCCCAATTTGGTAATGTTACCAATCAGGAGGGGATCTACACTATTCGTAATATGAATGTGGGAGGACCCTACAAAATCACCGTTTCATATGTGGGGTTTGAAACCCAAGAGATAAATAATATTTTTCTATCATTGGGTCAAACCTCGCGTCAGAATTTCACTATTTCCGAAACGACCACGGAACTAGCGGAATTGGTAATTACCGCAGGGGCTGGAGTGTTTGATGGAAATCGCACCGGAGCTGCCACTGTGGTAGATGAGAGAACCATCAATGAAATCCCTACGGTGGCCCGGGCTATTGGGGATTATGCCAGATTCAATCCACAGGCTAACGTCCAAGAAGGTAGCGATGGGTTTACCATATCTATCGGTGGAATGAATAACCGCTTTAACACCATTTTTATCGATGGTGCTGTTAATAACGATGTGTTCGGATTGGCTGGTAGCGGTACCAATGGCGGGCAGACTGGTGTAACACCTATTAGTGTGGATGCCATTGAGCAGTTCCAAATTTCAGTAGCGCCCTTTGATGTCCGTCAAAGCGGATTTGCCGGTGGCGCTATTAATGCGGTAACCCGCAGTGGTTCCAACGAATTTGAAGGATCCGCCTATTATTTCTGGCGTAATGAAGGTTTTGCTGGAAAAACCCCTACGGATAATCCCGATGTGGACCGGGTCAAATTACCCGATTTTACAGCACAAACCTATGGATTGCGTCTGGGTGGGCCCATCATTAAGAACAAATTGTTTTTCTTCGTGAGCGGTGAGATCCAGAGGGATGAGACCCCGCAACCATTTGACTTTGCTGATTATGATGGCGACTCCGACATCAGCCAGATCAATGCTTTGGTAAGCAAGCTGAACGGATTCGGTTATGATCCCGGAGATTTCTTAAATAATACGGCATTCTTGGATAGTGATAAGTTATTAGTAAGACTGGACTGGAATATCAATCAAAATCACAAGGTTTCCTTAAGACATTCCTACACTGATGTGGAGAATTTGGAAGCGGACCAGTCCACTAATCGTACCATTAACTTCCTAAATAATGCAGAGTTCTTTCCTTCTACCACCAACTCAACTTCTCTGGAGATCAAAAGTACTTTTGGGAATGACAAGGCCAATAGCTTAATCTTGGGGTACACCAGAGTACGAGATGATAGGGATCCTTTTGGAGATAACTTCCCCTGGGTGGAAATTGACGATGGAGGAGCCAGTATTCTTTTCGGAAGTGAGCAATTTTCTACGGCCAACCGATTGGACTCGGATATTTTCACTATTACCGACAACTTTGAGCTCTTTAAAGGCAAGCACACCATTACCATCGGTACTCATAATGAGTTTTACGATGTGTATAACTTGTTTATCCCCTTCAACTTCGGCTCTTATGAGTTTAATAGCTTGGATGATTTCCTCAATGACGAAAACTCCAGCTTCTTTATCCGAAGTTTTTCCTTAGTGGACGATGAGATAGGAGATGCGTCACAAGCCGCAGCTATTTTCAATGCCATGCAATTGGGATTCTATGTACAGGATGAGATTCAAGTAAGTGACAAACTGAAGTTCACTGCAGGAATCCGGGTGGACATCCCCATATTTGATGATACCCCTGCTAATGAGGATTTCAACAACACCACAATTCCCTTAATTGAAGGTTTTGGCTATGACCTAGGAGGTGCACGCACTGGTAAATTCATAAAAACCCAGTTCATGGTGGCTCCCAGGATAGGATTCAACTATGACATTCATGGAGACCAATCCACTCAAGTACGTGGAGGTATCGGTATCTTCAATAGCCGTGTGCCTTTAGTGTGGCCGGGTGGAGCCTACAACAACTACGGACTTAATCGGGGTACGGACTTGCGATTCGGAGACCTGCCTTTTGAACCAGATCCCAATAATCAGTTCCAGAGCATAGAACCGGGAACGGTATCGCCTTCAGGTGATATAGATCTGTTTGTAGATGATTTTAAAGTGCCACAGGTATTTAAGTTGAACCTGGCCGTTGACCATAAATTACCCTGGGGGTTAATTGCCACTATAGAAGGACTTTACACCAAGTTCCTGAACAACGTGGATTATCAAAACGTGAACCTGAAACCTTCTACTTTACAATTGACCGGTACTCCAGACAACCGTTTCCTATATGATCGACGCGATGAAATCGATCCCACTTACGGACGGATACTGCTTGGAAGGAATACCAGTAAAGGGTTTGCTTATAATTTAACTGCACAATTAACTAAGCCTTTCGATAACGGATTTTCAGCCAGTGTAGCTTACACTTATGGAGATTCAGAGAGTATTTTCGACGGCACTAGTTCACAGAACTCATCTCAATGGCGTGGTTTGCATACAGTAAACGGTCGAAACTTCGAAAGAAGGGCCGCTCGCTCGGATTTTTCCGTGGGATCTCGCATAATCGCCCAGGTATCATATCGCAAAGAATATGGCGGATTTGCTGCATCTCAGATTGGACTTTTTTATAACGGACAGTCTGGTCAGCCGTTTACCTACATATACAATGATAATGGAGCTGTGAACAATGAGGATTCTCGCGAAAGAACATTGATCTACGTACCTGCCAGCAGTGATGAGATCGTTTTGATTGACGATGGAGGTCGTACGGCCGCCCAACAATGGAGTGAGTTAAACGCCTACATTGAAGGAGATGACTATCTAAGTGAGCGACGGGGGATGTATGTGGAGCGAAACTCTTCACGTGTTCCTTTCGAAAGTATCTTGGATTTAAGATTCTTACAGGATTTCTACATTGAAACCGGTGGTGGTAAGCGCAACACCCTACAATTCTCCCTGGATATCTTTAACCTCAGTAACCTGATCAATAAGGATTGGGGATGGCGTTACTTCCCGGGCAGTTTTGGTAGTGTTGAGCTGTTGAATTTTGAAGGTTTCCAAGCTGACGGCACCACTCCTACCTACACTTACGATGGGGAGGAACGTTTGGAAGACTTCTTAACCTTGGATGATTCCGGAGTTCGCAGTTCAAGATGGCAGATGCAAATAGGTCTGCGTTACATCTTCGGAAATTAGAATTAACTTCATATAAAGTGGAAAGCCCTCAATTTGAGGGCTTTTTTTTTTAAGCAAACCAGACTTTTACGCGTACGTACGTATAGTTTCACCGCACATACCTACGGATGTCTAATATCGCTCCCCAAAAATCATCCCTGTTTTTTTCCCATCTATAATCCCCCTGCTTTTATTAATCAAAATCATATGTTATACTTGTTAGTAACTTTGAACGCGCCAAAATTTATGGGTGCGAGTTCAAATTTCACTAAGCTAAACTACTATGAGAAAACTATTACTAAGTAACCTGTTGCTAGGTGTCATAATGGTACTCGGCATGCAGACGGCTTGGAGTCAAGGAGCTACCACTTCCAGTATGAATGGTACTGTAACTGATTCCAATGGTGAACCTATACCCGGGGCTACCGTGATCGCTGTGCATCAGCCGACGAATTCACAGTTCGGAAATGCCACCGACGTTACCGGTGCTTACCGTCTAAATAACATGAATGTCGGCGGTCCTTATACGGTAACCGTAAGTTTCGTGGGTTTTGAAACCTATACCCGTAATGGGGTATATCTGGACTTGGGGCAAACTTTCCGTTTGGATGCAGCCCTGAGTGATCAGGTCACCGAACTTGAGGCCATTGAAGTACTGGCCGGAACCGGTGAGGTATTTGATGGTAATCGCTCCGCCCCGGAAACCGTAGTTAATGACTATGCGATTCAGCAACTGCCTACCGTAAGTCGCGATTTGAACGATTTTACAAGACTATCTCCATTGGCCAATACCAATGTGGGGATTGGCGGTGCCATCTCATTTGGTGGATTGAACAATCGCTATAATTCTGTTTTTATTGATGGGGCACCCACTAACGATTACTTTGGCCTGGCCAGTAACGGAACCAACGGTGGGCAAACTGGAATTTCCCCTATAAGTGTGGATGGTATCGAGCAGTTCCAGATTGTGCTGGCCCCCTACGATGTAAAGCAGGGAGGATTAGCAGGTGCTGGAATTAGTGCTGTAACCCGTACCGGATCTAATACTTTGGAAGGTTCTGCCTGGTATTTGGTCAGTAATGAAGGACTGTCTGGTAAGACCCCTACTGACGATTCCAATGTTTCACGTACCAAGCTTCCGGATTTCAGCAATAAGACCTACGGCTTCAGATTAGGAGGCCCTATTATTAAAGATAAATTGTTCTTCTTTGTTTTGGCTGAGATCCAAAGGGATGAAACCCCTCAACCTTTCGCCATTGGCGACTATTTAGGCGATTCCGATGCCGCCGATCTTGATGCTATAGGTGATTTTGCCAGAAATATGTATGGTTATGAGCCTGGCGATTGGCAATTTACAAGTGACTTATTGGAAGGTGAGAAGTTCATGGTGAACTTGGATTACAATATCAGTGATAAGCATAAGCTGGCCTTCCGCTATCGCTATACCAAAGCTGAGAACATCGGACCTCCGGCCAGTAGTAATACTCAGGTCAATTATGCCAACAGCGGCCAGTTTTTCCCTTCCACGGCTAACAATGGAACTATTGAATTAAAAAGCAATTTTGAAAACAGCTCCAACAGCCTCATTTTCGGTATTAATACCGTGCGTGACGATCGAGAAGTATCCGGACAACCTTTCCCAAATATTCAAATTGAAGACGGCGGTAACGGAGCCCTCATTAACCTGGGTGGGGAACCCTTTTCCCATGCCAACGTAGTAAACCAGGACGTATTTACCTTAACCAACAATCTAAATCTGTATCGTGGCCGGCACACCATTACCATAGGTACTCACAATGAATACTTCAGTATTTTTAATTTGTTCCTGCCCCTGCACCCGCCCAGGTATGTCTTTAGTTCACTGGATAAGTTTTATGCTGAGGAAGCCTATTTATTTCTCTATGGACATGAACAGGCTGACGTAAACATAGGAGACGATGCGGTATCTGTAGCCGCTGATTTCAGCTCCCTCCAACTGGGATTCTATGTTCAAGATGAGTTTCAGGTTAATGAGAATTTAAAATTGACGGGAGGATTGCGAGTGGATATCCCTATCTTCCTGGACGATGGACCAGCCAATAGTCAGTTTGATAGCCAAACCCGTCCATTAATTGAAGCCGCTGGATATGACCTGCAAGGTTCTACTGCGGGACAGGTGCCAAGCTCTCAACTACACTGGAGTCCCAGATTCGGATTCAATTGGGATGTGGGTGGTGATAAAATTACTCAAGTACGCGGGGGGTTTGGGATCTTTACCAGCCGTATCCCTTATGTGTGGCCAGGGGGTGTATATCTGAGAAACGGACTTACCAGCGGATTTACCGTAGGATTTGATGGAGGTGGATTTGCACCTCCGGGATTGGGAGGAATTCCCTTTGAGCCAGATCTTAATAATCAGCCGGCCATAACCGGTGGTCCTCAAGGAGATGTGGATCTGTTTGCAGACGACTTCAAGTTTCCGCAAATTTTTAAAGCCAGTTTAGGGATTGACCGCAAGTTGCCCTGGTGGGGCTTGATTGGTACCATTGACTTGCAGTATACCAACAAGGTGAATGACATCATTTATCAACATGTCAACAAGCCTCTGAATCCATCTGGAAACCTAACGGGGACACCTGATGACAGGCCTGTATTCGATAATACACCTATTGACGGCACCTACAATTATATCACCCTGGCCTCCAATACCGGCGAAGGAAATACCTTCAGTGTTACCGCCCAGATCCAGAAACCTTTCGACAATGGCTTTACCGGTAGCTTGGCGTATTCCTATACCCATGCGGAATCCTTGTTTGATGGTACGGTGTTTATCAACTCCTCCCAATGGCAGGAATATCATAGTGTCACCGGTCGTAATAATCCTACAGGATTACAACGATCACAGTTTGCCACCGGATCCAGAATTAGTGGTTTCTTATCCTATCGCAAAGAGTATGCCCGAAATTTTGCCACCTCAATATCATTGTTCTATAATGGACAGTCCGGTTTGCCCTTTAGTTATGTATATGGTGACCAGGGGGGAACTTTGACCAACGATGATCCTAATTTAGATGAAGCCAGAAACCTGATCTACGTCCCCGCAAGTTCTAGTGAGATCATCTTTGGACAGATGATTGACGATGGAATGGGGGGTACTATGGTGGCTGTAGCGGATGCTGCTGACGCCACTGCCCAATGGGCTGCTTTAGATGCATTCATCAGCGGTGATGACTATCTCAGCGATCGTCGTGGTGGGTATGCCGAACGCAACGGTGCCAGAATGCCATTTGAGAGTATTATCGATTTGCGAGCTGCTCAGGAATTTTATATCAGCCGCGGCGGACGTAAGCATACCTTGGAAGTTTCCATTGATATCTTCAACTTCACCAATTTTTTGAACAAAGATTGGGGTAGGAGGCATCAGATCAGTGATAATCAAAACTTCCAATTGGTTGATTTTGTGGGTTTCTTGCCTGGAACTAATACACCGACGTTCTCCTTCTCTGACCCTGGAGATCCTTGGAATATTATCCAATCCGGTGTCAATAGTGCACGCTGGAGTGCCCGCTTTGGATTACGATATACCTTTTAAAGTTTGAAATCCTTAAAAGGAATAACCCCGGCACGGAATAACCGAAGCCGGGGTTTTTTTATGCTCATTAGCCAAGCATGCGCCCAGTCATTGCGAGCGCAGCGAAG
>CAJIBY010000502.1_pt1 | contig 17678 bp, 14 predicted proteins | sample 9199461 | NCBI WGS metagenome assembly CAJIBY01 (sample SAMEA7708316, study PRJEB35096) | sediment metagenome | biome: marine neritic benthic zone biome [ENVO:01000025]; feature: sediment [ENVO:00002007]; material: shallow marine sediment [ENVO:03000034] sea grass bed [ENVO_01000059] ... | reverse complement strand
TTTCTTTTGGACCTACTTGAAGTTCCCTAATAAAGCGTTACACATGGCTTTTGAAATGGAGCATAGTCAAAGTATGGCTCAATTCAGAAATGCCGTTTCCTTACTGGAAGCTCCGGGCCTCAACGTAACCTACGCGGATATAGAGGGTAATATTGCCTGGTGGGCAGCAGCCAGACTGATAGACAGGCCTGCACATGTGGAGTCTAAGATGATACTGGACGGCGCTTCAGGAAAAGACGATCCTTTGGGTTGGCATGATTTCGAAGAAAACCCCCGATCCGAAAACCCGGAGATGGGATTCGTGTACTCAGCCAATAACCAACCGGACAGCGCCTATGGGAAATTTTACCCGGGATACTATTATCCAGGAGCTCGAGGTAGGCGCATCATAGATATGTTATCCGCTCGAAACGACTGGGATCTCACCAGTCTTCAAAACATGATCCTGGACGATGAAAGCCCTATTTATCCGAAATTAATAAACAAGCTGCTTCCATTGCTGGAGGGAGAGCTTACACCCCTGGAACAGGAAGCTCATGACCAGCTGGCGCAATGGTCGGGCGGACATGGACTTGACGATATTGGCCCTACCCTTTATTACCGGGTTATTTACCAATTGCAGAAGAACATCTTTGAAGATGAACTTGGTGAAGAAGACTTTCAAACCTATATCACCACCTTGATTGCCCGCCGTACTTTGGAGCATATGGTGGAGAATCACGCTTCACCATGGTGGGACAATATATCAACGGAAGCCCAGGAAAACCGCTCTCATATTGTCAATAAAAGCTTTCGTGAAGCCATAGATGTACTGTCGGAACACTTGGGAAGCCAAGTTGAAAACTGGCAATGGCAGCAAGTGCATTTGCTACAACATGAGCATCCCATTGGTCGTCAAAAACCTTTTAACCATCTTTTTAATGTTGGGCCTTTTGCGGTGCCCGGGGGCGACGAGGTTATCAATAAAATGGACTTTAACAAAGACAACCTGGAGTATGCGGTGCGTTCAGGACCGGCAATGCGCATACTCATCGATTTAGCGGATATTGAAAACTCATTAAGCGTATTGCCCACCGGGCAATCCGGACATCCTATGAGTCCGCACTACCAGGATCAAGCACCTTTGTATAATAGTGGGCAATTCCGCAATCAATTGACCAATGCAAAGGAGATCAAAGGTTCTGGCCTTCGAAAACTACTTCTGAAAGCTAACTAATTCCGCAAGATGCTGTTTAAACAGAAAGATCTGAAAGGCATCAAATCCGGGGAAGTATCCCTGGCCTTCCGAAATTGGAAAACAGCTAGAGTAAAGAAAGGCAGCTTGATCAAATCGGCCGTAGGATTGATAAGGATCGTGGATATACATAAGGTAAAGCGATCTGCGATCAATCACAGGGAAAGCCGGCAAGCTGGATTTGATGACCTGGAGCAACTTTTGTCCTCCCTAAATTCAGATAACCAAGAGGTTTTTAAAGTGTCATTACAATTTCATTCCGAAGATCCCCGTATCGCTTTGCGGAATAAGACCACGCTGTCCCACGACGAATTTAAATTGCTACTGACCAAACTTAAAAAGATGGATAGTGGAAAATTTGGGTCTTGGACTATGGAAGTAATGCAAGCCATAAGGCAAAATCCTGGCTTGTCCTCCACCGAACTGGCCACCATAGTCTCTAGGGAAAAACATTGGCTGAAAATCCATATCCGGAAATTGAAGAATCTGGGATTGACTATAAGTGAATCCGTTGGATATCGAATATCGCCTTTGGGTGAATACTATTTACTGCAAAGACGGCGAAAAACTGACCTTTAATAGGGGGTACTGCGGTAGCAGACATGGCAGAAAAATTCCAATTAGATTACAGTAAAAAGAAGTCTTCCATCCTAGCTGGAAAAATTGTATTTTTCCAATCATAAACTAGCTGATGCAATAGTGTAGTGATTTACCTTAACGCCGGCTTATGAATCTGAAATATTTACAGTGGATATTTCTTCTCACCCTGTACGCCAATCTGCTTTGGGCACAAACCGGACCAGGCGGGGTAGGCTCCTCAACCTCCAATCGTTTTTGGTATGCGGCAGATGATTTAAGTCCCAACCTGTCCGATGGGAATAGTGTTTCTGATTGGTATAATAAGGGAGGTTACGGGAATAGTGCCAATCAGGGAGCAGCAGCTAATCAACCTACTTTTGGTGATAATGCGGGAGCACAGATGAATGGTTTACCCGTGTTACAGTTCGATGGCACCGGTGATCGTTTACTTATAGAAAGCAATCCGGACCTGGACGCTGGTGGCGCCTTAGCTACCCGTAGTTTTGTGGTGGTGTTTAGGACCAGTGCAGATATTACCAGTCGCCAGGTGATTTACGAAGAAGGTGGAGGCACGCGGGGACTTGATATTTACATTTTCAACGGTTTGCTATATGTGGCTGGATGGAATTTAGCGAGTGATGGCCCCGGTGCTCCCTGGGGATTTAGTTTTACCAATACTGCAATTGCCACCAATACCGACTACATCGTAAGCTTTATCAAGAATGGCAATACCACCACCACAGGCACCATCAATGGTTATTTAAATGGGCAAAACTTTGGTACCATTGCCAATGTAGGTCAACTCTATAACCATAATCCCGGCGTCATCGGCGGTATGGACAATGGAGGCTATTTCGAAACCGGTTCCGCAGGTGGCAATGGCAACTATTTCTCCGGGGATATTTCAGAGTTCATTCATTATAACCTGGCATTGAATAACGCACAACGAATTCTGGTTGAGAATTATCTGGCAGCGAAGTACGGGATCACCTTGACTGTGAGTGATGTTTATACCATGGACAACGGCGGCAACGGAGATTACGACTTTGAAGTTGCCGGCATAGGTCAGGCCTCCGATGCCACCAATAGTACTAATGGTCAAGGCAGCAGTTTTATACGAATAGACAATCCTGCTGCCTTGGTTAATAATGAATTTCTCATCTGGGGACATGACGATGGAACGTTAAATCAGACCTCGTCAACGGTTCCGGCTAGTGTGAATTATCGCTTGGAACGTATTTGGAGGGTCTCCGAAAACAGTGATGTGGGGACCGTAGATATTGACTTTGACCTTACCAAAACCAACTTGATCACTGTGGGAATAGATCTGGCGGATTATACTTTGCTGGTGGACGGTACGGATGCGGATTTCAGTGATGTAACGCCACTCAGTGCAACCGCCCTTACGGGAAATATCCTCACCTTTAATGGTGTGGACCTTGCTGACGGTGATCGATTTACTTTAGGAATTAACAACTCCGTTACTTGCACAGATGGACTGGGTGGAGTGGGGCTGCCGGCTGACTATCGGTTTCGATTTGAAGCGAATACCTTGAGTGCAAGTTTATCCGATGGTGATGCAGTAAATACCTGGACCAATACCGGTGGGAATTCTTTAGATGCCACTTCTCCTGGCGCTAGTGATCCCTTCTTTCGCAATAATGCTACGGACAATATGAACGGCTTTCCGGTCATTGATTTTAATGGTGTTGACCAATGGTTTACCATAACTGACAATTCCGATCTAAATACAGGGGCAGCACAAAGTCAAAGATCATTTGTGATGGTCATTCGCACCAGTGCTGATATCACCTCGCGCCAAGTACTATATGAAGAGGGAGGTACCGCACGCGGCCTAAATATTTATATTTTTAATGGTGACCTGTATTGGGGCGCCTGGAATATCGTCAGGGACGGACCGGGTTCCTTATGGAATTTTAGTAGCGTTAATACAGCCATTGCAACCGATTCGGAATACATCATTAGCTTCATCAAGCGGGGTAATGACGCCATCAGCGGATTCGTAGATGCCTACCTTAATGGACAGCTGGTGGGTTCTTTAGATTTAGTAGGCCTTATGTATTCCCATGGGGGCGATATAGGAATCGGTGCTATGGACAATGATACGTTTTTCGAATCTGGAGGATCCAATGGTGATGACCATAGGTTCCAGGGACAAATTGCTGATTTTGTGCACTACAATTACGCTCTGAATAATGCGCAAAGGGCTATTATTGAAAATGCTCTCTCGGCCCAATATGACATTGTTTTATCAGCATCCGATCTCTATACTATGGATAACGCTGCCAACGGGGACTACGATTATGAGGTTGCCGGTATTGGGCAGCACAGCGACGGCACCCAGCACCTTAACGCCAGAGGAACTGATATCGTAAAAGTCAACAGCCCTGATAATCTCAGCAACAACGAATATTTGATTTGGGGGAATAACAATCAGCCTTTAAGCGGATTCGACGACGTGGATGTGGACGGAACAGTGATTGAAATTAGGCTGGCCCGGGTTTGGCGGGCCGGAGAGGTAGGCAACGTGGGTCTGGTGGATGTAGTGGTGGATCTTAGCAGTTTTAGCCCCATAGATGCAGCTGATATCCGCTTGATGATAGATCGCGATGGAGACGGGTTTGCCGATAACGACATCACCCCTCAGTCAGGGATTGCCAGTGGATCTTCCATTATTTTTTCGGCGGTCGAGTTACAAGATGGTGATTTTTTCACCATCGGTTCAGTAGATCAGACCACTTCTCCCCTACCCATTGAACTGCTTAGTTTTGAGGTTAAGGCACTTGAAGATGTAGTAGAAATCATATGGGCTACTGCCAGTGAAGAAAATAATGACTTCTTTACTGTTGAGCGCGCGGCAGACGCCCAGGAGTTTATCGCGGTCTTGACTGGTCCAGGGGCCGGCAATAGTGATGTTGTACTGAACTACAGGATTTTAGATGAGAATCCTCTTTTTGGCCGCTCATTCTATCGCTTAAAACAGACGGATTTTGACGGTTCCTTCAGCTATTCGGAAATTGAATCCGTTTGGGTATATCCTCAACAACCTATTACCCTGTATCCTAATCCGGTAGTTGACAAGCTCATTATTCAGGTTTCGGGCCTGGAACAAAACCTGACTGCCCGATTGTCCGATATTCAAGGTCATGAGGTAATGGTATTCACAATTCCTCAATCTGATATTGTGCGTGAGATTCAGGTGGATCTTAGTCAGCGACCCGCAGGTCTATACCTATTGCGCTTCGATGAAAGACCTCTTTTTATTAGTAAGATCCTGGTGTGGTAACCGTGAAATTCCCTTTCAATTATTCCTTCCTTTGTGGTCGTTTTCGGCCAGTCATCTGTCCGTATTAGTACAATTTTAAATTTTTAAGAGCTTGTTTTTGCACCTTAAATAGTTGATTTGTAATTTCTTAATTTTCCAGGCACTTAATTTGTTGATCTGGTTGTGGTGCTGTGGAATAATTCTTCAATTATTACGTTTACCATTGAGTAGTGTTAAGCATAGTGTTAAGCAAGTTCTATGAAATCTGTTAAGGAATTCTTTTGGTTCTGTTCAGGGGCCAGCCCTGAATTGTTGAATCGTTGTCCCACTGAAAATAGCAAGTATACAGGAATAGGAGCTACCATCTTATTCACGGGGATATTCGCGGCATTGTCTGGCGGATATGCTTTATATACGGTCTTCGACTCTTATGTGCCGGCTATTCTATTTGGCATTATATGGGGTGCTATGATCTTCAACCTGGACCGCTATATCGTTTCCAGTATGAAGAAAGAGGGCAATTTCTGGAAGGAGTTGCGCACGGCCATCCCTAGGCTCATCCTGGCCACGCTACTGGCTTTCGTAATTTCGAAACCTCTGGAACTTAAAATGTTCGAAGAGGAGATCAACGGGGAGCTGGTTCTTATGGAACAGGCTCTGTACAAGAAGCAGGAGGATACTATAAAAGCCCGCTTTGCTCCCAGTATTGCACTCCTGAATCAGGAAATTAAGGGCCTGAAAGAGGAAGTCACGGAGAAAGAACAGATTCGAGATGAATTGAGAATAATTGCTCAACAAGAAGCCGACGGCACCGGTGGCAGCATGCGCCGGAACCTGGGACCCATTTACCGGGTAAAAAAAGAGGATGCCGATAGAGCCGACACAGAACTCTTGTCCATAAAGGCTCAAAATGATTCCCTGGTTGCCGACAAACAAAGGGATATAGAATATTTACAAATGGCCTATAGTCAGGAAGTAGCGGGTTTGCAGCGGGAGAGATACGACGGATTGGCCGCCCGGCTACATGCCTTGGGGAATCTGACGGAAACCAGCCGGCCTATATATCTGGCCAACATTTTTATTATCCTGTTATTCGTCGCCATAGAAACGGCACCGGTGTTTGTAAAGCTGATCAGCAGCAAAGGCCCCTACGATGACCTGCTTCATACGCATGAGCACGGATTTGATATGTACCGGGTAGAACAAACCACCAAGTACTCCTATGACACAGGAGAACGTATCTCCAAACACACTGCTCCTAACCATGAACCTGAGCCAGATGCTAAGTCGGAAATGGATCCCATGACCTATTATAGCAGGACCTGACAAACCAAAATCCTCAAATATTTGTTAGCATGTGGTTATGAGGAAGAATTCCCTGTTGGTGTTTTGGGGATGGTTTTTTTGCGCATTGACAGTTCAGGCCCAAGAATTTTCTTTGGATGAACTACGTCATCAGTTCTACCTGACCACCTTGGATTACCAACACGCGTTCACCCTGATCGAGAAATTGCAGACCATTGAAGATCCCACGGCATTGGAGTTGGCTTATAAAGGAGCGACCCAAGCCATACTGGCTAAATCAGGTTGGAACGTGTTTAAAAAGGTGGGTCATCTAAGGAATTCGAGGGACTGTTTCAAAAAAGCCGTTGAATTCGATATGAAGGACTTGGAGATTCGTTTTTTGAGACTGGCGGTAGAGCATCATATCCCGAAGTATCTAGGTTACAGCAAGAATATTGAAAAGGACAAATCCATGATTATGGACAACATTGCATTCTTCAGCAATAAGAATCTGCCTCAAGAGATCGCCGACTATATTATTCGTTTTAGCTTGGAGTCCGGACTCTACAGTGAAGAGGAAGCAGAGCAAGTTCGACAGGCCTTAGAATAAAATCAATACCCGTATTTTTCCTGCCAAAGTGCCCGTAATTTTTTACGCAGCTCATTTTCTCGAGGATTATCGCCTGGATTATACAGCATGGTGCTACTGATTTCCTGGGGCAGAAATTCATGCGCTACAAAGTTCCCCGGATGGTCATGTGCATATTGATATCCCTGTGCATATCCCTGTTGGCGCATCAGTTGGGTAGGAGCATTGCGAATGCTGAGCGGTACGGGCAGGTCCCCATGATCCCGGACCAATCTTTTGGCTTTCTTGATGGCCAGATAACTGGCGTTACTCTTAGGTGAGCTTGCCAAATAAGTGGTGCATTGTGACAGGATTATTTCTGCCTCTGGATAACCTATCATATTTACTGCTTGAAAACAGTTGGTAGCCATTACCAGGGCGGTGGGATTGGCATTGCCTATATCTTCCGAGGCCAGGATCACCAGGCGACGGGCAATGAACTTTACGTCTTCTCCACCCTCTATCATACGGGCCAACCAATAAACGGCTGCATTGGGGTCACTTCCTCTCACGGACTTGATAAAGGCCGAAATGATATCATAATGTTGTTCTCCTTTCTTATCATATAAAGCTACCCGACGTTGAGCTACTGCCACTACCCGCTCATCGGTTATGACGCCATCTTCATAGGTATCTAAGGTTAATTCCAGTAGGTTCAGCAACCGCCGAGCATCCCCTCCACTTAAGTTCATCATGGCTCCGTACTCTTGAACCTCCACCGCTTTTTCTTTTAGATCAACATCACGGGTCAAGGCCCGGGAGATAATACTCTTAAGATCGTCCTCGGAGAGTGGGTTAAGGATGTAAACCTGACAACGTGAAAGTAAGGCGCTGTTGACCTCAAAAGAGGGGTTCTCGGTTGTGGCTCCGATAAGGGTAATGGTGCCCTTCTCAACAGCTCCCAATAGAGCATCCTGTTGCGATTTATTGAATCGATGGATCTCGTCAATGTACAGAATGGTTCCGCTTTGTTTACCAGCTTTTGCAATCACCTCACGTACATCCTTAACACCTGCACTTATGGCGCTTAGGGTGTAGAACGGACGATGAGCTTCATTGGCAATGATATTTGCTATGGTGGTTTTTCCTACACCGGGAGGACCCCATAAGATCATTGAGGGTATATGACCACTTTCAATGGCAGTACTAAGAGGGGCCTGAGCACCTAAAAGGTGCGCCTGACCAATGAGATCCTGTAATTGATGTGGACGCATGCGCTCCGCTAGAGGTCTATTATCCTTTAGCATGTCTTAAAGGGTTAGATGCCTGACCGTATCGACAAAATAATCTACCATGTCATCGGTGATCCCCAGGTGTGTGACCATTCTAACTTGCTGACCTCCGAAAGGCAGGGCCAGTATCTTTTTTTCGTTCAGCTTTTTTAGAAAATCTTCCGGAGTCACCCCTTCCAATTCCAGGATCACGATGTTGGTATCCACCGGATGCAGTTTACTTACGTAAGGCAGATCACCAACCACGCCACCTAAGTGTCGCGCTCGACGGTTGTCTTCTGCCAGCAACTCACGGTGATGATCGATAGCATATAAGCCGGCGGCTGCCAAGTATCCTGCTTGTCTCATACCCCCTCCCAGAACTTTCCTTACCCTTCGGGCTTTCTTTATGTCCTCGGCCTTTCCCAGCAATACCGATCCCACAGGCGCCCCCAGACCTTTGGACAGGCAGATAGAAATGGTATCAAATTGCTGTCCCCAGGCTTCCGGGCTTTCACCTGTCTCTGCCAGTGCATTAAACAGACGAGCTCCGTCCAGGTGCATCCTTAATCCATGCTGCAGGGCTACTTGACGGATGCCCTGGACATCATTTAATTGATAATAACTACCCCCTCCTTTATTTACGGTGTTTTCTATCACCACCAACCGGCTCACCGGGAAGTGGGGATCATCGGGGTTTAGACAAGCCAGCACATCTTCTTTGGTGAACCGGCCACGGTCGCCATCTACAAGTTTGGCCGATACCCCTGAATTGAACGCCATACCCCCACCTTCGTAGTTGTAGACATGCGATCTCTGATCACAAATCACCTGGTCTTGAGGTTGGGTATTCACCTTAATGGCGATTTGATTGGTCATGGTCCCCGAGGGGCAAAAAAGTGCGGCCTCCATTTGGACCAACTGGGCCATTTTCTGCTCAAGCTGGTTGACAGAAGGGTCCTCCCCAAATACATCGTCCCCCACGGGGGCTTTGAACATAAATTCCAGCATCCCGGTAGTGGGGAAGGTAAATGTATCGCTTCTTAAGTCCATCAAACTATTCATAATGTTTCGCCAGCAGCACTTCTAAAAGGTTTAGCTATATCGTAGTGCACACTCAAAATCTCCGCTACTTCAAAAGGCCGATCGGTGGCAATGATATCAGCGCCTCTGTCGACAAAATCACTGTAGATCTGATTTCCCCGGGCTTGGGCCTGTCGGTCCAAGTTACCCAAGGTACCCAGTATACAATAAACCCCCTCTTGGTGCAAATTGCGGTAGAGATCTACGGAAGGTTCGGAGGTGCCAGTAAAAGCCACAACCTGGTCCATGGGTATTCCCGACTGGCGCAATCGATCAAGCTCCTGCTGATTCCGGCAGGTCACCGAAAGCATCAAGTGCGGAGCCAGCCGATGTACTTTCTGAGCTGCACCCAAGGTATAGGTTATCATCACTACCTGATCAGCTGCATCTTCCTGCTCGATTAAAGCAGTAACATCTTCGAAAGCCACCGAACGCTTAACATCTACCGTCAGGATTAAAGTCTGTTCTTTTGCCCACCTTAAAGTTTGACGCAATGTCGGGATCTTGTAGGGTGTGGCATTACCATCATTATCTACCAGATCCAACTGCTTAAGTTCCTGCCAACCAAAGTCGCTGACCCTACCATGGCCGGTGGTGGTACGATCCAGAGTTTCATCATGCATCAATATCAAAGTGCCGTCACCAGCCCTTTCCACATCACATTCAATGAGCACCGGTATTCTACCGGATACATATTCGAAGGTCTCCAAGCAATTTTCCGGATAACCGGGACTGGGCCCTCCCCGGTGCGCACTGATCAGAGGTATGCGTTGATCGGTTCTCTGAAAAAAGTCCTTTAAGGACCTGTCAACCTGCGCTGCTTGCCGGGTATCCGCGCTTTTGAATTTACAGGCTTCCAGCAAGGGAATGAGCAAGAACCATACAACTAAAACTTTCTTCATAGGTAGTGTTTCTCTAGAGAGGCAATAAAGCTAGGTTTTTTGAGGAAATTGACAAAAAAAAGAGGGCCAAATACATGGCCCCCCGGATTTCAAAGAATCTAACTAATTAGCTGCTTGTGAAAGCAATATTTCCTTCCGATACTACGGTATTCATCTCTCCATCCGGACCAAGGTGCACCCGTATAAACCCCTGGAAATTAATTAAGGCTTCATAAGGGGCCAGCAGATCACCATCCAATTCCTCAAGATGGGTCTTTCCCATTCCATTATCACCATCGATAGGGTTGAGTGTTACTGCTACTCCTCCTTCATTCTCCATACTACCGAAATTCAAGGTGGTAGGATGTAGACGGCCAGCTACACTGGCTTCCAATACTACTTCCAGCAAAGAATAGCCACTTTCGCGCTCGTGGATGGTCAGTAAACCATCAGCTCCTGCTATTGTGACTTCATTCAACGGAAACTGCTGGAACCTACCCGTTAGGGCATTCTCCCCAATGTCGGCCTGAGCTACCACCGTACCGTGATCGTCATCTAACTGAATATTGATATGACCGTCGAACGCCACAAGTTCATCATAAGATATGGGAACGCCGCTATCAAGCTTGGTGATCTCGGTGACGCTGGTACTGGAATTGCCATCCACCGGTATCAGGGTCATGGCGATCCCGCCTCCTTCCAAAGCCGTATTGAAATGGATATAGGCAGGATGTACATCATCCGTTCTTACTCCATTTAAACTTAATTCCAATTGAGTGGATCCGTCATTTCTTTCTCTTATGATCATTTGCCCATCGATTCGATCGTCCGAAATGGAAGTGATCTCATATAATCTGTTCTTGCCAGAAACATCGGGCAGTTCCTCGTCGCAGCTCATGAGACACAACAATAATGGTATTAATGAGTAGCTTATTCTTTTCATAGCGGGTGGTGTTTCCTATAAATACCGCTAACCGCTGCAAGGTATCCGGGCCTATCCTCTTGATTTAATGCAATAAGCACTCATGTAATTTTTAGGGAGATTCCACAAAATTCGGCTCCGTGAAATATTCAATACGTTCTTAAAATCGTCCTAGTCAACATGAAATGGAGGTAGAGGAACAGCATGGCACTCATTCTGTTTCGTGGGATATTACAATTATTGTATATAGAGATACATGTTATTACCTTTGACCCGGTCAACCTTTGTATTTTGAACATGAGTACTAGAAAAAAGGTCTTTTTGGGTATTGGCGCAATATTGCTCATTGTGGTGGGCTTTTTAGCTTATACCATGCTTACAACGAGATACCACAGTCCGGCCGCGGTTACTGAGTATCAACAAAATGGTCTGGATATACGCATTGATTATTGCCAGCCTTACAAGAAGGAACGTCTCATTTTTGGTACTCATCAAGAGGGGGCCCTTTTACCACATGGCAAATACTGGCGCCTAGGAGCTAATGAAGCCACCAAACTGACTTTGGGAAGTTCCGTAAATTTTGGAGGACAGGACCTTCAAGCGGGTACATATTCACTCTATGCCTTTCCTAACGCCAATAATTGGGTAATCGGGATAAATAGTAAAGCGGATCGATGGGGAGCCACGCCCCCTGATTTCGGCGATGATGTAGGCCGGATCAAAGTGCCTGTTACCAGTACCAATGAAAGTATGGAGCAATTTACCATTAGCATAGCTTCAAATGAATCAGACGCAGTGATGCTGATGCAATGGGATCAAACCAAAGTAGAAATTCCCTTAAAATCTGTTGATTAATAAGACCAGGCTACCCTTTTTTTCTTATTGTTCTTTTTGCTGTATTTGGTAGCTTTCTGATATTGGATGGAGTTGTAGTACTGCAGTTTCTTCTTACCAGCTTTGGTATTACAGGCCGGTTTATAGGGCGCACAAGCGCTAAAAGCGAAAAGCATAACAACAACAATTATGGCCAGTCGACTCATATTTAATTTAGGTTCAAGTCTCAAATATAATAATTTTTATTGATTATAGTATAATACCTGGATAAATCCCTCCAGATAATAACCGTGTCAAGTAGTCATTTGGCCATAAATTCTCCCATTTTAATCAATAACGGCTGATTTCCGGAAAAAGTACCTTTTGAGGGCCACTCCCCTAAAATCAAAGATTAATGGGGCTTGTTCACCTAAAGTATTCACCATTCCGGTGGTTGTTCACCTGTTGTACACCCCGTTTTTTTCCAAGCCCTGGGCTAGAAGGCTAGCTTTGCCTACACAACAACCAAAACTAAACTCTTGAAATTATGAACACCATCAAATTGCCTACTGCTTTAATTAAGGCCCTTTTGCTGCTTTTAGGTGTGCTTATAGCTTTCACAGCTTTATGGAGCTGTCAGGATAGCACCAAGGGCAAACTTACGGCACCCTTATTGGACAACATGGGTGATCACAGTTTAAGCATTACTACCAATTCCGAATTAGCCCAAAGATTTTTAACCAGGGTCTGACCTTAGCATATGCCTTTAACCATCGGGAAGCGGCGAGATCATTTCGCGAAGCTATAAAGCAGGACCCTGATTGTGCCATGTGTCACTGGGGCTTGGCCTTAGTCCAGGGACCCAACATCAATGCACCTATGGACCCCACCAGTTTGAGTGAAGTCTATTTGGCTACTCGTCAGGCTCAAAAACTTGCCAAAAGTACCAGCGATTGGGAGCAAGCACTGATCCAGGCCTTACAGTATCGATATCCCGACAGCACTACAGTGGACCGCGTTCCTCTGGATGAGAAATATGCCCATGCCATGAAGGAGGTATATCAACGATTTCCGGAAAACCAAGACATCGCTACGTTATATGGAGAATCCTTAATGGATCTTCACCCCTGGGATCTTTATGAACAGGATGGTACTCCTAAAGAATGGACCCCGGAGATCGTGCAGGTGTTGGAATCAAATCTGGAAAAATGGCCCCACAACCCGGGCGCCAATCACCTGTATATACATGCCGTAGAGGCCTCCGATCAGCCGGGTAGAGCCAATGCTGCTGCCGACCGCCTAAGGGACCTGGTTCCTGCTGCCGGTCATTTGGTACATATGCCGTCGCATGTATATATACGAACTGGAAAATATCATGAAGGCTCCATCGCTAACCAGAAAGCCATGGAAGCGGACAGCATGTATATCAGCAACTGTAATGCCCAAGGGCTGGTGCCTATTATGTACTATCCTCATAATATTCATTTCCTGGCAGCCACTGCCGCTTTGGAGGGAAGAGGCGATATCTCGATAAATGCAGCTTTCCAGCTGGCCAGTAAAGTGGATAAAGATCTGATGAAGAATCCTGATTTTCCGTTCCTGCAACACTTCTTTGCCATCCCTTATTACATTTTAGTGAAGTTTGCACAATGGGATCGCATTTTGCAGATGCCGTTGGAAGATGTGGCCTATCCTAAAGCCATATTACACTACGCCCGGGGGATGGCCTATGCCAATCAAGGTCAGATCGACAAGGCTAAAACGGAACTATCGGAGATACAGCAAATAAGGGCCGACAGCACCTTGAACGAAATGATCATCTGGGACCTTAACAAAGTAACGGATCTGGTAGATATCTCTACGTTGGTACTTCAGGCAGAGATTGACGCCAAGCAAGGTCGTATGGATGAAGCTGTAACCGCATTAAGACAGGCTATTATAATTGAGGATCAACTAAACTACATGGAACCGCCGGATTGGTTCTTCTCTGTACGCCATGCTTTAGGGAATATCCTGTTACAAGCCTCGAGATTTGAGGAAGCGGAAGCAGTGTATCGGGAAGATCTGCATAATTTACCGGATAACGGATGGGCCTTGCAGGGTTTATATCTAAGCCTGGTTAATCAACAGAATACTCAAGAGGCCAATCAAGTAAAATCGCGCTTTGATAAAGCCTGGCAGTGGGCCAACATCACTCTGGACGGTTCGGTGATCAGCCATTTGTCTTATAACAGCTACCGGGATCTGGATTTATTCAATGATAAACTGACTTTGACTAATCTGGATAGAATTCCTTTATGTGGTAAACCCAGGTAATAAAGATACCGCTCAAAGCTCCCGGTGGAATGACTGGGAGCTTTAATTTTGCTAGATAGCATTGCCGCCCCGTTCTCCAGTGCGGATACGAATACAATCTTCAAGTGCGGTGATGAATATCTTACCATCTCCAACCTTCCCTACGCCGCCGTTGGATTTTGCCCCATCAATTATGGCCTTACAGGTGGTATCTACAAACTCATCGTTAACGGCGATCTCCAATCTGATCTTAGGGGTTAGATTTGGCACTACGGTACGCCCTCGGTAGATCTCTTCTTTGATCTGTTGTCCGTGACCGGATACCCGGCCCACCGTTATCCTGGTGATCTCCGCCTCCATCAATGTTTCTCTAACTTGATCGAGTTGACTTTCTCTAATAATTGCTGTGATCAGTTTCATAGCGTATTAATTTGGATTAAGCATACCGTAACCTCTTTCTCCGTGATAGGCATGATCTAAGCCTCTCATTTCATTTCGAGGAGAGGTTCTAAGGCCCATTACCTTGTTTAATACCCAGAGCAATATCAAAGTTACCAGCCCTGCATAAACAAGAGCGATCAAAACCGCTATCACCTGTACTCCCAATTGCTGAAGCACCGACCAACTACCTCCGGCAGCAGCAGTGGCCTCCTCCATCCAGCTACTTCTTATGAAAAAAGTGAGTAGTAAAGCCCCTACTATACCCCCTACTCCATGTATCCCAAAGGCGTCCAAAGTATCATCGTAGCCTAATTTGTTTTTCAATATTATGGCATAGTAACACACTCCTGAGGCGGCGAACCCTAATACCAGGGCTCCCCCTGGTTGTACAACTCCGGCAGCCGGGGTGATGGCCACCAGGCCAGCCAAGATACCACTGACAAATCCCAGGGCCGTAGCCTTTCCCTGGTGGATGCCCTCTATAACAATCCAGCCTAAAGCCCCGGCAGCAGCTGCCACTTGGGTAGCGGTCAGCGCCTGTGCTGTACTTAAGCCGCTGGTTATACTGCTTCCGGCATTAAATCCAAACCATCCTACCCAGAGTAGTCCGGCGCCTATCATGGTCATTACCAAATTACTGGGCGACATATCATCGGAGGGATAACCACGGCGAGCCCCCAGGTAAATGGCGGCAACCAATCCACTGACACCCGCTGAAATATGAACCACCGTGCCTCCCGCGAAGTCTATGGCGCCGTTGGCACCCAGGTTATATAGGAATCCATCACTGGCCCAGACCCAATGGCAGAGTGGGTTATAAACCAGTAGCCCCCAAAGTGCTATAAAAACACAATAGCCTTTAAAAGTGATGCGTTCTGCAAAGGCTCCGGCAATCAAAGCCGGGGTAATAATGGCGAACTTGCCTTGGAACATGCTAAATACATACTCCGGTACGCCTTCGGCCATGATGCTACTATCAATTCCTGACAGTAAAACATAATCGGAATTCCAGCCAATCCAACCACCCAGAGTGTTCTCTCCAAAGCACATGGCGTACCCACAAATGACCCATAGGACACTCATAATACCCATGGCCGTGAAACTATGCATCATGGTGCCCAGTACATTCTTGGTACGGACCAGTCCCCCATAGAACATGGCCAGACCCGGTATCATAAGTAAGACCAGCGCCGTTGATGTTAGCATCCAGGCAGTGGCCCCACTGTCCAGTTCTATCCCGTCATCTGCAAACAACCAAGAGCAGGTGGTCAGCATAATTGCTGACAGGAGCAGCAGTCTCTTTTTCATGCTGTTGTAGTTTTATTGGTTAAAATTCAATTATTGGGCGGAATATCGAAAAAATTGGCAATAAAAAATAGTTTTCATTGCAAAATCAATGATATGGTCTTTACTGAGGATCGGGTTTTGATAGCTTATAGAGCTCCTCCCTGGATATGGTCCACCACCCCAGGATCCAATAAAGTGGAGGTATCTCCAAGATTCTCGGTATCACCCGAGGCAATTTTGCGCAGGATACGACGCATTATTTTGCCGGAACGGGTTTTTGGCAGGCCTGGAACGAATTGGATCTTGTCGGGCTTGGCTATAGGTCCAATGGTATCTGAAACCAATTTTAGGATCTCAGATCTCAGGACATCTTCATCGCCTAAAGCCCCTTTGCCAATTACATAAGCGTAGATGGCATTCCCTTTTATATCGTGGGGAAATCCCACCACCGCGGTTTCCACCACCTTGTCGTGCTCGTCAATGGCGCTTTCAATTTCAGCAGTACCTAAATTATGGCCGGATACGATGATCACATCATCAACCCGTCCGGTAATGCGATAATACCCGTCTTCATCCCTCTTACATCCGTCGCCGGTGAAAAAATAACCCGGGTAGGCAGAAAAATAGGTGTCTTTGAACCTTTGGTGATCTCCATAGATGGTGCGGGCGATAGAGGGCCAGGGGAATTTAATGCATAAGCGGCCCTCTACATTGTTTCCATGAAGCTCCTCACCTTTCTCATTCATTAAAGCCAGTTGTACTCCTGGCATAGGCAGAGTGGCATAAGCCGGTTTTAGAGGAGTGACTCCAGCAATAGGCGATATCATGAAGCCTCCGGTTTCCGTTTGCCACCAGGTATCGATTATGGGGCACTGGTTTTTCCCTATGTTGGTATTATACCAATTCCATGCCTCTTCATTGATAGGTTCACCCACAGTCCCTAATACTTTCAATGAGCTCAAATCGTGCTTTTCTATAAAACTGAGGTCCGCTTTTTCCAAGGCCCGGATGGCGGTAGGAGCTGTATAGAACGAATTAACCTGGTGCTTGGCCACCACTTCCCAGAACCTTCCCATATCCGGATATGAGGGTACGCCCTCAAACATAACGGTGGTGGCACCCACCGCCAGGGGCCCGTACACAATGTAGGAATGACCGGTAATCCATCCTATATCCGCGGTGCACCAGTAAATATCCCCTTCCTGGTACTGGAAAGCAGTCTTAAAGGTATAAGCGGTATAGATCATGTATCCCCCGCAACTGTGTACCATACCTTTGGGTTTGCCGGTGGAACCTGATGTATAGAGAATAAACAGCATGTCCTCCGCATCCATGATAGTGGGTTCACAACTGTCCTCAACCTCTGCCATCTCATGATGCCACCACACATCCCGTCCTTCCTGCATTTTAACGTTTTCCTTGGTACGCTGCAATACAATAACCTTGTCAACAGTACAGTGCTCTAATGCTTGATCTACAATTGATTTTAAGTTTAAGGTTTTAGGCCCTCTGAAGGAACCATCACTGGTAAGCACCAGCTTGCATTGGGCATCATTGATACGATCTGCCAGTGCGCTGGAGGAAAAACCGGCGAACACCACTGAATGCACTGCCCCAACCCGGGCACAAGCCAGTACCGCAACCGCCAGCTCCGGAACCATGGGCATGTATATGCATACACGATCCCCCTTGTTCACTCCATTCTTTTTCAGCACATTTGCTAGTCTGCACACC
>CAJIBY010000618.1_pt1 | contig 17849 bp, 9 predicted proteins | sample 9199461 | NCBI WGS metagenome assembly CAJIBY01 (sample SAMEA7708316, study PRJEB35096) | sediment metagenome | biome: marine neritic benthic zone biome [ENVO:01000025]; feature: sediment [ENVO:00002007]; material: shallow marine sediment [ENVO:03000034] sea grass bed [ENVO_01000059] ... | reverse complement strand
TATCCTATCTTACGGTAAACAGATTACCAAAAATCCTGACCTCCGCACCACTTTCGCATTGAATGCCCTGGTGGGTGTGGACAATGCACTGTGGTTGCTTTACGCTGCTGAAAACGGCATCACTAATTTTGATGATATGGTGCCAGAAGCCTATAGGCCCGGACTATCTGCCAGACATGATAAGGTGGCCAGTATTCCCGCCTTAGGATATGGAACCAGCATGAACGAAATCAAGGGACTTGCAGACGATGGGTATTTTATTATGAAAATCAAGATTGGGGCACCGGGTGATCAGGATCAAATGCTTGAAAAGGACAAAGCGTTTCTAAGCAATATCCATAAGACAATTGGTCATTATGAGACCCCTTATTCGAAGAATGGTAAAATTCCTTACTATTTCGATGCCAACGGAAGATACCACAAAAAGGATACACTCCTGCGATTTTTAGATCATGCGGAAAGAATCGGTGCTTTGGATCAGATATCGGTTTTGGAAGAGCCTTTTGGGGAAAAGAATGAGGAACACGTCAGGGATATCACCGCAAGAGATCTTTTTGTAGCAGCAGATGAAAGTGCCCATACTGATAAGGATGCACTCATCCGCATAGAACAAGGCTACAACACCATCGCACTAAAAGCTATCGCTAAGACTTTGAGCATGACAATGAGGATTGCTCAGCTCGCTTATGAAAAGAAGATCCCTTGTTTTTGCGCTGATCTAACCGTTAATCCCATTCTAGTTGATTGGAACAAGTCGGTTGCCGCCCGTTTACCAGCCCTATCAGGAATGAACATCGGCTTACAGGAAACCAATGGCTGGCAAAACTATCGCGATTGGGATACCATGATGGGCTACCACCCGTCTGGGTCCGCGTCTTGGACTAAAACCACTAAGGGCGTTTACCTGACAGGTAAGGATTTCTATGAGCACAGCGGAGGTATTTTCATGCCTTCGCCACACTATGAAAGAATTTTTGAGCCAGATAAAAAGTAACGCGATTATGGTCCTGAATTTCAATTATATGCCGAACAGGTTAGTCTTTAACTCATTTAAGTTATTCCTATGAAAAGCATTGCCTTTGTGTTGATATTTTTGGTGTCCTTTGCAAGTTGTCAAAAACCTGGGTCTGAGTCTACTCAATTGGTCACCAACGCCCATGAATTGCATAAGACTATTTTAAATGCACAAGCCGGGGACGAAATCGTAATGGCAAATGGCGAATGGTCAGACCTGCAAATCCGGTTCATTGGAAAGGGTACGGAAGCCAATCCTATTATACTTCGGGCGGAAACACCAGGGCAGGTAATCATTGCGGGCGTGTCTGACCTTAAATTGGGAGGTGAATATCTAATAGTAGATGGCTTGTACTTTACCAATGGCTATACTCCCTCTAATACAGTAATAGAGTTTGCTGTTAATGACACCGTAGCCAATCATTGTAGAGTCACCAATTGCGTGATAAAAGATTTTAACAAATTGCAAAGAAATATGAGCGACCTGTGGGTGCAATTCAAGGGTAGGCACAATCAACTTGACCATTGTTATCTTGCCGGTAAATCAAATCGCGGGCCAACTGTCAGGGTAGATCTGGCAGGTAATGAAAACATAAATAATTATCATCAGATTACCCATAATCATTTTGGCCCCAGGCCGCCCAAAGGCGGACCTAGCGCAGAGACTATTCAACTGGGTAATAGTTATACCTCAATGGCCCCCAGTTATACCATGGTGGCCAGTAATTTTTTTGATAGGTGCAATGGCGAAGTCGAAGTCATTTCCAGTAAGACCAACTTCAATGAGTTTCGCAATAATGTATTCTATAAGAGCGAAGGTTCATTGGTTACCAGGCATGGTAACTATTGTATTGTGGATGGTAATTACTTTATAGGCAGCGATGAATCGGAGCATGTGGGAGGTGTACGATTGATAGGCACTGGTCACTGGGTTACCAACAATTACTTTTATAATCTCAAAGGGAAAATCTTTAGAAGTCCATTAGCGGTCATGAACGGCATTCCACGATCACCGCTCAACAGGTATATCCAGGTGACGGATGTGGTAATTGCTCATAATTCATGGATAAATTGCAGGTCACCGTGGCAATTCGGTGTGGGAGCCAATCTCGATGAAAAAGATGTGCTACCACCTTCTGAAATCAGGTCAGCCAGACCTATTCGCACTTTGGTAGCTAATAACCTTATCTATAATCACACTGGAGACCCACAGCCTGTGGTGGCGCATGACCTGATAGACGGAATCAACTTTAAAAGCAACGTGATAAACAACCAGGGAGTTGAATTCGAGGCAGTCGAGGGGCTGGTATCCAAAAGTTTGGGTATTTCAGAACTCGAGGCAAATGTGTGGGTGCCAGAGAGTGAGCTTTCTGATATAGACCTGCACCATGGATTCGAATTTGATCAGATTACCAGGGACCTGTTCGGTACCTCCAGGATGGACCAAAACTCGATTGGTGCGATGAACGGCAGCCCCGGTGCGAGCCCTGAAATCATGGATATGACTAAATACGGACCGCATTGGTATTCACCAGATTCTTCAAAGATTGAATTCCAAACTCATACAATCAGCTCCGACAGCGATCTTGTGCTTAAAATTAAAGAAGCAAAGGATGGTGATGTAATCGAGATGGCGGCCGGCAGCTATGAAATAACCACCTCTTTGAAGATCGACAAGTATTTAACTATTCAGTCAGCTGACAGGAATGACAAGGCCACCATTCTGTACACAGGAGCAGAAAAAACCCCGGCTTTTGAAATGAATCCGCAAGGCCAGTTAACCCTCAAAAGCATTAATCTGCGAGGTACAAAAGATCAGTATGCTTTTGCCAGCTTAGGTAGCAACATGTCGAGCCTGTATAACCTGACGGTAGCTGATTGTGAAATCACTGATTTTGATTTTATACTTAAGGCCTATAAGTATTCCTTCTCCGAATATTTGATATTCAGATCAACTGTCCTCAAGAATTGCCACAACGGCCTGGAATTATCTGAGGAAACCGATGACCGGGGAGATTACAATGCAGAAAACATCCTAATAGACGATTGTCATTTTGAAGGAGTTGATAAAAATGTGATCGACTACTACCGAGGAGGCTATGACGAATCCACGGTAGGAGGCAACCTGATGGTTACTAACAGTACCTTCACCAATTGTGGTGTTAAGGAGCAAAATGGAATTTTACTTAACACCTATGGAATTATTAATGTGGACATTACAGGAAACATATTCCTCAACAACCGGGTCAAGTTAGTAGCCCAATTATGGGGAGCCAAGAATAATACACATTCCAATAACTCGATTACCAATTCAGGGAAGATACTAGTGGAGGAAAACCTAAAACTCAATTTGGTCTATTAATCCAATATGGAGCTGCCATGAAAGCCTTGATCTCTTTGCTGTGCCTATCTATATCTGTGACCCTTTGTGGCCAGCAGGTTCCCGATGATCGTGTTCTAAAAATTAATGAGCTCGCTCGATTGCTCAAACCTGAGATTAAAGCCCGAATATTTGAAGGCGATCAAGTGGCTAATTCGGAATTGGCAGCATACTTCCGGGAAAAACTTGCAGAACGCTTTTTTTATGACCATAAGTCCTTCTACACTCGTCTCTCACACTACCACCAGCTCTATCAGAACCAGGAGGATCATAAAAGCAGAGCCTTAGATCATATGGGGAAATATGCCGATTCCACCACATGGATCTTACCTTTTGACTATTTGAATGGCCAGGCGGTCAATGCTTATGCGCTAAGACACTTAGCCAGGCAACATAAGATGGTAGATATAGCCTTACTCTATTTTAGCGATAGAAAAGATCCACGGTACATCAAGTATTTTGAAAATCAAATGCGCTCGCTCAATGTGGCTTTAGAATCGGATCAGTACGAAAGAATTGCTGACGGAAATGGTGTTTATGAGGTCTTCAGATCTGGCTATCGGGTGCTGAATTGGCTATGGATTCATAACATGATTTTGAATGAGCCTGAGTATTCTGACAAGGATCAGCTCACTACCATAGCCACTTTACTCCAACACGGTCAGCATCTTTATGAACGGAACCAACAATTTCGGTCTGGAAACCATCAAACCAGGGGGATGTCGGCTCTGGCTTTGCTGGCAATTTTGCTGCGTGACTTTGCAGGAACAGAGCTCTGGTACCAACGGGCTATGCTTAGATTGAGCGAACACTTGAATAAGGAAATAAATCCTGACGGTTTCCAATTCGAACGCTCGGTTCACTATCACATGAGCGACATCAATAACTACTATTACGTCTATCAATTGGCCAAAATAAATAACATCGAAGTTGAAAAAGAATGGGAAGAAAAACTCAGGAACTTGTTTGTTACCCTGGTTAAGGTGGCTTATCCTGACAGAAGCGCTCCTGTGCTTCAAGATGATACGGAAATTCCCTGGGCCGAAAAAAACGATATTTCAGGAGCCATGACACTGGGGTACCTTTTGTTTGAAGATCCGGAGTTCGGGTACTTTGCATCAGATAAGGTGGATGAGCGAATGTATTGGTTCTTGAGCAATTCACAGGTGGAACTACTGGAAAACATCTCTCAGAAGCAGCCCGCTTATGGCTCCCTAGGATTTAAAGATACCCACTATTATATCATGCGTGAAGGCTGGGGTATAAACGACAAAATGTTGATCGTGAGCGCCGGGCTGGATAGTGAAAAACCTGATCATCAACATGGAGATATGCTGGGTATACAGGCCATGTCCAACTGCCAGGTCATCTTACCCAACTATCAGGTGCGCTATTCATTGAAGGATTTTGATTTTTTTAAGAATTCAATGGTGAAGAATGTGGCACTGGTGGACCAGGATTTGCAGGGTAAACAGTGGACCTCCAACAAAGGGGGAAGTGGTTTTGGCAAATTCAAAGAACTTCCCAATCCTAGGGTCATTACCTGGGCTACCAATGAATCCTTCGATCTTTTTGTAGGAAGCCATGATGGATTCGAGAATATTGGAGTAGCTTACTCCCGGCAAGTGGTTTTTGTGAAAGATGATTTCTGGATAGTGAAAGATAACTTCTCCTCAGCCCAAAACCATGACTATAAACAGGTATGGCAAGGACACTACACCAAGGAAAACGGCCCCAACCTCATTCGCGCGGTCTTCCCTGATGCCAGCGGAGTGGATATCCTGCAACTAAATCTCATTGACACCGCAACTAGCTCCGGGACCCGAGGAAAACACTGGACCGTTTTAACCAAGACCGATCAAGAGGATTTTAGTTTTATTACCCTCATTTTTCCTTATCGTGGGTACAGTCATCGAATTAACGAATTGGAACATCAAATCAGACTGGATGATTGGGAGGTGAATGCCTCTCCGTGGAAAATTTTGGGAGAGGAACCCATATCCATAGGTAAGGACAACAGGGGCTACCTCTTTGGAGTGCGCGCACTTGAGATGGAGAATTTGAATATCGAGATGTCTTCAGCAACCGATCTATACCTGGAGCAACAGCATAATAAAGTACAAATTCATATGCTTGGTACAGAGAAAAAAATATTGACTGTACACCGAGGAAAAGAAGAAGATCGGAAAGTATTGACCAGAGAACTGAACCCTGGAGATTATTTTGAACTGTACTTTTAAATAGTGTCAAAACTTGCTGGCAAGGAAGAATGGTAATGTACTTCAAAGCATTGCTGTAAGCACAACTTAATCTTGTCAATCTCAACTGCTGACACTAAACAGCTTTAAATTAAAACAGGGGCGGGGGGATTCCCCCAAGGTGTAATTTCTAACTCCAACTTTGAATGCAGGCCCAATCAAGCACTATTCCTGGATCATAGCCACCATATGTACTTTTGTCTATCCAAGTACAGCAACAGCTTTTCGGTGTAGGAGGCTAGGCGAAACTCATTTATTGGGGACCCTGAAAATCTATAAATGGTACCACCAGAAAAACGGATATTAGGTCCTGAACAGTATTTGGATTTATTACACTTTCAGGATTTCCATACTCTTCTGCGCAGGTATTCCAGCTAAGAACAAGGCTGACCCTCAAGTTTCCCACAAAAAACTTGGATGTTAAATTTAATATCTTTTTATTGGTATACCAATTGACTGGTTAACCAATTTGTGGTTAACCAAATAACAAATAATTTGGAAGCTCCATTTTATTTACTAACTTTTGGTAAACCAATATCTGGTAAACCAATATTAAAGATTATGAGCAAATTAAATGTTTTTGATAGCCTGGAGCAAATAAAAGTAGAAAGTCCTTCGGACAAAATAATCGAACAGATAAAAAAACTAATAAGCTCCGGGCAATTAAAACCAGGGGACAAGTTGCCATCCGAAAGGAAATTATCGGAAACTTTTGGCCTTGGTCGTGGCTATGTGAGAGAGGCATTGCAAAAACTGGAATTCTACGGCATTTTAAGGACGTTGCCCCAAAGTGGTACCGTAGTGGCTGGGTTGGGAGTCAACGCTTTGGAAGGACTTATTAACGACGTGTTAGAGTTGAACAATGCGGATTTCCATTCCATGGTAGAGACCAGGGTAATTCTGGAGATAAATGCCACCAAGTTTGCCGCCCAGCGAGCCAACCCGGAGGAACTGGCAAAAATAGAAGAGGCATTAAACGCCTTCAAGGTGAAAGTGGAAGCTGGAGAAGAGGGGGTAGAGGAAGATCTTATGTTTCATCTGAAAATAGCGGAGGCCAGTGAAAATACCGTACTCAAATCGCTACTGTTAATTATCGTCCCGGATTTAATTGAATACGCCAAGGATCTTAATATTTGTGGGGACGGTCGTTCACTTCAGGCTTTGCAAGAGCATGAAGAAATATTTGAGCACATTAAAAATGGCAAGGCTGAGGAAGCCGGCATGGCCATGAAAAATCATCTAAAAGATGTTCTAAACTATGATCCCAAGCTTACGGGGTCAAATGGTCAATGATCAACAAAACAAAGGATTATGTGAACAACAAACCCATTGCCTATAAAAAAAGCCAGTTATCAGATAACCGGCTTTTAAACACTGATCTCGGTTGAGCCTGACAAGCATAAATCAAACCGGATCAAACAGTTAATTAATTTAAACTAACTCTTACTAAATTATGAAAAATTCTACTTTAAAGAGAATTTTCAATGTGCTGTTGCTTTCGGCATTTTCAACGACAGTGTTAATCGCCGGAAATACACATCTAAACAGCAACGCGTACTACGAATTTCAACAAAGTCAAGACATTCGGGTATCTGGAAAAGTGCTCAATGAGGTAAACGAGCCACTTCCAGGTGCAAATGTAATTGTCAAAGGTACTACCAGCGGCACAGTAACCGACGTAGAGGGTAATTACGCTCTCGACGCTCCGGGTGATGCCGTTTTAGTTTTCAGCTATGTGGGGTATGAACTGCAGGAAATTGCAGTGAACAACCAGTCTATCATCAACATCACCTTGCAACCGGATGCGGGGCAACTTGAGGAAGTGGTGGTCATTGGGTATGGTACCCGTAAAAAGTCGCACAATACAGGGGCCATTGCACAAGTGGAGGGCGCTGCTGTCGCAGCAATTCAGACTCCTCGTGTAGATGACGCCTTGGCAGGTAAGTTACCTGGTGTTTTGATCCAAAATCAAAGCGGTGAACCAGGGGCGGACCCAAAGATCCAAATTAGAGCGGCTTCATCCCTTTCAGGTGACTCTAATCCGCTAATTGTAGTGGATGGGTATCCGATTTCAGGAAGTTTAGCCACCGTTAATCCCAACGATATTGAAAGCCTGGAGGTATTAAAAGATGCCGCTTCAGCTGCAATTTATGGGTCCAGGGGAGCGAATGGTGTGATTCTGGTAACCACCAAAAAAGGGAAATCAGGTAAAGCAAGCTTTAGTTACAATGTTTACGGGAGCGTCTCAAGTAAGTATAGGAAGGACATTGAAATGCTTAAAACTGCTAGTGAATGGGCCGACGATTTACAGACAGACGCTTATGACCTTTCTGAAGTTGATCCCGATTTATTGAATTATAGGCTAAATGCTTACAGCAACGCACCTGACGTGGTGAGTATGGAAGATTGGCTTTTCAGAACAGGCTCCACTCAAAGCCATAATTTCAGTGTTAGCGGAGGAAGTGAAGATGTAAATATTTTTGCTTCATTGGGTTATCTAAACACTGAAGGAATTGTACGAGAGCAGGCTTTTGAAAGATTTAATGGACGCATGAACATCGATGCAAAGCTGGGAAATAGGTTTAAGACTGGCTTAAGTATCAATGGATTCTATAGTGACCAGGAAATTGTACCTCATGACATGAGAGATCTCTTGAGAGCCTACAGTATTCATCCTATTTATCATACAGCGGCGTCTATCGCATTCGTTCAACAATTGGATGCTCAAAGGCAGGCGTTGGCAGATGCAGGATCAACCGCAACCAATATTGATCGTCCATTTGACAATGGTTATAGAGGGGGTGGTCTTATTAATTCAAGTATCTATACACTACAGCCAGGTGATATTGCGCATGAATGGCATTACGGAAGAGAGCGAAATGGTATTGGAGGATCAGGAGATGCTGGTCCGGCAGCGAAGTTTGACAATGCACGAAGATATCAAAAAATGTATTTCGCTAACGTGAGCTCTTATCTACAATTCACTATCATAGAAGGGTTGAACATAAAAACTGTTCTGGGTGCAGATATTAACGATTCTCAGGCATATTATTATCAAGGAGTAACGGCAGATGCTCGAGAACGTTCTAATCAATCTGACCTGGATCAAACAGATCTTAAAAGATCTTCCGTGTTAAGTGAGACCACTTTGAATTATGCCACAACAATAGGTAAACATGACATATCAGCGGTGGCCGGAATTGAATTTCAAAATTTCTACGTAAAAGGAACCTCTTTAACCGGTACCAATGTACCCTTTGGTCAGCCTATAAATTATTCGTTCTTAGCGCCTGAAGATATCAACACCAGTCTGAGAGACGAGACTGTTTCAAGAAGAAGTGTTTTTGGAAGAGTTAACTATGCTTATGACAATCGTTACTTGGCATCAGTATCAGTCAGACGAGATGGTGATTCACGTTTCGGGGCCAATAATCGATTTGAAACATTCCCGGCGGTTTCTGTGGGATGGAATGTGCACAACGAAGCATTTTACAGCTCGGAGATCGTGAGCAACTTGAGACTACGATTCAGCACCGGGTCTTTAGGAACGACTTCTTTTCTAGGGCCTTACGATGCATTGAGCCTCTTACAAGCTCAACCCACTATTTTCGGTACTGGATTCCTTATCCCTGAAAATGTAGCAAACTCGGATTTAACCTGGCAATCCAATACAGAGACCAACTATGGTATTAATTTGGGTTTCTTGGGTAACCGTTTCACAGTGGGTGTAGATTACTATACGTCAGATATCGAAGACATGTTGATTAATCAAAGTGTTTCTGAAGTTTTTGGTACACCTTCCATCGTACTTAACCGCGGTGATGTGACCAGTTCAGGATGGGAGTTCGAGCTGGGTGCAGTACTGCTGGAAAAGAGCAATCTCTACTGGGACATTAATGCCAATCTATCTACTGTCAATACAGAAATCACCAGCTTGGGGGATCTTGATGCATTACCTAATGTAGTTTACGGTGGCCCAAGTGGCAGAGGTCCTCAATTCAGAAATTATGTGGGAGGAGAAATTGGTGAAATGTGGGGATATCAAACCATTGGACAAGTTGAAACCATACATATTGCAGATCCATCTAGAAATATTGGATTCAGTAGCTCAGAATATTATGTGGTAGACCAAAATGGGGATGGTGTAATTGATCCTGAAGGTGATTATGTCAAGTTAGGATCAAGTACTCCTGATTTTTACTGGGGTTTGAATAGTTCAGTTAGATATAGGGATTTTGACTTATCACTTCAGTTTCAAGGATCCCAGGGAGCAGAAGTATACAATATCGACCCGATTTACTGGGAATCACAATTTGGCGGCAGATTACGGGATAGTTTTGACGTTGAGGGCGATGGTATTGCCGATGATAGTGGACTACACTATGAGCAGACCAGAAATGCACATGGTGCATTGGTTCAGGATGCTTCTTACGTAGCCTTAAGAAACCTGACTATAGGCTATACCCTTAAGCCAGAATGGGTAGGTAAAGCAGGTTTAAGTTCTGTCCGGTTATATTTTGCATCCACTAATTTGTTGTATTTGATGGCGGATAGTTATACCTCCTTCAATCCTGAAGGTGTAGAGACCACCAATACTGGTTATCTAGGACCTACAACGTACGGGTACCAGGAAGGTGCGAGCCCGATCGTGAGAAGTTTTACGCTGGGTCTTAATGTTAATTTTTAATAAGAAAATGATGAAAACATTATATATAATATTGGGGTCATTGTTATTGATATCAGCATGTGACAATGATTTGGATCAATTGCCGCCTATAGAAGCTGAAGCTGCTTCTTTGACGTCCTATAATGAAGTTTTGAATGCCGCATATTATTATCAGCAGGCTTCAACTACGCCCATGGCAATAATGGGTGACTTCAGAGCTGACAATATGTTGATGGACGAAGAACCATATCCTGCATTTGACAGGTTCAATGCGGATTTAGCCGGTGGAGATTTGGTAGAGCAATTTTTTCGCCCTTTCTATAGCAATTTGTACAAGTCAATACTAAGTGCGAATAACGTAATTGAAAATTCATCGGATGCAACTGAGATAGGTGAAGCTCAATTTTTAAGAGCTCTATCTTACTTCAAGCTGGTTCTGGCTTTTGGTGATGTGACCGTGAATTTATCTGCTGCACCAGAAGTGTCGGATAAATCTATTTTAGCGAGGCAAGCGGCTGCTACTGTCTACAGCAACGTGATCATACCTGATTTGCAAGATGCCATATTGGCTTTAGATGATTCTGAAATAGCCAATGGTCGAGCCTCTCAAATCGCAGCTCGAGGAATTCTGGGTAAAGTTTATATGCACCTGGGTGATTTTAACAGCGCGGCAACGGAGCTTACTGCTGTGGTAAACGGCGCTGCTGGGGCAGGGATCAGTTTACAGGCAAACTTTGTGGATATTTTTGGTGAGGTAAATGACTTGAATTCAGAAATCATATTTGCCACCCAATTGTCAACTTCAATAGAAGATGAATACGGTTTTACCGGGTTTCCGGGATGGTTTAGTGGAGGCGATACAAAATCCCTTCAGCCCTTAGATGCGGATTTAATTGCTGCTTTTGACGCTATTGAAGCGGCTGATGGGGGCAATACAGATCTACGAAGAGCACTAACCATTGATGAGACAGCTATGACGGGCCCCAAATGGGGCGGTCTTGATCAAGACTGGATAGAGCTGAGATTTGCGGATGTTCTTCTGTTACATGCAGAAGCAATGAATGAAACTGGTGCCTCTGCCGAAGCCGTCTTGGATGTATTAGATCCTATTCGAACCCGAGCTGGATTAAATCCTTTGGATCATACCGTTCTTAATACTCAAGCCTTGGTAAGACAGGCAATTTATGATGAAAGAAGAGTAGAACTGGCCTTTGAGGGACACAGATGGTTTGATTTGGTTAGAACTGGTACTGTAGACGCTGAAATGGGAGAAACGATCAGTGCGAATTATCACGTGTTTCCCATTCCAAACTCAGAAGTGCTAGCAAGTGATGGAGTCATTACACAAAATGATGGTTATTAGGAAGTTTCATATGGTTTAGTTTTAGCCCCTGTCTTGCAAGACAGGGGCTAATTTTGCCACTAGTCCTGGGAAGGGCTGTTTAACGGATTATCAAAAATAAAATACAATATTGAATATGGACTTAAATGGAAAAGTAGCAATAGTAACCGGAGGTGCTCGTGATATCGGACGAGCGGTTTCCGTCAAGTTGGCCTCTGAAGGTGCCAAGGTTGTGGTCAACTATTTTAACAATCGCCAAGCTGCCGATGAAACGCTGGAATTGATAAAAGCTGCTGGCGGAGAGGCTGTGGCTGTTCAAGGAGACATGACTAAACAAGCAGAAGTGGCGAATCTGGTAGCAGAAACCATTAACGCTTATGGCCCAGAAATCCATGTATTGGTCAATGTTGCGGGAGGTTTGGTGGCCAGAAAGAAGTTGGAAGAAATGGACCAGGACTTCTTTAACTATATCATGCAGTTGAACGTGACCTCTACTTTTATGGCTACACAAGCGGTGGTTCCTTATATGAAATCAGGAGCCTCTATCATCAATTTTGCCTCACAAGCTGGCCGTGATGGCGGCGGGCCTGGAGCCTCGGCTTATGCTACATCCAAAGCTGCGGTGATGACCTTTACCCGGGCTATGGCCAAAGAATTAGGACCAGAGAATATTAGAGTTAATGCACTTTGCCCAGGAATGATCGCAACTACTTTCCACGATACCTTTACTAAAGATGAGGTTCGAACTAAAGTAGCAGGTGGCACACCTTTGAGACGCGAAGGCGAAGCTTGTGAGGTTGCCAATCTGGTGGCCTGCCTGGCTTCGGGAGAAACCTCCTTTATGACGGGGGCTAATGTGGATATAAACGGAGGATTGCTGTTCTCTTAGGGATCTATCAAATCAATAGGCCACCGGGACTTTTGATTAAATGATTTTCAGCCGGCGACTCTAATTGGAGTTGCCTGGAGGTACTGCTAATTATCCTGGCGGAGATTTACCAGGACCGCGATCTGGAGGTAAGCCCTTTGAAATTTACTTCAAAAACGAAAACTTTCTGCAGTCAGATGAAGAGGGTACAGTTGATAAGGAATGGCTCTACGATTTGGATGTCACTCACTAAGTCATGATTATGGGAAAGTTTATATCGTTAAATCAATAGGGAGTATGCGCTTTAAACATGTTACCAGGAAGTTAATTCTGGCAGCCCTTTTCATAGAAATGGGCTTGACATTTTCTTGTAGTGATTCATTGGCTCCAAAGAACCTGGTTAGCAATATTGATGAATTCAACCAGGCTGTTTCGGAAGCTTCCCCTGGAGATGTGATCACCATGGCTAATGGCGTTTGGGAAAACGCTGAATTACTATTTGAAGGGGAAGGAACTGAAGAAGCTCCCATTACATTAACCGTGGAGGAGAAAGGGAAGGTCCTGTTACAAGGTCAATCCAACCTAAGAATAGCCGGTCAGCATCTTTTGGTAGAAGGATTAGTGTTTAAGAATGGCTACACTCCCACCAATGAGGTGATCAGTTTTAAGAAAGACAATGACCATCTGGCTAACCACACCAGAGTCACTGAATGTGTTATAGACAGTTACAATAATCCTGAAAGATTTGAAACGGAAACCTGGGTGGCGTTGTATGGCAAGCATAACCGTTTTGATCATAATTATTTGGTGGGAAAGCGGAACCGGGGTGTGACTGTGATCGTGCGCTTGAATAGCGAAGAAAGCAAAGAAAATTATAATCAGATCGATTACAATTATTTTGGGCCCCGACAAAACCTAGGGTCCAACGGCGGGGAGACCTTAAGAATCGGCACCAGCCATCATTCCATGAGCAGTTCCTTTACCGTGGTAGAGAATAACTATTTTGATCGCTGTGACGGTGAACATGAGATCATTTCCAGTAAATCCTGCCAGAACACTTATAAAAATAACACGTTTTTTGAATGCCGGGGTACCCTTACTTACAGGCATGGAAATGATAATGTGGCAGAGGGCAATGTCTTCATCGGCAATGGCAAACAGCATACCGGCGGTATAAGAATTATCAACGAGAGGAATAAGGCCATCAACAACCATTTTCAGGATCTGACGGGGTTTCGCTTTAGAGGCGCCTTGGTAATCATGAACGGGGTGCCGAATTCCCCCTTAAATCGATACTTCCAAGTGGATGGGGGAGAAGCGTCCAACAATACTTTGATCAACTGCGATCATATCCAGTTATGTGCCGGCAGTGATGAGGAACGATCGGCGGTACCAATAAACACCACTGTCAGAAATAATGTGGTCTACCATCAACAGCGAGCAGAGATTTTTACGGTGTATGATGACATTAGCGGCATTCAATTCGAAAATAACGCCTTGAGTCCTAACATAAAGCCACTTCAAGATGATGGTTTTGAGTCAATATCCTTTGATATAAAAGACCATGGTAGTGGCTTGCTGCTTCCCACAGACACCGCACTGCTCAATGCCGGATCGGATATTCGAGAACTTAAAGCGACCAAAAGCAACACTGGAGTTGACTGGTACCCTGAGCAGGATATTGAGCTGCATTTTGCCAGGGGAACCATGCATTCCATTGAACCGGGTATTAATACCCTTTATGAGGCGGTGATAGATTCCAAACCAGGGGACATTATTGAATTGACAGCGTCCGGAGAGTATCTACAAACCAAGTCAATTAATATAATCCATCCCCTAACAGTGGTAGTCAGCCCCGGGCTTAGTGATAAACCTGTTATTAAAACGGAGAAAAAGTCCCTTTTTAATATTGAAAATGGAGGAGCCCTGGAATTGAAGGGGTTGAGAATTGATGGCAGTTCCTCACCTGATGGCCCCGGCAACTCCATTATACGCACCAGCAAGTATTCCATGAACCGCAATTATAAACTGATCATTGATCATTGTGATTTTGTGGATTTGGACATTAATCATTCCTTTGACGCCATCCGGGTTTACAAAGAAACATTTGCCGATTCCATAGTGATCAGAAACTCCAGTTTTAAAAATGTAACGGGGTCGGTATTGGCCCTAGATAAGGAAACGGACGACATTGGTATTTACAATGCCGAGTACGTGATTTTGGAAAATAGTTTATTCTCCAATATAGAAGGCATGGTACTAAATCTTTACCGGGGTGGAGGTGATGAGAGTACCTTTGGGCCCTACCTGAACATGGATCATTGCGTTTTACACCAGGTGGGCTATGGAAAGCGATATCCTAAAAGTGCTTCAATTGCTTTGCATGGGGTGCAGATAGCCAGTATTAAAAACAGCATCCTTAGCGACAGCAAGCCTTTGGAGTTGTTCCTGACTGTGGGGGAGCCCATCATATCGGTAACGCATTCCAATTTTTACAATTCAGGGCAAATAAGATACAATCTAGATGCATTTAAGACTGCTAATCTTACCTATGATGATCCTGGTTTCAAAGAAAATAGTTTTGAGTTAAAGGAAGCGTCCGCTGCCAAAGGTAAGGCCAGTGACGGTTTGGATCTGGGACTGTTAACTAAATAACATTAGTGTGAAACTCAAAGAGCATGCAAGAAATAGCCCCATGAAATTAGCAGTTCACATGTCAGCGGCGGTTATCTTAATAGTCACTCTATTCGGTGGTTGTAAAGGATTAGAGGCTCAATCTCATCCTAAACTCATACTTACCAAAAGCGGGGTAAAGGCTATTCAGGAGCATTTAGGCACACTACCTCTATTTGACCGGTCTTTGGCCGAGATAAGACAAGAAGTGGATGATGAAATTGCCTTGGGGATTGAAGTACCTGTTCCTAAAGATCTGGCAGGTGGGTACACCCATGAAAGACATAAAAGGAATTTTCTCATCCTTCAAAAAGCAGGGGTGCTCTTCCAGATTTTGGAAGATGAAAAGTATGCCATTTATATCCGGGATATGTTTAATCAATATGCCCGCATGTACCCCAGTTTGCCTTTGCATCCCACCAACAGATCCTATGCTCCCGGCAAGATCTTTTGGCAATGCTTAAATGATGCCAATTGGTTGGTCTATGCCAGTCAGGCTTATGATTGCATTCATGATTGGCTGTCTGAAAAAGAACGTACCTTTCTGGAGAAGAATTTGTTCCGGCCCTACGCCGATTTTTTATCAATGGGGTCTCCCCAGTTTTTCAACCGGATCCATAACCACAGCACCTGGGGTAATGCGGCGGTGGGAATGATAGGGCTGGTTATGGATGACCAGGAACTGGTGGAAAGAGGTCTTTACGGATTAACGGAAGATGGTATAGCGGGGGATCTAAAAGATAATGACGGTGGGCTCATTAAAATGCGGGGCCAGTCCAAGTCCGGATTCTTCGCAAATCTGGAGTATCCTTTTTCACCGGATGGTTACTATACCGAAGGCCCCTATTATCAACGCTATGCCATGTATCCCTTTATGCTTTTTGCCGAGGGTATTCAAAATGTTAAGCCGGAACTGCAGGTGTTTGCTCATAAGGACAGCGTTTTAATAAAGGCCGTTTACGCTCTTCTGAACCTTACGGATCAAAACGGACATTTCTTTCCAATCAATGATGCTCAAAAAGGAATGTCATACCTGTCCAGGGAGCTGGTGTCTGCCGTCAACATTGGCTACTACTTCGGGGATCGCGACCCCAGATTGCTATCAATCGCTGCCTTACAAGGGAAGGTGTTACTGGATGATAGCGGACTGCTGGTGGCCCGAGATATTACCCTTGACAAAACACAGCCCTTTATCAAGCAGTCATTAGAGCTGCGCGATGGACCACAAGGAAATCAAGGGGGCATCGGGCTGCTCAGAGCAGGACCACAAGACGATCAACTGAGTTTGGTCATGAAATACTCTGCCCATGGGCTAAGTCATGGTCACTTTGATAAGCTGTCCTTTTCGCTTTATGACAACGGACGAGAAATAGTCCAGGACTACGGTCTGGCCAGATTTGTAAACATTGAGCACAAGAATGGGGGCGGCTATCTACCTGAAAATACCACCTGGGCCAAACAAACAGTAGCTCATAATACGGTAGTGGTTGACCAACAATCACACTTTAAAGGGGAATACGAAATTGGCAGCCAGCATCATTCTCGGCGGTATTTCTTTGAGGACAGAGAGAATATAAAAATTGCCAGTGCTAAGGAGACCAATGCTTACCCGGGTATCGAGTTGCATCGCACCATGGCCGTATTGAGTGACAGCCTTTTGGAAAAGCCTCTTATAATAGATGTATTCCGCATAGACTCTGAGGATCAGCACCAATTTGATCTTCCTTATTACATGGAAGGTCAATTGTTACTGGCAGATTTTGATATCACGGGCCGTAGAGAACTGAAACCCATGGGAACGGCCCACGGGTATCAACATTTGTGGGGCGAAAGTCAGGGAACACCCGGAGGTGAAAATATAAATCTCACCTGGTTGCTAGGGAACCGGTTTTACTCCCTTACCTCCCTGGTGGATTCCGAGGATCAAATCTTTTTTACCCGAGTTGGGGCTAATGACCCTCAATTTAATTTAAGACGTGATAAAGGTATCATGATCAGAAAGTCGGCCGCTCGGGGTGCGGTATTTGCTACCACTATTGAACCCCATGGTCACTATGATCCTGTAAGTGAGATTCCCATTAATTCCTACAGTAGCATTACCAAAATAGAATTGCTTCGTAGTGATGATAAATATACCGTGCTAAGTATACTCCACTCAGCAGGTCTCCAATGGATTTGGTGCCTGGCCAACCAAGACGCGTCCAGGCAAACCCAACATAAATTGGAATTGGAAGATGGGGTAATAGAATGGCAAGGCCCCTATTCATTAATTAGAAAACCAAAATCATAAAATCGAGAATATGAAAAACATTACACCAAGCGAAGTATTCCAATTCGGAGACCATGTCGAATGGGAACAGGTAGCACCCGGCATGCAGCGTCAGATCTTAGGGTTTGATGAACACATCATGTTGGTAAAGGTAAAGTTTGATAAGGGAGGTGTGGGAGAATTACATAATCACCATCATTCGCAAGTCACCTATGTGGAAAGCGGGGAGTTTGAACTCACCGTAGGAGATGAGAAAAGGACCTTGAAAACGGGAGATGCCTTCTACATTCCACCTCATGAAATGCACGGTTGCTTATGCACTGAAGGTGGGGTGCTCATCGATGTATTCAGTCCGGTCCGTGAGGATTTCCTAAAAGAT
>CAJIBY010000656.1_pt1 | contig 19031 bp, 19 predicted proteins | sample 9199461 | NCBI WGS metagenome assembly CAJIBY01 (sample SAMEA7708316, study PRJEB35096) | sediment metagenome | biome: marine neritic benthic zone biome [ENVO:01000025]; feature: sediment [ENVO:00002007]; material: shallow marine sediment [ENVO:03000034] sea grass bed [ENVO_01000059] ... | reverse complement strand
GGAAAGCAGGTGAATACTGTGATCCTGCGCTTAATCAATACCGGCAACATCCTTCCGACCATTTGGAAGGTATTGAGAACACTATTCGTGCGGTGATGGAAGAAACAGCAATTGAACCCTCAACTGTAAAGGGCATATGTATCGACACCACCGGTTCTTCACCTATCCCCTTAGACCATTTGGGGATACCCCTGTGTTTTAAGCCAGGTTTTGAAGAAAATCCCAATGCTATGGTGATACTGTGGAAGGATCACACTGCCATAGAAGAAGCCGAGGAGATCAATAAGTTAGCACGTAATTGGGGAGGAGAGGATTTTACTAAATATGAGGGGGGGATTTATTCTTCAGAGTGGTTTTGGGCGAAGATCCTGCATGTGATCCGTCATGATAAAAGTATCCATGAAGCGGCTTACTCCTGGATGGAGCATTGTGACTTAATGACCTATATCCTGGTGGGCTCTCCTGAATTGATAACCTTTAAAAGAAGCAGATGTGCCGCTGGTCATAAGGCCATGTGGCATGAAAGCTGGGGTGGTTTGCCAGATGATGAATTCCTGGAAAAACTGGATGCAAGTTTCCCCAAACTTAAGCAACAGCTCTACCGGGAGACCTATACTTCAGATGAAGTAGCGGGTACCTTGACAGCAACATGGGCAGATAAGTTGGGTTTGACCACGGATACGGTGATCACTGTTGGAACCTTTGATGCGCATGCCGGAGCAGTAGGGGCTGAAGTAGAGGAGTACACTCTGGTTCGGGTGATGGGAACTTCCACTTGTGATATCATTGTCTCCTCTCAGGAAGTGGTGGGTGATAAAACGGTAAAAGGGATATGCGGCCAGGTAGATGGTTCGGTGATTCCCGGAATGGTGGGTCTGGAGGCCGGACAGTCGGCTTTTGGGGACTTATTGGCGTGGTTCAAGGATGTTATTTCCTGGCCCCTTGATAATTTATTTGATGAAAAATCTTGCCCAGATATTGACAATATCAAGGATAAGTTGATTTTGGAGTTATCCGCACAAGCAGAGCGCATACCGCTGTCCAACGGTATGCCCTTGGCTTTAGACTGGATCAATGGCAGACGTACTCCTGATGCCGATCAATCCCTAAAAGCTGGCATTGTGAATTTGAGCCTGGGTAGTAAAGCTCCAGAGATATTCCGAGCTTTAGTGGAAGCCATTTGTTTTGGTTCCCGGATGATCGTGGAAAGGTTTGAAGAAGAGGGGATAGCCATTAAGTCAGTAGTGGGAATTGGTGGCGTGGCCAAAAAATCATCTTTTATTATGCAAACCTTGGCGGATATACTAGGAATGCCTATCAAAGTAGCTAAATCAGAACAAGCACCGGCATTGTGAGCTTCTATGTACGCTGCCGGTGCGGCAGGCATTCATTCCCATTTACACCAGGCAATTAAGGCTATGGGCAATGGATTTGAGAAAACCTATCAACCCAGAAAAGAATTTGCACAACATTATGATAAGCTATTTGAGCGCTATAAACTTGTGGGTAACTTTATTGAGAATTTGAAAGACTAGACATGTCAAAATTTGACGATCTTAAGAAAAGCTGTTTCGATGCAAACATGCAACTTCCAGCCTTGGACCTGGTAATTTATACTTTTGGCAATGTGAGCGAGGTGGATCGCCAACAGGGTGTTTTTGCTATCAAACCCAGTGGGGTTTCCTACCAAACTTTAAAAGTTGAGGATATGGTTATTGTGGATTTTGACAATAAAGTGGTAGAAGGATCTATGCGTCCTTCTTCCGATACCAAAACACATTCTTATCTGTACAAACTATGGGAAAACGTGGGTGGTATCTGTCATACGCATTCCACCTATGCGGTTTCCTGGGCGCAGGCACAACGTGATATCCCCATTATGGGTACTACCCATGCCGATTATTTAACCCAGGATATTCCCTGTGCACCCCCAATGGCCGACGCTCTAATTGGCGGGGATTATGAATATAATACCGGGCAACAAATTAAAGACTGCTTCGAAACCAGGAACCTTGACCCCACCGAGGTAGAGATGGTGTTAATTGGCAACCATGGACCTTTTACTTGGGCGTCAAATGCTGCTCAAGCTGTCTTCAACGCCAAATTGCTGGAGGAGTTGGCCAAAATGGCCTACTTAGCACTGCAGATCAACCCCCAGGCCCCACGCTTAAAAGACGCTTTAATTAAGAAGCATTATCGACGCAAGCACGGGTCCAACGCTTACTACGGTCAAGCTGAGTGAATGGGATTAATCGCTATCATTTATTAAGTTTATAATGCTAGTTAAGTAAGGTAACGGTGGCCGAATATTCGAACATTTTCTATTTTTAATGGCTGTAATTCGGTCAGTTTTCAGCAAGACCTTCTATAAAATTGTATAATTAAGTATACTTTCTAATAGTAAATAACTATCTTTCAAACCGTCGATAATCGGAGACTGGAATTTTTGGAAAATGCTAAAACAAGGAGCGCTTAGTCCCAGTAGCCTTTTCCTCTTTGTCAGGTTGTTATGTTATATTGGATTAATTCTACGTTTCATGAATTCAACACGCTGACCTAAACAAAACCATCATGAGAATTGGAATGAATATGTTGCTATGGACCAATCATGTTACCGAGCAGCATTTTCCGTTAATAGAACAAATTCAGAACACTGGATACCAGGGAATTGAAGTACCGCTAGGTGATGGTGACAGTATTCACTATCGCACTATCGGGAATTTCATTCGAGGCCTGGAAATGGGAGTTACGGCCGTGACTTCCTTATTGGAGGAAACCAATATTGCCAGCAGCGATCCTGCCATAAGAGCGGCAGGGCTGGATCGTCTTAAATGGGTGGTAGAAATGGCGCATTCGGTGCAGGCGGAACTGGTATGTGGCCCATTTCACTCTGCTTTCGCTTATTTCACCCGTCAACCACCTACGGAGGATGAGATAAAATGGAGCATTGAAAATCTGCAAAAAGCTGCAGAATTTGCCCAGGAAGCGAACATCATACTGGCTCCTGAGGCCCTTAATCGTTTTGAATGCTACCTGGTAAACACCATGGAGGGATTGGGGAATTTGGTGCGAGCGGTTGATCACCCTCATGTGGGAGTGATCTATGATACACACCATGGTAATATTGAAGAAAAAAGCCACCGACAAGCGATCCATAGTGTAGCCCCATGGTTAAAACATGTCCATATCAGCGAAAACGACCGGGGTACACCTGGCAAAGGCCTGATCAATTGGGATGAGGTTTTTTCTGCTCTAAAGGAAGTGAATTATGACGGCTGGCTCACCGTGGAAGCCTTCAGTACTACCATACCTGAGTTCGCCAATGCCATTAATGTTTGGCGCAATTTTTCTCCCGCGGATGAAGTCTATCAACAAGGATTCGAATTTGTTAAAAGAAAATGGAATGAAGCATGAAAAGACCGAAGTTTTCCATCGGTAGCTGGGCCTTTTCGTTTGGCCCCTTCGCCGAAAATCCCTGGTCATTTGAGGAGTTCATGAAATACGCTGCGGAGGCAGGATATGATGGCATTGAGATCAATGGTTTTCATCCCCATCCGCATCCTGATGTTTATGATACTGCAGATAAGTGTGCTTCCTTAAAAAAAGAAATTGAAAGCTACGGTCTGGGTATTTCCGGGTATGCTCCCGATTTCCGGAGTGTGCCTGCGGCTGAAGTACCCATGAGTGATCACCTGAAGGCTATTGAAAAAGCCCTGGCTTTTTGTAATCATATGAATATTGATACTCTAAGAGTGGATACCATAAGTCCCCCTCATGAATTACCGGTGGAGGAGTATCAAAAACGCTTTCAGCAGCTGGCAAAGACCTGGAACCAAACCGCGGAAACCTGCCAGCGTGCGGGAGTAACATTAGTTTGGGAATTCGAGCCCGGATTTTGGTTGAACAAACCCAGTGAAGTGCTGTCTATTGTAGAAGAAGTGGGTCATGAGAATTTCAAAGTGCTTTTTGATACCAGTCATGCCTACATGTGTGCGGTAGTAGGAGCGCGCCAAGTTGGGACCAAAGAGACCTTACCCGGCGGGGTGGTGGAATTTGCTAAAATGCTAAAAGACCATATTGGTCATTTTCATCTAATAGATAGCGATGGCACCTTGCATGACAACGAGACCAGTACCCATGCTCCCTTTGGTGATGGGCATATTGATTTTATTGAGGTGATCACCGCCATAAAAGATGTGGTAGAGCCCTTGCCTTGGTGGTGCTTCGATTTTTGTTTCTGTCCCACCACCGAAGCTGACGCTAAAAAGGCCATTCCTTTTGTTGAACATATAATAAGTGAAATACCATGAGCTTTTTTGCCGACTCCAACGGAACTAAAATATGCTACCAGATAAGAGGTGAGGGAGAGCCATTGGTGCTCATTATGGGCTTTGGTGCAGATGGCATTGTTTGGGAAAAACATGTTCAGGAATATGAGAAGCACTTCAAGTGTCTGGTGCTCGATAATCGAGGTGTGGGAAAATCGGATCAGCCCCCGGGCCCCTACAGCACGGCCATGATGGCCGATGATGTGGTGGCAGTGATGGATCATGCCGGGGTCGATCAAGCTCGGGTGGCCGGCATCTCCATGGGTGGTGCTATAACCCAGCAACTAGCCTTAAACCATCCCCAAAAGGTGAGCTGCATGGCATTAATAAGTACCTGGCCTAAGTTTAACCACTATGCAAAGACCGTTTATGAAAACCTGAAGAAGCTTAGAGTTACCAGCAAACCCGAGGATTTCATGGAACTGTTGCAATTATGGATTTTTGCCCCCCCCTTTTACGAATATGGCATGAAGGATTTGGTAGAAGGGCAAAAAGGAGCGGCAGATAATCCCAATCCCCAATCCAGGGAGGGTTTTGAGGGCCAACTTGACGCCTGTATCCATCATGATGTGGTGGCCCGACTTTCGGAAATCAACATACCCACGCTCATTACTGTAGGAGATATGGACATATTTACCCCACCCGCTTTTTCGAAGGTGCTCCATGACGGAATAGCCGGGTCCACTTACGTAAATTTTCCTAAAGGTGGACATGTTCATCATTGGGAAGACCTGGAAAGGTTCAATAAAATCACTACTGAATTCTTGTTAAATAACTAATCCATGGGAGAAATAAGAGTTGCCTGTGAAACCTACACCTGGCAAATGCCTGGAGAGTCCTACAAAGGGAAACTGGATCATATTATGGGTATTGCCCGTCAAGCCGGGTTTGAAGGCATAGAGCCGGAAACAAGCTTTTTTGGAGATCTATCCGACCCCTTAAAAATGAAAGATACCCTGCGGCGTCACCAACTTGAACTGGTAGCCCTTTGTCATGTTGAAGATTGGAGACTCCCAGAGGAAACCCCCCAGGAAAAAGCCAATGCAGAGCAGTGGATGAATTTTCTGGCGCATTTTCCGGAGACCATCTACCTGTTGGTACAAATGCCCGGCAACGATCGCAGTGATCTAACAGAAAGGCAGCAGAACCTGCTCAGTTGCGTAAATGCTATTGCTCAGCGAGCCAGCGATAAAGGGATCGAATGCTCCTATCATCCTAATTCTCCTTCAGGTTCTGTTTATCGTACTCGGGATGACTACGAAATATTGTTGAATGGCCTTAATGAAAAATGGATTGGCTACACCCCGGATGTCGGCCATATCGCCAAAGTTGAAATGGATCCCATGGACATTATAAAAGAATATCGCAGTCTCATAAATCTGGTACATTATAAGGATATGTACAGCGATGGCCACTGGGCACCTACCGGAGAAGGAATTATTGACTTCCAAGGGATCACCCAATTCTTAATAGACACCAACTACCAGGGTTGGATCGTAATGGAAGACGAATGCGATGCTGCCATAACCGATCCCGATGGTGTTACCCTGGAGGATGGAAAATATATTAATGACCACATAAGAACTTTGCTGGTTTAGAAGAAAGAATTAATGCCAATTTAAAACTTCCAAAAAAATGAAAAGCTTCAAGATCCTATTCATCTTAATGGTGCTTGTCGGCTGTAACAGTCCTAAAGCGGAAAAAACCGAAACCCAGTCCGCAGTTTTTGATGAGCCTGCAGAGCAATGGTTAGCTATGGAGGGTAATGGCAGTATGCCTCATGTGGTACTTATTTCCGGGGATGAGGAATACCGTTCCGAGGAAGCACTACCGCAAATGGCTAAAATTCTTTCACAAAGGCATGGTTTTAAATGTACCGTATTATTTGCACAGGACCCCCAAAGACCTGGGATCGTGGATCCCAACTACTTACATAGCATCCCGGGACTGGAACACCTTGAGTCTGCTGATATGATGGTCATTTTCACCAGGTTTCGGGCATTACCGGATGATCAAATGAAATATATCGACGATTATTTGAAAAGCGGAAAGCCGGTGTTGGGAATAAGGACTGCCACTCATGCATTTCATTTTGAAGAGATAGACTTCGTATCCCATTACCTTCATTACGGTAATTTTTTTGAGGAAGACCATCCCTGGAAGGACGGCTTCGGACGTTTGATACTTGGCGAAAAGTGGATATCACACCATGGAGAGCATGGCGATCAGAGTACCCGGGGTTTGGGAGGTCCGGGAGCAGAAGATCATCCTATCCTAAATGGCATTGATCAGGGAGATATCTGGGGTCCCACGGATGTCTATGGAGTGAGGTTGCCATTACCGGGGGATGCACAACCTATTGTTTTGGGTCAGGTAGTGGACCGGGAAGGTGCTTTTGATGAGAATGATCCCAGATTGGGTATGCGGCCTACGGACAGTAAATTGCCGGGCCTGGTTACCAGGGAGAATGAAGCAGATGAAGAGGTGCAAATCAATCAAAATGATCCCATGATGCCCATTGCCTGGACCAAGAGCTATCAAATTCCAGGAGGTAGCACCGGTAAAGTATTTACTACCACCATTGGTGCTTCGACAGATTTGTTACAGGAAGGAACCCGCAGGATGATGGTTAATGCGGTGTATTGGTGTCTCGATCTGGAGGTACCTGAAGAGGCTGATGTTGACCTGGTGGGCAGTTATGAACCATCCCGGTTTGCATTCCATGATGATGAATACTGGGATAACAAGAATTTAAAAGTTTCCAGCCTGGAATGACCTGATAGCCCATGAGGATTGGTGCCACCATATTATTTGTTTTTTGGTATTTGGGAAGCTCGGCGCAGCACCTGTATCAGGTTCCCAAACCCCTTAAAGAGAAAAAAGTGCTAGAGCAAATTATTGGTACGCTTTCTCAAAAGGAGCTGGGCCAGGAGATTCGAGTGCTGTGGGTGTATGGTTATGATGAGCACCATATAGCAGGAGCCCATGACTATGTCAAAGTCAAGGACTTAATGGTAGGTTTACTCAATAAAGTAGTTGGTGTAAGTGTGGAGGAAGTGTTTCATTTTCCCTCTGAGGAGCAGTTTTCTCAAACGGATCTGGTTGTGTTGTACTTGCACCTTCCTAAATTGAAACAAAAGCAATTCCGGCAATTTCAGGAGTTCATTAGACAGGGTGGGGGTGCGGTTTCACTTCATGAGACTGCTATTCTACGACCCGCATCCAAAGGCAAAGCCTGGTCAAAATGCTTGGGGTTTGCCTGGAATGAAGGGACCTCCAAATGGGGAGCCATCTTCGATAAGATCAACATCGATAATCAACACCAGATTTTCCAGGGATTTCCCCCGTATATTGACATAAACGATGAATTCTATTGGGATCTTTTCCAACAGGAATCTGCAGATATCCTGGGTTCCGTTAGAACAGGCCCGGATGAGGATAGTGATGGACCCGTTCCTGAAGATCTGCTGTCCAAAGTGGAATCACCGATGTTCTGGACCTTTAGTTTAGGCAGGGGTAAGGTCTTTGGAACCACGACCGGCCACCATACTTTTACCTATTTCGATCCAGAGTTCAGGATCATCTTGTTTCGGGCTATGGCCTGGGCCGTAGGAGTAAGTCCTGATCCCTTTATGCCCTTGGTGTTTGAGGGAATTACAGATGAAAATGATATGGTAGGAACCACTGATGTAATGAGGTATTGGGAGGGCAAAATAAGGCCCTCAGATGCTCTCAATGATATTAAATGAATGGATTAAGATTAATATGACATCCCAATTCAAGGACAAGGTGGTGCTAGTAACAGGCAGCTCTTCCGGTATCGGTACAGGAACTGCTTTGTATTTCGCGAAGTGCGGAGCCAAAGTGGTACTGGCTTCCAGAAATCGAAGCGCCAATGAGCGGCTGCTGGTACAACTACAGGAATTAGGTGGTCAGGGCATTTTCATACCTACTAACGTATCGGACAGCGTACAGGTACAGCATATGGTAACTGCAGCTGTAGATCATTTTGGGACTATTAATATTGCCGTGAACAATGCCGGGATAGAAGGGACTCCATTAGACAAGACCGCTGACTATCAAGAATCTGTTTGGGATCAAGTAATGGATGTTAATCTTAAAGGTATGTGGCTTTCCATGAAATACGAGATCCCGATAATGCAAAAAAATGGCGGAGGCGTAGTAATAAATATCTCATCCTTAGCCGGCCTTCAAGGAGGTGATGCCGGAGTGGCTTATCATGCTTCAAAGTTTGGGGTGATCGGAGCTACCAAAGCGGCGGCTATGGAATATGCCAGGGAGAATATCCGTATAAACGCGGTTTGCCCCGCGGTAATTGAAACACCTATGGCTGATAGGGCCTTTAGCGACCCTCAAAGACGGGCAAATGCAGAAAAAATGCATCCGGTAGGCCGTTTTGGAAAAGTAAGTGAAGTGGTGGGAGCCATTGCCTGGCTGGCGTCTTCGGAGTCCGCCTTTATTACCGGAACCGCTATCCCGGTAGACGGTGGGGCAGGTTGCTAATAAGCAAGCCTACTAAGGGAACAAATCGATTTGTCCTTCCTACATAGGCTTGCTTTGGATTAAATCAATCGTCTGGTCGGAATTGTTCCTGTTGTTCAACAAGCTTGATCATTTGCTAAACTTATAGTTTACGCCTGCCATGATCATGGAGGTGGTCATATCGTAGGACACTTCGCTACCCGGAATGGCTCCGTAAGGAGGGAAGTTCTCTATAAACATGGGGTTCAACAGCGGTCCGGAGGTTTTTCCGGAACTGGTTCCGTAATGGTAAACCGCATCCAAAACTACCTTCTCGCTAGCTTGATAGCTCATGCCGAATTGAAAGGCATTCTGAATAATAGCGGTGGCTGGCACATTGAAGAATGCTACCTCACTGCTAATGGGGTTAGAGCTGTAAGTGTAACCCACTCTCAATGGCAGTTTCTGGATTCCTCTGTATTGCAAGCCGGCCGAAACAATATTTACATTTTCCCAGCCGAAACCGGCAACCGAGGCAGTTTGAGTCCACCCGGTTTTGGCGAAGCCTTTGGTGTTTTCATAGTCAACCAGGCGGTAGTCAACCGCAATATCGATCTGATCCAATGAATATCCTACGCCCAGTGACAGGATTGCCGGATAATTCAACTCCAGCTCATTGGTGCCTGTAGAGTTGTCCAGATAGGTGTTGTCAAACTCAAAATCGCCAAAGGATTGCTCAGTTTTATAGGAGGCTCCCATTTTAAAACCGGAGCCGGAGTTATAGAACAGTCCTATTTGCGCACCGAAGCCCATTGCTGAAGCAACATCGGTGGAAGGGTACCCTGACATTGTAGGATTAGCCGTAGGATTGGGCATCAACTCTAAGCTGGCATAGTTGAAAGTGGGCTGCACTCCTATAGAAACTTTGTCGGATAGCTCATAGGCCCAAGTAAACCCAACCTGTAGTAATTGGTAGTCAGATTGGATACGTCCGAATCCACCCATACTTTGGGGCATGGTGATAGGATTGGTGGTGCTTTCGGGGAATGTCACTCCAAACCCCGCTACTCCAAACACGGAGGCTCCAAGGGTATGTCGACTGTCTTCTTTCCCCCATACCATGGATAATGCCGGCATGGGTGAAATTCCCCGGTCATCTTTGGTGGTACCGCTGAAGAAATTACCAGTAGGCTGACCCATGCTGTTAAATTCCGGTACTGTGGAGCTTAATTCAGGTGAAGAAAAGAAAAGACCAATATCGAACCTGCCGATGGTCCCGTCAAAGGTGGTAATGGCTGCAGGATTCCATTGTAGGGCTCCCGAAATATCTAAGGGTTGAGCTGTGGCAGCGCCTCCCATAGACATGTTAACGGCACCCGCACCTTGCATGATGTGACCCGCCTGTGAAAAAGCGCATGTAGATGCCAATAAGAACGAAAATGTTACTAATAAATTTTTCATTACCGTAAGGTTTTGAGGTTTTAATTCACGCCCAAGGTGGCCTTAAAATGCCGCTTGCCATATGATCTAAATCATAGCAAAAAATACCATTTTACACGCCTGTGGTGGGAAAAAGGCATTTGATATATGAAGAAAATTTCACTTTATATTTAGAAGCTTTCCATTCAAAAAATCCAGTCAATTTGTCCCCCGGGTTACTCATTTTGTTGAGGAAAATGAATATATTCCAGGCCAACAAAAATGATATCATTATGAAAACCATATTTTCAGTTGCAGTTTGTTTTCTAAGCCTGCATGCTATGGCTCAGGACGCTATTAAAGATGCTCTGATCGCCGACTATGAACGAAGTAAAGCCATGACCTTAGCTTATATTGAGGCCATGCCAGAAGACAAGTTCGATTTCAAACCCAGTCCTGAATCCATGTCATTTGCTGATCAAATGTTACACATTGCACAAGGGACTATAGGTTTGTCAGCTAATGGAACGGGAGCCGATCGCATCTATGCAGATGTGAAATTAACGGAAGATCCTGCTTTTAAAACCAAAGGTGAAGTTAGCAGGTTGGTAACCGAGGCCATGGACTTCGCTATCAAAGCCATTAAAGAAATGGATGCCGCCAATTATCATGAGGTGGTGGAAAGAGGTCCGTTCAAGGTGACTCGCTTAGGGTGGGTTCAAAAAGCCAATGAGCATGCCGGGCATCACCGGGGACAATGTGCCTCTTATTTGAGACTGGCAGGGGTGACACCGCCACAGTATAAGTTGTTTTAACTCCGCATATTCTGCATATTTAAAGCAGGCTAAGGCCTGCTTTTTTTTGCCATAAACCTACTTGTGAGTTAGCATGATATAAGATCTCAAAAACTGGGCGTTTATTGGTTAAGATTAAACTAGGCTATAGTTTACATGCAGATTTCAAGAACAATCATCTTTATATTAACCTCTATGATTACTAATGCCGCTAGCGCTCAAAATAATAGTGACCTGGCAGGCACGTATGCATTAGGAGGGTCGAATCCAGAGGGAGGAAGTCATTTATTAGTATTCGAGAGTGGTGAATATGCCATTACCTACTTTGGAGGTATGCAATGTGGGCATTGGAAACATAAGAAAATTAAGGAAAATAAGGTTTGGTTCACCCCCAATTCAAGTAAAAAGCAATTCGAGGTGTTTGGAAGACTGGACAAAACCCTTAAAGGTCAAACCAGAATACAATTCAATGGTTTTGAAAATGGGGAAACCTTCATACATGTGGGAGATGCACAAGACCAAGAGGATATCTGGAAGAGAGTCTTCAACGTGGGAGCTAATGGATTTTCTTTTCCATACGTGCACACATTTGAAGCACCTGGGGATACCATTGCCTTTATGGCAAAGCACCACGATCAGCGGAGCAGCTCATTTTTTACCTTTTTGAATCATGAAGGTTACAATGATTTCATAGCCTACTTCACCGGGGCAGAAAACGAAAACCAGTCGCCCTTTTCGGCCAAGTTCAAAGAGGACAAGCTCTATTTTTCGGTTGATGAATTCTCGCAAAGGACTCCGTTTGATGATGATGATGAAGATATTCAGTACATAAGAGAACTAATGGTACAGGAAATGAACCGGGAGATTCTCTATCTCAATCCTATGTATAACCTGTTTACCGACGATATCAGCACAAACCACATTTTCAATGAAGAAAAGGGTGCCTATATAGATGAAGAATACTACCAAGAAGGTGAGGAGTTTTTAATTAATGAGGATTCGTTTGATAGCATGTCCTTCATATATGCCTTTAAGGCCTTAAATGACTATCATACGGAACCCGTGAAAATTAAAATAGAGGATAAACCTATATTCCAAGTTTATCCGGATTAGACGAACATCAACTCCTAGCAGTGGTTGAACTAGCCATGGCTCAATCTCACTAAACTTTATGGTGATCTTCAATAATGAAATCTGGACTGAAGATCGTCTGTATAATCTACCATAAAGGGTATCCCACAATCACGGAGCTTCTTCAAAAGTATCAAACGGATCTGTGCCAATTGACTAATTCTATGATCAAACCTACTAATTTCCAATTGAACCATATGAGACAATTTTGAAGATATTATTGCAGGATTGTTATTACATGTAGGATTTTGTTACTAATTTATAACTAAAGTGTTTAAAATATTGTAAAGTTCTTGATTTGCTTTTCAAACAGTACCCTTTGCAGGATCATTATGACGAGATGTTCGATCTCAACGGGAACTGCCGTCCATTCTATCATGATTTAAGGGAGAGACTAAGTCAGTTCAGTCTAAAGAAATTGAACCAACTGCAGTATTCTACTGATAAGGCCCAAATTTCTCTGGGGATGACATTTAATGTTTACCATGATAGTAAGGGCATTGAGAAGATCCTTCATCTGGACGTGATACCACGAATCATTCCTGCAGAAGAATGGAAGCAAATAGAAATTGGCCTTCAGCAAAGAATCGAGGCCATAAACCTCTTTATTCAGGACGTTTATCACCATCAAAAGATCCTCAAGGACAAGGTGATTCCCAAGGAGGTAATTCTATCCAGCAGGGATTACTTAAAACCTTGTATGGGGCTTAAACCACCCAAAGGTATCTGGTGTCACATTACCGGAAGTGATTTCGTTAGGGACGGTAATGGGAGGTTTTATGTACTTGAAGATAACCTCCGTTGCCCTTCCGGGGTATCCTATCTTTTGGAGAATCGTGAGATCATAAAGCAGGCCTTTCCAAATCTCTTCATGGGTTTGAGAGTACGTCCCGTTTCTGAATATGCTAGTATGTTGTTGAGTATGCTACAATACTTAAGCCCTAAGGAAAATCCAACGGTAGTGGTGCTAACTCCTGGGATTTACAACTCAGCCTATTTCGAGCATTCCTATCTGGCCCAACAAATGGGCGTGGAATTGGTTACAGGTCAGGATTTGATGGTACGGGATAAGAAGGTTTATATGCAATCCACTAAAGGCTTACAATTGGTGGATGTTATATACCGTCGAATAGATGACACTTTCTTAGATCCTTTGGTTTTTAACCGGGAATCTAAATTAGGGGTGCCGGGTATTTTTGAGGCCTACCAAGCAGGAAATGTGGGGTTAGCTAATGCACCGGGTACTGGAGTGGCAGACGATAAAGCGGTTTATGCTTATATACCGAAGATCATAAAGTATTATCTGGATGCAGATCCGATTATTGATAACGTCCCCACCTACCTATGTGATGATGAAAAGGACCGGAAGTATGTATTGGAGCACATTAGTGAATTGGTGGTTAAGGAGACTAATGCTGCTGGTGGATACGGAATGCTGATTGGCCCAATGTCGACTAAAACGGAGCATTCAAAATTTAAGGAATTGATTAAAGCGGATCCTAGGAATTATATTGCCCAGCCCACTTTGTCTCTCTCTACTGTACCTACCCTCACGGAAAATGGTATGGCTCCACGGCACGTTGATTTGAGACCTTATGTGTTACATGGAGATGGCATTACAGTGTTACCGGGGGCACTCACCAGAGTGGCTTTGGTAGAAGGTTCACTGGTGGTGAACTCTTCGCAGGGAGGTGGTAGTAAAGACACCTGGGTTTTATTTGACAAATAGAATGATACTATGCTTAGTAGAGTAGCAGATTCCCTCTTTTGGTTGGGACGTTATACAGAACGGGCAGAGAATTACGCCAGATTCATCGACGTCAATTTTAACCTATCCATTGATCTACCTCCTGGTATGAAAGCCCAATGGGATCCCTTGATTTCGGCTACCGGGGACAGAGAACTTTTTATAACACATTATGGTGAGGAATTTGATCGGGAGAACGCCATTTTCTTTCTTGCCTTTGATGAACGCAATCAGAATTCCATCTTATCAACCATTCAACAGGCCCGGGAGAATGCTCGCATAGTTAGGGAAAATATTCCTACGGAAACCTGGGAGGTACTCAATGATCTTTACCATTTCCTGCAAAAAGTTTTTAAACAAAAGATTTGGAGGAAAGAAGATCCCAAAAGCTGCTTTAAAACAATCAAAAATCAACTTCAACTGCTTAGCGGCATTAGCTATGATAATGTCCCTCGATTGGAGGGATGGTATTTCACTAAAATGGGGCAATTTCTGGAACGTGCCGATAAAACCTCTAGGATTTTAGATGTTAAATACCACTTCCTGCTGCCCTCGGTAAATGAGGTGGGTTCTCCCCTGGATTTTTTACATTGGGCCGCATTGTTAAAATCCGTAAGCGGATTCAATGCCTATCGTAAAATGTATGGTAAGATTTCACCAACCTCAGTGGTTGAATATTTGGTCTTGAACAGATACTTTCCACGCTCTATATTTTATTGTCTGATTCGAGCAGAGGACTGCCTTCACGAGATTTCAGAGTCTCAACGAGGATTTTCCAATCTAGCTGAAAAGGAAATCGGTAACTTGCGGGCCGACCTGGAATTTGCGGATGTTAACGATGTCTTTCAATTTGGGTTGCATGAATACCTGGATCAGCTACAATTGAGATTGAATGAAATTTCCAGCGCTGTGAGCGAGCAATATTTTAAGATTCAACCTAACTTCACCTCAGAATTTCAAAATCAGGCATGACGTATTGTTTAGGAATTTTCAGCAAGGAAGGTATCATCGGTTTGGCCGATACCCGTATTACCTCAGGTAGTGAAACCACTGTAGCAAAAAAAATCTACACTGTACAGCGACGCAAGCACGCTTTCTTCATCATGACCTCAGGACTAAGGTCTGCGCGGGATAAGGCCATTACCTATTTTGATGAGATGATCCAAGCCGAAGATACTCAGTTCAGTAAGCTTTATATGGCCGTAAATAAGTTAGGTGAACAAGTAAAGCGTGTTGCCGATGAGGATCGGGAGAGCTTGCGGGAGTCTGGTATGGATTTTAATCTTTATGCTATTGTGGGCGGGCAACTGGAAGAAGATCTTCAACCCAAACTTTACTTGCTATACCCTCAAGGTAACTGGATTGAAATCAGGCAAGGAACTCCTTATGTAATTATTGGAAACACTGGATTCGGCAATCCTATCCTTAAACGTTCGCTGCGATATACTTCATCATTGGAATTTGGCTTGAAAAGTGGATTCTTGTCTTTTGATGCCACCCGGGTTTCAGTTAATAACGTAGCTTATCCTATCGACACCGTCGTTTTAAAAAATGATGAGTTCAAACTCATAGAGCACCGGTTTAAAGAAAGGGATGTAGGCCATATTGCAGACTTTTGGAATGATCGTTTACGTGACGCTATTAAAAATATGCCTGCAAGCGCCCTGGAAAGGGCTTTTAATTATCCCGTAACCAGTTAGCATCTCCACGTTGTGCATTTTAACATTCAACATACCACTTTATACCAATACTCCACTTCGGTATTTCCGGAGCCTCACCATTTATATTTCTACCCCCACAATAGGCCATATGTGCGTTTGATCGATTTTGATTTGCAGGTGACGCCCACTCCTAGTGGGTTGACCGTGAGGCTAGATGCTGAAAACAACATATATCATCAATGTTGGTTCGACGATAGTGTGGATTATATAGAGATAAAGGCATTTATGGAACTTGAAACTACCAAGTTCAACCCTTTTGATTTTCTAGTAGAAGAGACTAATAAGACCAATTATCAGGAGGCCTTAAAAATCTATTTGGATCCTAGAATGGAGTTGTCCGAATCATGTGTGCTATGGCTAAATGAAGTAAAGAAGAACACTGGAAATGATGTGATTAATTTCCTCAAAGGACTTTGTGAACATATAAGTTTGGGCTGGGATCACACTATAAGTTATCGCCCTGAATTACTGGACCCTAATGAGTGCTTTGTGAAAAGAAAAGGATCCTGTAGGGATTTGTCCTGGATGATGATCCAGATGCTTCGAAACTTGAATCTACCCGCTCGCTTTGTCAGTGGATACAGCTACAACCCTGGGCTTGAAGATCATGAACTTCATGCCTGGGTCGAGGCCTGGGTTACCAGCGCCGGCTGGATTGGACTGGAACCATCCACAGGGTTATTTGCCACCGAGCATTTTGTGCCGATTGCCACCAGTTATCACCCTGCCAATACTTTGCCGGTGCAGGGCACCTTTAGAGGGGAGGCTACATCCAAAATGGAGGCTGATGTCAATATAACATTAGCGTAATTAGGAGATTTGAAACTGTTTATTATGAATTTCAAGTTTTGACAATATTAACCCTTAACTTGCTTTAAAAAGTTCAGAACTGCACATCTCGCGGAGCATCCCAGGCTCCGCCCAAAAGGGGAGGGGACAGGGGGGATTCCCCCACATCTTGCTATTCTTGTTAGTACTGTAATACCCCGGAAGATAGCCGCTAATTCTAAACGGCCATCCACGACTTTCTACATGAGCACGCCGTTTTTGGCCTCAATAGGCGCCGGAATATCAGATTCTCCCAGCATTTCACGAAGATCGATTTCAATGGTTCGACAAATGGAAAGCATAGGAATATCATTGCCCAGTCCTTCAAATGGATTCTCGGAGTAGTCTCCCACCAGCTCCATCATAACAAAGACCCATCCGATCAATACAGTAAAGGGGATGGACAACCAACCCCCGTATTCCCCTAACTGAGCGAATTCAGATACCATCCCGATAGGCAATAGAAAAATGAACAATGCGATAAAGATGAAACTTACACTTCCGTATTGTCTGGGGAAAGGAAACTTTTTAATGCGTTCACACTGCCCTTGAAAAGTGTAGAAATCATTCAGTATTTTCTGTAGTTCCATATGGCGAAAATCATCGATAAGGTCCAGCCGGCGCAGCTCCTGAAGATCTTGTGATTGCCGGTCAATGATCTGAGTAGCGGTATTTTGATATCTGATCAGCTCCTGGTATTCATCCGTGAGAAGTGACTGCTTTAATATCGACTCCGTGGCACCATCATCTACCAATCCGATGCCAAACCTCTTTCTTCTCAGTTCCGTGAGCCTTCTTACGTGCTTGCCTTGGCTAATATGTTCCCATGGTGTAGGTATTAACAGTTGACTTCTTAAGCTGTAAAGCCACCCTAAATGCCGGTAAATAAGCTTTTTATGCCATTGTTTCAGCTGGTCTTCGCTTAGATTTTCAGAAGTGAACTGATTGCTGACATAGCTCCGGATATTGGACCCCCAGGCCCGGCTGTTATTTACAATAGCCCCCCAAATTTTTCGGGCTTCCCACAAACGACCGTAGGAACTGTTGTTCTTAAACCCCACATAGAATGCCACTGCAATGCCGATTACCCCCAACGGACGCCAGGGGATACTGATAGTCAAAGGAGCGTAAGTTAAAATAATGGTGACGATGGTAGCCCAAAGGGTCAGCCATACTATATGACCCCCTGAGAACCTCAGGATATTGATAAGGTTAAAGTTTTTATAGACATACATAAGTGAAGATTTAAGTTCTCATATAGTTTTACCAGCCGCCTAAAATAAACAAAAATCCAATTCCAAATGGATCCCTGAAACTGGCACCTTTTAGAAAAATCACTTGCAGTGACTCAATTAAATTGAAACTCCTCAGGGTTAAGAGGTTATGAATTTCTGGTCTTAGGGTACTAAAGAATAAATGGACTTTACCCAAATCCATGAGAAGAACTACTAGTCATTACCCTAAACCTAGAAACCATGATTAACCTACTGAAAAACCCATCGCTTATCACCATTATAATCTGGATAACTATCACCAACACTTCGGACCTTCAAGCCCAACCCTGGACCAATGACTTTCAAGCTGAAACCTGGACCAATGATTCGCTTCTAACATCCAGTTACTCACCACAAATTACTGCCAAGAACCGCCACCAGGTAGGTCTATTGGTAGGAAGAAGCATCGGCGCCACTGTGGTTTCTGAAAATGTCTTGTACGAACCTATATTATTGATGCTGTATGCTTCCTTCCCTCTAAAGAAAGAATCGGTAAAAAGAAACCGCTGGTATGTAATTACGGAACCGCAATTCAATCTTTTTATACAAGACCACAGCGTAAAGCACTTTGAGACAGGTATAAACTTAGGCTTACAACATCGTTGGTATATGAACCCCAACAATTGGTTTTATGCACAAATTAGTAGCGGCCCCCATTACATTTCCATGCATACAGAAAGACAGGCGGGCGGGTTTATTTTTTCCGACAACTTCGCTGCGGGACTATCACTCAAATTTATCGGTCAACTGCGCACTGAAATACAATATCGTTTCAGACATTTATCCAACGCTAGCATTAAGCGGCCAAATGCAGGATTAAATAATCACTTTCTGATGTTCGGATTGGTTTATGAATGGTAGCATGGAATACGGAAACCTATCGCTGGACACATTCATAGACCCAAATCGTCTCTTAGTATTTCTTTTGTAACATTTGTTACTTTGTGAGTGCGAAATAATCTCTAGTTTTATAAATTCTAGGAGTAAATTATTTTAAGCATAATGGTGAATGTTGATTTCAAGGTATTGCGGTGTTTATGACGTCATCATACCGGCATGCAGTAACCTAAAGATCCTAGATTTAGGAGATGCTGTACCCATGAATGTACAATGACATCCGTGGGAGCAGCTTAATTAAAATACCATCATGAAGGACAGCAGAAGGGACTTTTTGAAAAGGGCCGGGACTCTAGGCATTGGGCTTACAATAGGGGCAGAGGTTGTATTTGCTGAAAATTTACCACTAAGTGTGCGACCTATTGGATTGCAGCAACCGGATGATTCCTATAAAATCCTGAAGAAAGATG
>CAJIBY010000255.1_pt1 | contig 19535 bp, 18 predicted proteins | sample 9199461 | NCBI WGS metagenome assembly CAJIBY01 (sample SAMEA7708316, study PRJEB35096) | sediment metagenome | biome: marine neritic benthic zone biome [ENVO:01000025]; feature: sediment [ENVO:00002007]; material: shallow marine sediment [ENVO:03000034] sea grass bed [ENVO_01000059] ... | reverse complement strand
GCTGCATAATCATTGCTTAGTAAACCATCGAGGTGAATGCTGTCTAGTATTTTTAAATATGCCTGGTACATCCCACGATTTTTCCACAGCGGGAGGTAAGCATTTTTTTCATATAAAGAGGAAATTACCCGGTTGGCATAGATCTTGGCACTATTGATGTCTAAGGTTTCACCGTCCTCTTGCTGGGCAAGCTTTTCTTTAAGCACCTCCACAAACAAGGCAGTATCAATTGCCGGTACTTGTGTAGTTTCTTTTTTTTGCCAAGGGGGGCGACGGTTTTGACAGGAGCAGATTAGTAATGTGGCGATTGCCAAGAAGATGAACAATTGGAAAGCGAAAGGAAGGTTAGGTATCAAAACACTAAATCGGAACTATCAAAGTACTGTTCATCAGGATAATAAGAAAAAATTAACGCCCCTTCCTTGATGGTATTTACAATTTCTGAATAATCTTTCTGGGGTAAGGTAGGACACCCGTAGCTTCGGCCAAGCCTTCCATGCCGATCCACAAAGTCCTGGTTGGCGTAGGAAGCTGAATGAATGACTACCGCCCGGTCCCGGGCATGGTGGTTAATGTTTTTTTCCAGCCCATCCAGTTTCAATGATAATCCATGTTTACCGTAGTAGGTTTCGGCAGTTAGCAGAAATCCCAGGCTACTGCAATGTGAGTTAGGTTGATTCGAGAACTTCGTGGCATGTTTGAGCCCAGTATTTCGGCCATGAGCTACAAAGGTATGATACAGGAGCCTTTCTTGTTTAAGATCAAAAACATAAAATCGCTTTTCATCAGAGGGCTTTGTGAAATCAATTATAACTAAGATGTCGCTAAGAGGGTGTTGATTTCGAATACTGCTGTATCCTGACCAAGCATGCTCAAGCGCTTTATTCAAGGAAATATCGTCGGGAGCCTGCTCTAAGAGTCCTTTTGGAATGCCATTTACCGGCGTGGAAATTACCGCTGTTTCGGGTAAGACTATAGGAGCTTTTACCGGTTCAGGAAGAACCAGGTCCGAAAACATCAGCAACCAAACTCCAATCCACAAGGTCATATTATTTTATCATATGTTTGGCCAAGGCCAACCTGGTAAAGTTACTAAGCAAAGCTTTGTTTTGCTCAGATTTAAAAACGAATTTTTACACCCTGTAGTATAAAGCCTGTTCAGAACCTCCATCAGGTGGATGAACCCAAATATTTACTAGGGTGCTTTTAGAAATCATTGGGAATAACTAGCTTCGCCGCAAAACTGGTTTGTGAGCAAGTCATACCAACCCCATATTGAGATTATCGAGGAGGATTATAAGATCCCCCAGCTGAACCGAAATCGTCGGATTTCGGCCTTGTTGCCCTATGATTATTACGATTCCGACAAAAGGTACCCGGTACTTTACCTTCATGATGGTCAAAATCTATTTGATGATCATTCCCCTTTTGGCAATTGGGCCATAGATCGTTCGTTGGGTAGGTTGGCTAAGAATGGAAAAGGTCAAGTGGTGATCATAGCGGTGGATCATGGAGGTGAAGACCGTATAAACGAATATTTACCCTATAATTCCAGTAAATACGGCAAAGGGCAGGGCAAAAAGTATATCCAATTCCTTCAAAAAACCTTGAAGCCTTACGTTGAAGAAAAGTACCGGGTGCTTTCGGACGCCTCAAACACCGGTATTGGAGGAAGCTCCATGGGTGGCCTGATTAGCCTTTATGCAGGGTTGAATGCTCCCAAGATTTTCAGTAAGATGATGGTCTTTTCTCCTAGTCTATGGTTAACTCCCAAGATCTATCAATTGGCCAGAAAGTTCGCACCCACCAATGATACCGCCTTATATCTTTATGCCGGGGGGCAGGAAAGCCAGGTCCATTTACCCAATGTGATGCGGTTTGGTGCAGATCTGCTGGCGCACAAGAAAAGTGGGTTTAGATTTAAGTTCTCCCACAATCCCGATGGTGTTCATCATGAAACCAACTGGAGGGAAGAGTTTCCTCAAGCCTTGAGGTGGTTATACTTTGGACAATGATGGCAATGTCTGTACCTTTGCCTGCCTAATATCAATAGTATGGAGTTTGCAATAAGTAGTACCGCCACCGCTGATTATCGGCTGATCCCTTATTTTAAGGAACATTTAAATGATAATGTTTGGCTGCCCGCTCAGGATGTACGCAAATTGGGAGACAAAGCGGGCGATGGGGGGATTTACAGAGACCCTGAAGACCAGAGTTGGGTGCACTATTTATGTTTGGGCGAAGTGACTTCGCAACAATCAGCCCATAAGATTATTCGCAGGTGGATGATCGGGAATGCTACCAGCTTATCAGATACCATTGCGGTGGACCTTACTCATATGCCCACCCCCATTATATTTCAAATTGTATTAGGGTTAGAACTGGCGGATTACACTATGGGAGATCTAAAGTCAGAAGTTGAGCTTACAGCAGTGAGCAAAGCGGATCTTCTGGTAATATCGGCCGACCAATCGGCAGAAGAGATGATACAGGAGGCCAGTTTAACCGCCCAGGCCACGAAGTCGGCCATGAAATTGGTCGATACCCCCTCCAACATTAAGACCCCTCAATATTTGGCTAAATGGGCACATGAATCTAGTAAACAGCATCACTACAGGGTGGAAGTGTTGTCAAAAGAGGCCCTGGATAAAGAAGGACTGGAAGCATTACTGGCGGTGGGGCAAGGTAGTGAGCATCCGCCCGTGTTGATCAAGATGGAGTATCGGCCTTTGAAGGACCAGGACTGGCATTTGGGATTGGTAGGAAAGGGAGTCACCTTTGATACCGGTGGGGTTTCTTTAAAAAAGCCCCTCAACATGCATTACATGAAAAGCGATATGGGTGGTGCGGCCGCGGTGATGTGCGCTATAGAACTTATTGCCAGGTTGGCCTTACCTATCAATGTGGTGGCGGTGGTTCCGGTGGCCGAAAACACCTTGGATGCCCGCAGTATCAAACCAGGAGATGTCATAGGGTCTTATTCCAAGAAGTCCATTGAGATAATAGATACTGACGCTGAAGGCAGGTTGATCCTGGCAGATGCCTTGAGTTATCTTCACCATCATTACAATCCCAAGTCGGCGGTTGATTTAGCAACACTGACCGGTAGCTGTGTAGCTACTTTGGGCTATCATGCAGCGGGTGTTTTTACCAACAATGATAAGCTGTTTGATCAACTACAAAAAGCTGGTGAACAAGCGCATGAAAAAATATGGCGCCTGCCGTTGTGGGAGGAATACGAGGAAGATCTACACTCCGACGTAGCCGATATCCGAAATTTCAGCGGTAAACCTCTTGCCGGGGCCATTAGCGCTGCTAAATTCCTGGAATTTTTCATCAAAGATCACCCTAATTGGGCGCATCTGGATATTGCGGGGGTAGCCTTTGGCAATACCGATCATGCCAAAATGAAATCCGCAACCGGTTTCGGAGTCCGTTTGATTGCGGAATATGCTAAATTGCTTAGGGAATTCTAACGAATACAGTTATGTCGGAACCACTCCATATACTTTGTGTCTCTTCTTTTTTTAAAGGGGTTGATTTTATCAGGGCCGCTCATGAACAGGGTCACCATATTTATCTCTTGACCGGGAGTGCTTTGAAAGATGAAGAATGGCCTTGGGAGTCCATACAGGATAGTTATTTCATGGAGATCCAGCAAGATGGAACTTGGAATATGGACCATTTGATTGCAGGCATAGCGCATCAAATGAGAGAAATTGGCTTTCAAAAGATAGTAGCCCTCGATGATTTTGATGTGGAGCAAGTGGCTCATCTCAGGGAACATTTCCGTATCCCAGGAATGGGTTCCACTACTGCGCGCTATTTCCGCGATAAGTTGGCCATGCGTATGAAAGCTCAGGAGCACGATATTCCGGTGCCACGATTTTCCAGCTTATTTAGAAATCAGGATATTAATAATTACGCCGATGTAGGGGATCAACCCTGGTTAATAAAACCCCGAAGTGAAGCATCCGCTACCGGTATACAGAAAATCCATTCCAAGGATGAGCTATGGTCCGTCATAGACAGTCTGGGTGATAAGCGCCCTAGTTACCTAGTGGAAAGATTTGCTCCCGGTGATGTTTATCATGTTGATTCTCTGATTTATCAGGGAGAGGTACTGTTCTCAAATGTAAGCCAATATCTGGATACCCCTTTTGAGGTGGCTCATGGCGGAGGTATTTTCCGGTCAGTGACTGTAGAAGTTGGCAGCGAGGACGATATTAAACTGAAGGCCTTGAATAAAAAGGTAATGCAGGCGTTTGGCATGCAAAAAAGCGCTTCACATACGGAATTCATAAAATCCCAGGAAACCGGAGAGTTTTACTTCCTGGAAACATCTGCCCGGGTAGGCGGAGCCAATCTGGCGGAAATGGTGGAAGCTGCAACCCGCATAAACTTATGGAGGGAATGGGCCAAGATTGAATTGGCAGTGGCGGTAGGGGAGGATTATCAGTTGCCGCCGGTGGAAAGAACGTATTCAGGTATCGTAGTTTCTTTAAGCCGCTTCCAACATCCGGACACCAGTAGTTTTCAGGATAAAGAGATTTGTTGGCGCATGATCAAAGATTGGCACATCGGACTGATCGTAAGATCATCCGATCATCGACGGATTCGTGAGTTGTTGGATCACTATACTGATCGCATCGGCAAGGAATTTCACGCCAGCCTGAACCCGCCTGACGCCTCCAGGGTTTAAGAGGGCTCAAAATACCCTACACTGGCGCCTACCCAATCTTTATCGCGATTGTATTTTACTCCTATCATTTCACCCTTCGATAACCGCACTAGATTGTTGACTATGCGAGCATTGTTTTGGCCTTGTTCCCAGATCAGCAACATGCGGATCTCTACTTTCACCCCTCCATCGGGTGCAATGGGGAAGGGTTGATAGTGGACTCTTTTCTGCAGAATGTAATTTTCCTTGTCCGGCAATTCGTCCAATAGTTTTGGGGTAATATTTAACTGTACACCGGATCCGGCAAAGGAGTAAAGAGGCTTTAGCACATAGTTGGAAAGATCTTGAGGATAGGTGCGGAGCTTATCCAAATAAAGGCATTCCGGCACATAGGGACCTTTAAGCAGTGGCATGGTGAATTTACTGATCCTAAAATACCAGTTAGGGTGTCCCACCCATTCTACATCTACTTCATCCTTAAAATAAAACTCCCTTTCTAAATCATCCCGCTTGGTCAATTCATCGAAGATGACCCGGTTATATATTTTGTAAACCGGTATTTGCTTTCCCTGTTCGTCGAGGTAAAATAATTTGCGGCCTTCTTTTTTTAATTTGCTGATGCACAATACCTTAATCCCAAGAAGTTGTTGTGCTCGTAGAAAGTCAATATTAGTAACTTGTTTTTCAGGCTCCACTTCCAGCAGCACCACATTCTTAGGATCGTTGGTCCCTACTATTACCTCCTTAAGTAATTGTACATAATCACGGGAGTTCATTCCGTCAAAGTAAACGGTGAAGTCTTCAGGGATCTTGAAGTACTTACGGTAGGCTGTTGACAGTAACTCTTGAAAGAAGTAGAGTGAAGGAAATCCTTGCAGCTCGATCAATTGAGGTATGGGTTTGCCTTGTTCATCCAAGCAGATACCAAAGTCCATTTGCAAGAACCGGGTGTGGTAATCCTCACCAGGTACGCGCAGTGTGGGGTGTTTAATGGCATCCTTGGACAGTTCTTTGAAATTGGTTTGGCACACCACTTTATTGATTTGGTCACAGGCTTCCAACAGTTGATTTTTTAAGGCTACCGGTATGAATACCGGTGTTTCGGCTATACGGAATGGAGGCATATGGTTGACCTCAGAAGCTATATAATCCTTAAACGCCTCATATCGTTCTGCTGTGAAATGCTGGTTGTAGGCCGCTCTTGCTTCAGGATGCATATTAGTTTGATTGTAGGCTGGATAATGATTGGATGGACTGAGCAATGAACCCAGGAATCACGGTGTCGTGGGTGCGGGTCAAAGCCTTTGGATCATCCAGGTATGCCATCATGCTCTGATATTTTTCTAAATCAAAGTTGTTGATAATGGTTTCTCGATTTTTCTTAATGGAGAAATACTTTTTCATGCCTTGAGGATCGGCTTCCGGATGGAATTGCGTTCCCACCATCTCTTTGGAGAATCGAATCGCCATTATGGCCCGCTCGTATTCAATGTGGGTGCGGATTTTTTCCAATGAGATAACTTTTGCACCCATCCATTCAAATTTTTTTTTCTTTGGCTTCACCAGCTGGAATTTTCGACTATCAACACCATAGAAGGGGTCGTCAAGCGGGGCAAGCAAGGGATCTTCCCTGCCCGCCGGTGTTTTGTGAATGGGATAAATTCCGAAAGACGTAGTTTGTCGGGGTGTTACGCCGCATAGCCCAAAATGGTAACAAGCCATTTGAAAGGAATGACATACCAAGAAGACATATTTTTTACGAGGCTCGGCAAGATTGTGATTCCAAATTTCCCTGATCAGCTTAAACCACCGTTTGTCCCATCGGCCGTTTCCTTCCCGGGGATCGCCGGGACCACCACTGGAAAGGTAGATATCATAGCTGATATCAGGAATCTGTTCTTTCTTTCTCACCTCAAACTCCTCGGCCTTCAGGTCGTCTTGAAATTTAGCCACTATTTCCCTTAATCCCCTCATGCCCTGATTTGGAGTACCTGCATTCATATCCATTAGGGCCAATTTCAATTTGCCCATGTTAGCAGCCGTTTTGGGTTTGTTCCAGAATATATTCCACTACTTTTTCCAAACTATCTGTTTCCTGGTATACCTGCAACTGACGATCTGCACCGGTTCCGATTTCTAATATCTTGTTTATTTGTTCCACTTCATGACGGGAGCCCAACTCATCTACCACATCGTCCACGAAATCCAACATTTCCATTATCAAAGATCGGGTGTCGACCTCTTTTTCTTTACCAAAATCAATCATTTTACCATCTATGCCATAGCGACTGGCCCGCCACTTATTTTCATTGATAAGGGCTCTTTTGTAGATCATATAATTCAGGTTACTCTGCCTGAGCTTGTAAAGTTTTGCCACCAAGGCCTGGATGAGAGCAGCGATGCTAATGGTTTCATCAATGGTCAGGGGGATGTCGCATATCCGGATCTCTATGGTTGGGAAGAAGGGGTGAACCCGGATATCCCACCATATTTTCTTGGCGTTATCTATACAATTGGTTTTTACCAGCAGATTGATATAGTTCTCGTACTCCGCATAACTATCGAAGGGAGCAGGGATCCCGGTTCGCGGGAACTTGTCGAACACCTTAGATCGATAAGATTTGAACCCGGTATTCCTTCCTAACCAAAAAGGCGAATTAGTGGAAAGCGCGTAGATATGAGGCAGGAAATAACGTATGGAATTTGCGATGTGCAAACTCATATTTCTGTCTTCGATCCCCACATGGACGTGTAACCCAAAAATTAAATTGGATCGGGCAGTGTCCTGTAATTCATTGATGATATCGTCGTACCGGGGGTGGGGGGTGATCAACTGGGCTTGCCAGGCTGAGAAGGGGTGGGTGCCGGCAGCACCGATACGATACCCCAGTCCCTTGGCTATTTCGCACATGGTCTTTCTTAGATGAGTCACTTGCCCTCGAGCATCATTAATATCCTCACAAATTTTAGTACCTACTTCCACCACGGCTTGATGCATTTCAGCTTTTACCTGATCTTCCATGACTTTATCCGCTTCCTCCACGATTTTTTGGTGGTGTGAAGTTAATTCCAGGGATTCGGGATCTATTACCTGATATTCCTCTTCGATGCCCAATGTAAATTTCATGGTTATGATTGTTTAATTTGATTCTTTATAAAGTCTCCCCAGGTAAGGTTCATACCCCCAGGATTTTGAGCCTGAGCTCTTTCAATGGCCATTTTCGCGGCGTGTTCCACCACCCAATCGAAATTATCCTGACCTACGGAGTTAACATCGGCATCCGGGGCAGGATTACAGAAGTCTATGGCATAGGGAACACCTTCCCTAATAGCAAACTCTACCGTATTGAAGTCGTAGCCCAGGGCTTCATTTAATTTGATTACATAGTCATGGACTGTTTTTAAAAGCTTTTGCTCTACCGGAGGGCCATCTTTAACATATCTTAAGTGATGGGGATTTCTGGGTTCGTACTGCATGATATGCACGTACTTTCGCCCCAAACAATAACAACGGAAGTAATCTGTGAATTGGATCTCTTCCTGCAGCATCATAACAAGTTGACCGGTTTCTTGATGTTTTTCGAAAAGATCCTGATCATTTTCCACCTTATAAACACTTTTCCAACCTCCGCCGGCGTACGGCTTCATATAGGCTGGGAATCCTATATAATCGAAGATATAGTTCCAATCAGTAGGAAACTTTAAGTTTTTGAAGGAATTCTCATCGGTATCGTCCGGGCGTTGATGGGAGGGTAGCAGTACTGTTTTAGGTACAGGCACGCCGATGGACTCCGCCAGGGCATTGTTGAAAAATTTTTCGTCAGCACTGAACCAAAAGGGGTTGTTGATTACCGCCGCTCCTCCAATAGCGGCGTTTTTTAGAAAAGCCCGATAGAAAGGAACATCCTGTGAAATTCGGTCAATAATTACCGCGTAATCCGTAGGCTTGGCTTGTTGTACCACATTTACAGAAAGAGCCTCTGCGCTAATTCCAGGTTCACTAATTTCATTGATACGGTCAATTAAGGCCCAGGGAAAGGTATTTTCCTGCCCGAACAATATGCCTATTTTCTTCATATTCAATTTCGTGTTTAAGTCAGTTAGCCAATTGTGCCAAGTAATCCGGGAACATGCTGCGCCAGATAGGCCAGTCGTGTACTGCCCACCGTCGTTCGTCCAGCCAGTGCGCTATTCCTTTCTCGTTAAGCAAGTGTGACATATGCAAGTTGGCATCCCGGCAAATGTCCCATTCTCCAAATCCCAAGGCGATACTCATCTTCCAAAGATCGGGATGATCGCTCCCGGGAAGGAAGTCTATAGGGTTGTTAAAGTATACATTATCATCGTAATAGCCATCCATAAAGTCGTTGATATCAAATGCTGCACTCATACAGAATAAATGACTCACCAGGTCCGGATGGCGGAATGCAAAATTTGCGGCGTGATACCCCCCGAAGCTGGCCCCAGCCACTGCCACTTGGTCTACACCAAATGATTCCCTGATAGCATTCACTACCTCTTCTTCTATGAACTTGTCGTACCAATTATGATTTTTTACTCGATCCGCTGGATGGATGGATTTATTGTACCAGCTATAGGCATCTACACTATCAGGGCAGTAGATTTTAACTTTTCCGTCATTTATCAAATGCGCTACCGAATCGATCAATTTGAAATCTTTACTTTCATGGTACCGTCCTTTGGTGCTGGGAAAGACAATCACCGGGTAACCGTAATGTCCGAACACTAGCATTTCAATCTCTTTGCTGAGATTAGGGGAATACCATTTTACATATTCTTCCTTCAACTGATTAATATTTATATATAGTCAACAATTAATAAACAAATATTCTTGATGTCAATCACTTAGTGAAATATTTTCAAGCTTCACTTTAAGTAATTAGCAGGTTGTTCACACCAGGTTAAAATTAGCAGGGGCCAAATATAATATGTAAATTAGACAACCAATAATACCTGTTATAAAACATCTTATAACTCACTATGGATTCTAAATTCAAGTATCGGTTACTGGGGTGGATCGGGTGTCTGTTATTGTTTAGCTGTGCACCCCAGGACCAAAGCTCCCAGCCGTTACAAGTAGATGCTGCCGATTTTGAAAAGAGCCTACAGACACTGCTGATAACCGCGGATAGCGGTTCTATTATAGTGATGCCCGAGGGTAGATTTGATATTCAAAGGTCGATTTCATTGGATGGTGCAATCGGCATCACCTTAAAGGGTGCCGGCAAGGATAAAACCATACTCTCCTTTAAGCAACAGATTCAGGGGGCGGAAGGGCTTTTAATGAAAGGGGATAACCTCACACTAGAGGGCTTTTCAGTGGAGGATTCCAAAGGAGATGGTATAAAGGTCCAGGATGCCAATACCGTGGTACTTCGGGATTTGAAAGTTACCTGGACCAATGGCGCTGATTCCACTAACGGAGGATACGGCATCTATCCGGTCTCCTGCACGGATCTTTTGATGGAACGGTGCGAAGCTTCCTATGCATCGGATGCTGGCTTATATGTAGGGCAGTGCACTAATGTGATCATGCGGGAAAACTATGCCCATCACAATGTAGCAGGTATTGAGATCGAGAACAGCCGCAATGTCGATTGTTACCAGAATCTATCGGAAAATAATACCGGCGGTATACTCATTTTTAATCTGCCGGATTTGCCTCAGGCCTTTGGCTATAATGTTCGGGTGTTCGACAATGTCTGCAGGGACAATAATTTTCGAAACTTTTCACCAAAAGGGGGCATGGTCAATATTATTCCTCCTGGTTCGGGCATTACCGTGGTAGCCCATAGAGATCTTGAAATCTTTGCCAACGAGATCACCGGACACAAGACCTTGGGTTTAGGAATTGTAAGCTACTTGTTCACCCAGCGGCCTTTTAGCACTGATAATGGATTCGATCCTTTCTACTATCACATTAATGTTCATGATAATACCTTTTCCAGGAGTGAAGAGCTGGCAGATCAAACTACCGAGTACGGCCAGCTGCTCAGTGCTCTTTTTGGAGGGCAACCTCAAGACATTCTCATTGATGGTATTCTTAACCCGGAACAAACTAAGCCTGCGGCCTGCTTTGCTAACAATGGCGAAGGCTTGCGGTTTGCCAACCTGAATGCCGCACAAGCTCAAAGTGCTCAGGATATGATGAAATCGCTCAATAACGATATGGGGCTGTTTCAATGCGATCTGCCGGCCCTGCAGGAAGTAAACTTATAGTACCATGAGGTTAGCAGCCAAATGTGGATGCTTAGCGCTGTCATTGGCAAGCCTGGTACTTCCGGGATGTCAAATTGATCCCTGTCCGGTTGTAAAGGACCAACCATTTGAGCGACTCTCACAATACGGCTTCTTTCAAGGAGACCTTGATGATCTAATCCCTAGAATAGGCGTATTGCCTTATGACCTGGTCACTCCATTATTTAGCGATTACGCAGAAAAAGCCCGTTTCGTTTGGATGCCGCAAGGTACCAGCGCTGAATTGATACATGAAGAGGAAACTTTCAGTTTTCCCCAAAATGCGGTCTTGATCAAGAACTTCTACTACCCTTTAGACGCCCGCAATCTGCAGTTAGGCAGGCAAATGATTGAAACCAGATTACTGATACGGCGCGATCAGGGCTGGGAGGCCTGGAGTTACATTTGGAATGATGCCCAGACCGATGCCGTACTGGATATTGCCGGGGATGTCAAGCCTGTTAGTTGGTTGGATGAGAGGGGTCAGAACCGACAGGTCTCTTTTATTATTCCCAACAAGAACCAGTGTAAAGGATGTCACGAATACAAAAAGGAATTAACGCCCATTGGCCCCAAAATTCGACATTTGAACAAAATGTTTTCGTACCAGGACGGTGAAAAAAACCAATTGATAAAATGGCAGGAGAAGGGGTACCTTAAGGGATTAAAGGCCGACCTTACTCAATACTACACGGTTGCTGATTGGGACAACCCCCAGGGGTTATTGAATGAAAGGGCTTTGGCTTATATGGAGATCAATTGTGGGATTTGCCACAGCGAGCATGGCCCGGCCGGTGTATCCGGTTTGTTCCTTACAACATCCCAACAGGATCCCGATCATTTAGGGTTGTGTAAATCACCCGTTTCCGCTGGCAGCGGGTCTGGGGGACGCGATTACGACATAGTGCCCGGAAACGCAGATGGTTCTATACTTGTGTACCGCATGGAAAGTCTTAATCCCGGTGAAATGATGCCCGAGTTAGGAAGATCTATGGTGCATGAGGAGGGGGTGGCACTGATTCGTGAATGGATTGATTCCATGGAGGGAGGGTGCCCGGAGAGTCTATAGGGATGTCCAACACCGAAGTAATCTGAACAAATTCCTGCCCACCCCGCCGGTCGGCAGGCGTCATCCGCTTTAACCCCCAAAGCCTTCAATGACTTTGAAGCCTGGAACGAAGGAGTTGCAAAAGGTGGTCCACCGTGTACTCGACGCTAGACCGGCCAATATTAAAAATTTTACTTAATCTCAACTACTGACACCTTCAGACGGTAAATTAAAAATGGGTGGGTGGTGGGGCGCCCCATGAAAAGCAGTTAAAAATCCTCATAAACCCCGCTGCCGTCTCTCGTCCACCCTGCCTGCTGGTCTCCGGCGGCTAAAGCCTTACCCCTCCGCTGATGCTAAGGCGGCACGCGGATGGTGACGGCTTGCAGGCTGCGTCTCCAGTCTCCTCCCACCAATTCGTTATTAATTTTTCGTATTTTATAATAACCAACTAAATTTGAGTTTGGTCCAAATCCACAATACTTAAACCCTGGTATAACTTTGTTCCTTATGAACCTAATAAAATCCTGGATCCTTTTATTTGTGATCATATTTACCTCTACTTGGCACCTCCATGCTGACCATGTCCAACGCGTGGAGCCCACCTTTTGGTGGGTGGGTATGAAAAACCCTAAGCTTCAATTACTGGTTCATGGCGAAAATATTTCCCAATACCAGGTAGAGATAAATTACCCAGGTGTTATGCTTCGTCAGGTGATCCAGGTAGAGAGCCCCAACTATTTGTTTCTGGATCTCATTATTGGTCCGGAAACTCAACCGGGGTCATTTTCTATCAACTTTAAAAACGGGAAAAGGGTTAGACTCCGACATCAATACGAATTTAAAGCCCGGGAAGCCGGGTCTGCTGATCGAGAGGGAATCGATGGTGCAGATGCTATCTACCTGATTACCCCTGATCGCTTTGTAAATGGTGATCCGTCCAATGACAACGTAGAGGGTATGAAAGAAAAGGCCAATCGTCAAAACCCCGACGGTCGCCATGGGGGTGACATCCAGGGAATCATAGATCGTTTGGACTATATCAAGGATATGGGTTTTAATGCCATTTGGCTCAACCCATTGTTGGAAAATAACATGCCTGAATATTCTTATCACGGCTATTCCACCACCGATTACTACCGCATTGATGCTCGTTTTGGTAGCAATGAACAATACCGGCTATTGGCAGAGACAGCTCAGGCTAAGAACATAGGGTTAATCATGGATATGATCGCCAACCATTGTGGTTCGGAGCATTGGTGGATGACTGACCTTCCTACCTCGGATTGGATCAATTTCGATGGCCGGTTTGTACAGACCAACCACCAAAAATCTACCATACAAGACCCTTATGTCTCCGATGTAGATCGCAGACGGTTTGTGGATGGCTGGTTCGTGGAAACTATGCCGGACCTCAACCAACGCAACCCCCTTTTGGCTAATTATTTGATTCAAAACAGCATATGGTGGATCGAGTATGCCCACCTTACAGGCATTAGACAGGATACCTATCCTTATCCTGACATGCATTTTATGACCGAATGGACCTGTCGTATCCGGGAGGAATATCCCAATTTCTACATCGTGGGAGAAGAGTGGAACGGAAATCCCGCCATTGTAGCCCACTGGCAACAGGGTAAGAAGAACCCCAATGGATATACTTCGTGCTTACCAGGACTCATGGATTTCCCTCTGCAGGAGGCCCTTCGTAAAGGCCTGACCGAAAACGAAAAAGACTGGGGACAAGGATGGATTAAAACCTATGAGATGTTGGCCAATGATTTTCAATACGCTGATCCCTTCAGCTTGGTGGTATTCCCTGACAATCATGACATGGACCGTTTCTACACACAATTAGGAGAAGACCTTGATCTTTTCAAATTAGGCTTGGCTTATACCTTGACCATGAGAGGGATCCCTCAGATTTACTATGGTACTGAGGTGCTGATGGTCAACCGCGACGGAGGAGGTCATGGAATTATTAGAAGTGATTTTCCGGGAGGTTGGACACAGGACAACTTGGATGTTGTTTCGGAGGCCGGTTTGTCGGAGGATCAGGTTGAAGCGAAGAATTTCGTCAAAAAACTCCTGACCTGGAGGAAAGATGCACAGGCCGTGCACTATGGACGCGTACTGCACTACCTGCCATCGGATGGCGTTTATGTCTATTTTAGAATACTTGATAACCATACCGTGATGGTGGCACTTAACAAAAACGACCAGGATATAAAACTAACCTTGGGCCGGTTTGTACAGGGATTGGACAACAAAACCAGGGCGACTGATATTATTAGTAATAAGATGTTTGATCTTGCCACCACTATTACGGTACCTGCCCGATCACCGTTGATCCTGGAGCTGAAATGAGAAGAGAAAAAGAGGATAATCACAGGATATGAATAAACATTTACGAAAACTTTGCCTGCCGTATTTTTTGCTATTGGTCACCACAGCGACCTGGGCCCAGACCATAACTACTGATCCTGTTTTCCCAAAGGCGGATGAAGATGTGACCTTTTCGGTTGACGTAACGGGCACTTCACTGGAGGGGTACGCCGGAGAGGTATGGATTTGGACTTGGATAGAAAGAGGTGATATGGACATCGATGCTCCAACCAATGTTAACCCTGCCACTTCTGCTCAAAGCGATGCGTTAATGACTAAGGTAAGTACCAATCCGGATATTTATGAGATCACATTTACACCTGTTAATTTTTTTAATACAACAGTTGAAGAATTGGATCAAATAGGGCTTAAACTTAAAAGTGTAGATTGGGCAGATAACATTCAATCCGATAACGATGTCTTTGTGACTTTCTCCAGCGGTGAATTGGAATTGACAATAACCCAACCTACCAATTTTCCTCATTTTGTAGATCCCAGTGAGACCTTTACTATCTCTGCAGCCAGCTCAGAAACTGCCGACCTGAGCATCAGAATTGATGAGATAGAGGTGGCCACTGCCCTGGGGACTGCGGAGATTGCATACATGGAAAATGCCCCGGCATCCGGCTCTAGGACCGTGATGGTCACGGCAACTGCTATGGGTACCACTGTGTATATCAGTTTCGAATATATAGTGAGGGGTTCCACTGTACAGGAAAGTCGTCCTCCCGGGATTGTAGCTGGTATTAACTATGATGCAGGCGATGCTACCAAAGTCACCCTGTCCTTATGGGCACCGCTAAAGTCATCGGTGTACGTAATCGGGGATTTTAATGATTGTGAGGTGAATACCAACTACCAGATGAGACAGGATGGGGAACATTTCTGGTTGGAAATTACTGGTTAAATAAAAATTTGCCGATCTCAAGTGCTGATACCCTCATTTAGTAATTTAAAAATGGGTGGGTGGGGGGCTCCCCTAGAAAATTCCAATGAGTAACTACCGTCTTCCTTCATCCGTCTTCCGTCCACCGTCCACCGTACCCCGTCATCCCTCTACCACTTCTAAAACAAAACTAAAATCAAAATTTCTGGGGAAGTAGCATTTCTTATAATCACAGGTTTGATAATACAGCTGGCCGTTCACCTGATAGCTGCCCGTTGGTTTATCAAACTTCCAATTGATGGGAATTTCTATTTCAAGCTGGTCTTTAAAAACCAATAATGGTGCATCATCTCCTTCCTGGTACAATTCTAGCGACCTTGGAAATATGATATCCCCAACTACCAGTGCATCAGGCTGGATCACAGGATCAGTCACCATTTGCACAAACTCTATTTCCTGACCAACAACCTGGAAATAGGTTAGGCTAATTACCAAAAATAGTTTAAGGATTTTGAAGTAATTCATCCAGGTGCCTTCTAAGTTCCACTAAACGGGCATCAAAGTTTTTGGAATCCAGTAAGGAGAGGAATTGGATGTTTCCTTGGTCGTCAATTATAAGATTGGAGGCCAACATTACCTCGTCGCGTGCCAAGTCGGGAAGCACGGCGTCCGGGGCAAAACTAGCGGCCACACTGCCATCCTCGTCCAGTAAAAGGGGAAAAGTTAGCCCAAATCGATCCTTTAATTTGGTCTTTACCAGTGCCGCCGGCTCTTTCACGTCAATAATGAGCACTTTCACATTGTGTGATGCGTATTCTTGCTTTAGCTGCTCCAGATGAGGGGCTTCAGCATTACAGAACGGGCACCAGGTAGTAGCAATATGCAAAACCAAAAAACTGCCTTTGAATGAATCGGAGCAGACTAGTTTACCATTAAGATCTTTGAGGACGAACTCGGGCATGGAAGACTGACCATAACCAACACTTGATACGGAGAATGCCAGCACCAGGGGAATAAAGCTTTTAAGCAGAAGTTTCATAGGGTTTGGGTTTTTCTGCTTAATGGACCTGGAGTCGAAAGTATTACCGCCAGTGGGTGAAAATTTAGAGAAAAGGCTTAATCTTCAGTAACCGGTGGCTTCTTCTTAATCTTTAACATCACCGATAAACCCAATGATATCCCCGGTTCCTCCTCGCCATAAATGTTTTTGTAACCAATCTGGGGTGCGATCTGGGTCCACTGATTGGGAGCGAAGTAGTAGCGAATCCCATACTCGTAGCTGATATTATAGTCCTCCTCTTTTGTTTCCCGGTTCTTTTGAAATTCGAAGCCGTAAGGTGAGATAAACACTGCTAACTGGGATTTGGGAGCTAAGGGAAACCTAAATATATACGTTTCAGGTAAAATGAAACTTACCATACCCAGTGGAATCGCCAGACTGAGCCCGCTTTTCTCTTTGATGGCTTCTTTGATCAGGTAAACCCCGGCGGCTTGTCCACCTCCGGTGTAAAAATAATATTGGTCCGATCCGGTAGGTACGTACAGTATGGAGTAAGCTACTCCTAAGTGCTTACCAAACCAGCCTTCAAAATTTACACCCGGAGTGGTATTGTACCTATTGCCGGAATGGGAATGATCGAACTGGGGACCTGCCCATGTACGTGTTTCTTGAGCCTGTACCATCAAGGTCACAAGCATGACTACTGCTAGTAGCAGACTCCTGGTATAGGTATATAGCGCCATCCTAGAAGCTCCGAAGAGCAAATATTAATTGAAAGTAGCGCTAATGGCCTAAAATGAAAATGAATTATTATCGTCTATTGAACCTATGTAATATGTGCGTATATAATGCGAACTGTTCCGGCATGTGACAACTGATGTTAAATGTTCGAATCTAAGCAGGGCTGATCATTCCGAATACGTCAGCAGTAAGACCGCCACTTGCAACCCATCGTATAGTACATGCGCGTAAACCAGAGGCATGAGTCGTCTATGCTTGTAGTAGAAGTATCCCGCTACCAGACTCTTAATGAAAATGGTAACCATTCCGTAGCTTCCTTGATACCAATGGGCAAGTCCGAACATTAATGAAAATAGGACGATAACCGAGATGGTCCAAAGTGTGTTTTGCGACCATTTCCATAAACTGGTGAGAAAGAAGACTCTTAATAATTCCTCATATAGCGCAATGCCTATCCACAACACCGGGCCAAACCATAGGATCAACAACCAGGGTTGGTCGCGCATTTCCAGGATAAGGCCCAATAACTCCCGGTTGGGGTTGAATTGCAGTACACCGGTCAAGGTGGCCCTTTCCAGGAAAAACAGAATGAAGTAGATCAAGGTTAAAATTAGGCCCCAACCGATATCGTGGTCCCACTTTCCAGGGATTGGATTGAAATCCTCTAGATCTTCTTTAAGGAAGTACTTTTTCAGAGCCACAAGCAGCACCAGACTGGAGCCGCCAAAAAGTAGGGGAAAAACAATCAGTTCTGTAGTGGCAAAACCGGTGGATTGATGTACCCTGGTCCAGATCATAATTCCAAACGGAATGACCACTACCACCAACAGAGCGCTAGCAGTTTTAAGCTTATTCATATTTCAGTAGACACTTATTTTTCACCAATTTTGGCGTCTTTTAAAGAAACTTGCTGTCGCTTAAGTGATTTGAACTCTTCTATTTCCTGCCAGGAAGCCGCATTGAGAATGTGCCTTTTTTCACACCAGGCTCTTCTGGCGACAGCCACACCCAATTCCATAAATTCAAAATTATCCGGGGCATGACTGTCTGAGCTGATAACCATCTTGACTCCCTGTTTTTGTGCTTCGAAAGCCCAGTTTTCATTCAGATCCATACGCGTGGGTTGAGCGTTGATTTCCAAGGCTGTACCTGTTTGTGCAGCTGCCTCAATTACTTTAAGCATGTCTACAGGGTAGGAGGGTCTTTGTCCCAAAATACGGCCTGTGGGGTGGGCAATGACATTTACCGCCGCATGCTCACAGGCTTTGATCAGCCGCTGGGTGTTATCTTGGTTGAACCTGGAATGGATGGCTGCCACCACCCAGTCAAATTCCTCCAAAATGTCGTCCTTTAAATCCAGAGATCCATCGGCCAGAATATCCACTTCCGTACCTGCTTTTATGAAGTCTTCTCCTAGCTTCCCATTGACAGCACGGATGGCTTTAATCTGGGCCCGGAACTGTTCTTCGTCCAGTCCCCGTGCTATACGCGAACTTTTTGAATGATCGGTAAGCACTATATAGTCATAGTTATGGTGTTGTTTCACATAATGAGCCAGTTCGTCAATGGACTGACGACCGTCCGACCAGGTACTATGCATTTGCATGTCCCCTCGGATATCTTCAAGTTTGACTAAATCTGGAAGTTTGCCCTGTTCTGCCAAATGAATTTCTCCGCGATCCATCCTGATTTCAGGCGGGATCCAGCTCATGTCCAGGATTTTATAGATCTCCTCTTCTGAACGTCCGGCCAATCGTTGACCGCTTTCTACTTCAAAAACACCATACTCGTTTATTTTCAAGCCCCGTTCTATGGCGACCTTGCGCAGGTGTATATTATGTTCTTTGTTGCCCGTAAAATAGAGCAGTCCGGCTCCCCATTCTTTGGCTTTAAACAACCTCAGGTCCAGTTGTCGGTCCATGGGTTGGATCATCACACTGGCTTTCTTATTACCCATCACCAGAACCTTCTTCACCTGCTCCCAGTTCTGTAAATGCTCAAGTATTTTAGGACGGTCTTTGTCACGGGCCTGTATCAGAAGATCTAAATCGCCAATGGTCTCCTCCCTACGACGGATGCTGCCTCCCATGGCGATCTTCTGTACTTCCGGAAGTTTTTTGAAAAAGGAGATCACCTTCTGGCTTAACTTTAAGGCATCCCATAGCAATATTCGTTGCTCTAAAGCCTCTTTCTGTCGTAGCCCATTTAAAATGTTCTGCACCTTTTTTGACTTGAAGCCCTTTAAGGACTCTACCCGGCCATCCTTTAAGGCTTGTACCAATTCCTCACGAGTGTCGATGCCCAGTTCACGGTGTAAGGTCTTCAAAGTCTCAGGACCCAGACCTTTAACTTTTAGCAGGTAGATGAAATCACGAGGGACTTTTTTTCGCAGTTTTAAAGCTGATCTCTTTGATCCCTTTTATTGGTTGGCTCGCTTATATACTGGTGGTGGCCATGGCTTTAGGATCTATCATTTTACACATCAGGCAACAAGGTAAAACTACGGCGCAGCAAACTGCTTCATAACCTTCGAAAT
>CAJIBY010000632.1_pt1 | contig 21632 bp, 18 predicted proteins | sample 9199461 | NCBI WGS metagenome assembly CAJIBY01 (sample SAMEA7708316, study PRJEB35096) | sediment metagenome | biome: marine neritic benthic zone biome [ENVO:01000025]; feature: sediment [ENVO:00002007]; material: shallow marine sediment [ENVO:03000034] sea grass bed [ENVO_01000059] ... | reverse complement strand
TCAGTTTCCGGATTGAAGTATCGTCTTTCAGAAATCCCAGTGCGCTCGCGTATCCACTCATCACTGGTGTCCATCAACTTTTCCAGGTCGAAATTAGTTACCACCCTTTCAGGAACATAATGGCCTATACCGGCCACTTTTGCCTTAATCATATTTGGGAAATGCTGTGTTTTTCAAACAAAACAAAGATACACCCTTAGGGTAAACTTCAAAAATATTGTCTAACATTCCCGTGACCTGTACACCGGGGAGGGGATGATCATGTCAACTTCTTGCATTACTTTATCCACTAAAGCGGGGTCAGCGGGCTTAACCAAGTAATCATGGACATAAGGATTGTTTAAGGCCTTCTGGCGGTCCTGAAGATGATTGGAGGTTGAAATCATGACCACTTTGGCGCGCAACTTTACCGCATCCGATAATTGGGCGAAGGCCTCTAGAAATTCAAAACCGTTCATAACCGGCATATTAATGTCCAGGAATATGAGCGAAGGAATCTTACCGTGAATATGATCATTTTCCTGTAGGAAATCTATGGCCTCTTGTGCCCAGTGTTTGCTTATTACCTCACCACAAAATGCTGACCTGTCTATGATACGTTCCAGAATAAAAGCATCGATATCGTTATCGTCAATAATTAATATCTGATTGAAAGGTGTGACCATAGCTAAATGTCTTAGGAATGGCAATTTACGGGCAAAGGGTTAATAATTTTAGACAGTTTCGACCAATGACTACTAACTGTCGATCGAGGGGCTATTGAAAAGCATAAAAAAAAGCGGACTTGGTAGATCCGCTTCTTATTCTTAAAAGTGAGTTTATTGGGATTTTATGATTTTGTAACTGTGAAGTTCTGCGTCAATTTGTACTTGAACGAAATAAATGCCGGCCGGTAAACTGTTTAGGTTCAAATCTTTATTGAATTCAGAATTTCTAACCGCCCAGCTTTCACTATACAGCCGGTCTCCTAATACATTCAATACTGCCAATCTTACCTCTTGGCCCGAAGATTCCGTTTTGCCGCTCAGCCTGATCTGCCCTTGAGTAGGATTTGGATAAAGCTTAACCTCCTGGATCCTGAATATGTCGGGAATATCAGTAACTACCATACCTTGAATATTCAAATCATCAATAGCCCATCCCCAACCATAGGCGGCCTGATCGGCAAATAGCCTGAAGCGGAGAAGAATTTCATCACCGGCATTATAGGTGTCTTGCATATTAATAACCCGGTTCTTAAATAAGGTTGAGCTCCCCGTGGCAGTAGAGTTGTTACCTACAATACTGCTGTTATAGCGAGCCAGCCAATCGGCGTCATCCCGCGAATCATACCCATCCAATAATGGGGTCCAGGTGTTTCCATCGTCTAAAGACCCTTCCACAATAGCATAATCCCAGAATTGTTGATCGCCGAATACCGTACCGGGCTCACCAGGTTCTATTAAGACCACTTCGCTGAACCTAATTGTGGAGTTGCTAGCCTGCACCTCGATGGGGATACGCAATTGGTAAATGTAATTGCTTTCATCGTTGGGGCCACTACCATCCAGGTACGGGTGATCCGATTGGATGGCTCCGTCGCTAAATCCCGAAGATGTGGTGATGCTGAATGCATTTCCTACAAAATCGGTGGAGGCTTGGTTAAAGTCATTTTCATAGCTCTGTTGCACAGACGAAATCTCATCCACGGTAAACTCGTGAAATCCTGTTTTGGGATTGGTCTGCAGATTGTTGTTCGAGGTCTCATCTACCGCCACGATACGATAGGTTACCACATCATTTACTGCCACAGAACCCATTGGGAAGTCCAGAGTAGCCAGGTAGGTATCCTCAATATCTGGAGTCATATCCAGCGTCATATCGATGGGTGTTTGATCTATTCCGTTAATAGCATACTCCAAGGTCACTGATTGCAGATCGAAATTATCGGTCACTTCGGCCGATAGTTCCACGGTCTCATCGGTGATCAGGATAAAAGTAATGGGTTCATGTACAATTACCGGTTTGATGGTGTCCGGACCCGCATTGAAGCTGTAAAAGAAATCAGGGGCCTGGCCTGGATTGGTGTAGGTGCGGTTGGTGTTATCCTCTGCTGAAATAAAATAGCTCATAGTCCTGGGCGCACCGGTGTTGGGCAGATCCGCCGAATACTCATCCGGATTTGCTGTGGCGGTCATCCCTACCACCACCGGAGCGGTGGCAAAGCTATCTAAGGAGTAATGCAGCTCAATACTGCCTCCGATCAAAGTACTGTCAGAAATTACCGTGGCTACAATGGGAAAGGTCTGATCAAAGGTTTCTATATCCAGCAACGGATCATGATCGATATAGGTATGTACCCAACCCATATCCGCAAACATGTTAAGGGTTAAGGGTCCCGGATCATGTATGGCTTCCACCGTTCCCAGGGAGGAGGTCATCAGCGAGTTGGGAGTACCCGCCTGGTAAGTGGTTTCATCCAGGTGTGATACACTGGAGCCCGGGTTAAACGTGGTGGGGGCGAAAAGTTTCGGAAGTATATTACCGGGTAGTTCTGCCAAGGGGCTATTGAAGAATAAGGCGTTTCCAGTCATAGCTTCACCTAACTCGGTGGATGGATTGTCGAACAAAGCTGTATCGGTAAGTTGAAGGCGATCGGGATGAGGGGTTGAGCAATAAATGTCAAAGATGCTAGGGAATCCGGAAAGGCCGTAGCTCCCTATACCGTTGCCGTCCTCAAACATGGTATCAATAAATCCCAAGCCATGGGCTATTTCATGGAGTACCACAGTGACCAGGTCGTGTTGCCCCGGTCCTGGATTGAGGTCCGTGCCCAGATACCAGTTGTTATCTTCGTTGAAGTTGGCGGTAATATCAAAATCGGAAGGCTCGTTTAACTCCTCACCGGCGATCTTTTCGGCCAGCGCCACCGGATACCAAGTTTGGAATTGAGGAGTATTCTGGAAATTGCGAAAGAACGATGTGGTACTAGCCGACCCCAAGGTTCCTTGATCTAGCATGGCCCATTCAGCCCTGATCCTAATGTTTACCGGGGAGAGCAGGATGTTTTCCCAGATGTCTACGGCAAACTGAAAGGCATCTTGTGCTGCCTGTGGAAACCCTACATAAACCACTTCGATACTGGCGGTATTTTGACCGCGGGCGGCCATTTGTCTGAGAATTTCCTTGGAAGGAGCGATAAAAGTGTGCTGATCTTGGTCAATGGAATAGCAAATCACCGTATTTCCTTTGGTCTGTTCGGGTTTGTACCAGTCCTGCGCACTAACCGGCTGTAAACCAATAGAAAATGATATTAGAATAGGAAGTAGAAATACCCTCATAAGCAAATTTCGTGTGAATATAAAGTGCAATATAACGAAAACTGATGGTAATTTTGGCATGATTATTTATAGATTAGAGATGTATAAATGATACATTCTATGTTAAAATACATTAGTAGGACAATTAGTTTCAAAATTCTTTTTGGACTGATATTTTTGACCCCTTTTTTTAAAGCTTGCCGGGTAATGCCCACACACACGGCAGACCAATTGGTTTTTTCCATGGAAAAAACGGCCTGCATGGGACAATGTCCGGTTTATACTTTGAAAGTGTATGAGGATGGTTGGGCGGAACTCCAGGGTACGGCCAATATTGATCATATCGGAAAGTATCAGTTTAAATTACTCCCTCAGGACCTAACAGAAATCCGTGCAGCTTTTAAGAAGTGCGAGTATTTCACTCTGGATGAAAAATATTACGCCAACTTCAGTGACCTTCCCACCACTTTCTTGTTTTATCAAGACGGTGAAAACAGTAAAAAGGTAATGGATTATTATGGTGCCCCCGCCAAGGTTAAGGAGTTAGAACGGTATTTAGAGACTTTTCTAAATAAAAAATGGAAGAAGTCTGCTAATTGAATAAGGTGTAATTACCAAACTGGTCTACAGGTGGTACTGGCTGCACCATAGTGGCCATATCCCTATTTGGCGAATTTATCATGGGTGATACCGTGTAGAGACCCATATTTTCTGCCGGGAACGGCTGTAGTAAATCAAGTAGTTCTTCAATCTCAGTTTTTTCATGCAACCAGCGGCTTTCTTCACTTGGATCCAGAATGGCTGGCATACGGCTGTTAATAGCTGAAACCAAGGAATTTGCTTCCGTGGTAATAATGGAAAAAGTATGAACCGCTTGACCCAATTCGTCATGATACTCCTCCCAAATGCCGGCCATGCAGAATACGGCATTTTGATTTAATATGATGCGGTAAGGTACCTGACTTCTTTTACTTATGGATTTCCAACCGTAAAAGCCGTCGGCGGGTATCAGGCATCGTCGCGAGCTCAACGCCTTACGGTAACTGGGTTTTTCCAATAGCTTCTCCTTTTCGGCATTGATCAGTTTACGACTGATATTCTTGTTCTTGGACCATTTGGGATCCATTCCCCAGTAGAAGAATGAAAATCCTGTAGGGCTATTGTTGGTGATTACCGGCAGCAGTTGACTGGGAGCTGCATTGAAACGCGGAGAATAACTATCTGTTATCTCAACTTTCAGTCGCTCTTCAAGTTGCTCCCTAGGTGTACAGATGCTGTATCGATCAGGCATGATTTAAAAATAAGTAATTCATCGTTAAGAGCTACATATTTTATTCAGGAACTCCTTTTGGACTAGGGGAATTGAGGTATTCCCAGGCAATTTGTTCAGAAGAATACCTCCAAGAACCATGGGTATTCCGAAAACCCACGTGTCCACCTTTGGGGGGTGCGCTTAGACGGACATTTGGATGCTGCTTGAGTTCTTGATGTGGGTAACACCCTTCCGACAAGAATGGATCATTATGTGCGTTAACGATTAAACTAGGGGTGGTGATATCGGTGATAAACCTTATAGCTCCACACTTCTGATAATAATCAACGCTATCTTTAAACCCGTGCAGTGGTGCAGTGATAGCATCGTCGAATTCCATTAACCCTTTAATACCAGCCACCAAATCAAGGTCAAAAGCTTTTGGAAATAGCCGGGCTTTCTGCCTTACTTTCTTTTTTAGTTTTCTTAAAAACCGCTGGCTGTACATTAAGTTTACCCCTTTGGACAATTGAATAGCGCTGCCGTGCAAGTCCAATGGAACCGAAAAAACTACCGCCTTGCGAATGATATCGGGTACTTTGGCGGCATCTTCTCCAAGATATTTTAGCGTGAGATTACCTCCCAGGCTAAAGCCCAATAAGTAAATGACTTCATATCTCTGGGATTGCATAGCGTGATCAACTACCAGTCTTAAATCATCGGTAGCCCCACTATGATAGAAGCGTAGCTGCCGGTTTATTTCACCGCCACAACCTCGATAGTTCCAGGCCAGCACATCCCATTCAGGTTGGTTAAAAGTTTTGACCATACCCATTACGTAACCTCGGTGAGAGCTGCCTTCCAGTCCGTGACTTATAATCAATAATTTACGACCCTTATTAAGGCACCAATCCAGATCCAAAAAGTCGTCATCCGGGGTCAATATCCTTTCACGTTTATAATTTATTCCTTTTACACGGCGAAAAAAGCTGGGAACTATTGTCTGTAGATGACCATTGAACTGAAGTACTGGCGGTCTTATATGGGGATTGGAAGAGGGCACCTAATTGCTGGGAAAAATTAGAAGGATTAAAATTTTTAAGTAATTTTCGATTTTGTGTTAAAGATACGAATGCCGAATAATTTCAAAAATACTCTTCTCCAGGTTTTGGGGATATTGTTGTTTTGGGCCTTTGGCCTGCAGCCTATTAATGCGCAGGTGCCAGTAGGCTTGACCGCTCCGGGAATTAAATGGCGCTATGTAGAAACCCCCAACTACCAGGTTATTTATCCTATTGCCCGTGAAAAAGATGCCATAAGGGTAGCGGGCGTTTTAGATCACATCCTAAAGTATGATAGCTTAACCATAGGGATTAAGCCCTATAGGGTGCCAATTATACTGCAAAATCAGACCGTAATATCCAATGGTTTTGTAACTCTTGCTCCTTGGCGTTCTGAATTCTATCTTAATCCTCCTCAATTTCAATTTGCCGGAGTGGCCCCCTGGTTGGACTTATTGACCATTCATGAATACAGGCACGTTCAGCAAATCACCCAAGCGAGACAAGGCTTTGCCGGCAAGCTCCTAAGGGTGCTCTTTGGGCAATCCGGCTGGGCTTTTTATGGGGGAGCCATTCAACCACGGTGGTTTCTGGAAGGCGATGCCGTTTATGCGGAAACTGTCTATTCGCTAGGTGGACGGGGACGAACTCCTGCCTTCGAAAATCAGTACCGGGCATTGCGCTTGTCCGGTCAAAAGTATAACTACGAGAAAGCATCTTTTTTCTCGTTTAAAGATTTTATACCCAGCCATTATCATCTGGGTTATTACCTCACCACTCATGCTCGTAGAACTTACGGAGAAGAGGTATGGGATAAGGTCCTGCTGGAGACCTATAATAAGATTGGATTGTATCGTTTTAGTAAAGCACTGCGTCAAGAAACGGGTATAACCACCAAGCAACTCTACTACCGGACTTTTGAGGAGTTGGACAGTATTTGGGGAGTTCAAGATAAACAGATAACCCCCCATAGCACCAGATTGATCAGTTCCAAAACAAGAGACCGTTACACCAATTATCGTTATCCCAACTATTTGAGTAACGGAGAGGTGTTGGTGCATAAATCCAGCCTAAACGAGATCGGTACGGTTTATCGAATCGACAGCCTGGGACAGGAACAAAAGCTTTTCTCTCCTGGTATTGGACTTGGCGGTCACCTCAGTATTAACGATCGAACGGTAGTATGGTCCGAGTTTCGTTTTCATCCCAGGTGGTTCAACCAAAGCTACAGTATCATACGCAGTTACAATCTGGAGTCCGGGGAAAAAACCAAAATCACTTCAAGGAGTAAGTTGTTCGCTCCCGCTGTCAGTGGTGATGGCAGCCGGTTGGCGGCAGTAGAAGTAGCAACCGATGGAGTGAATAGCCTGGTAGTGCTCGATGCTAAAACCGGCAAAGAGCTGGATAGATTCACGGCAGATCCCGGAGATTTCTTAGCTTTTCCTAAATGGCATCCCGACAATAAAAGAGTATTTGCGACATGGAGAAATTCCCAGGGTAATGGAGTAAATGCTTACCATATTGACACCGATCAGGTTCAGCAGACTATTCCCTTGACGACTTCAACTATTGACCGCATTTATCCGCATGGCAAATTCATCTTCTTTTCCAGCTCCTTAACAGGTGTCCAAAATATATTTGCCTGGAACACCCAAACTGCCGAGCAATTTCAAGTTACGGAGACCAGATTCGGAGCATTTGACCCCAGTGTTTCCAAAGATGGAAAAAAGTTGATCTATAGTGAATATACCGCCGATGGCTACGAGACCCGGGAACTGGACCTTACAGGATCATCATGGAAACAGTTCGCTTTTCATTATCGCTTAGGGTCCAACTATTTCGAGTCACTGCTTACCACAACATCGCAGGACTTAACCAACACCAGGCTACAATCGGGTGAATTTAATGCCAAGCCCTTTAAAAACCTAACCAAGGGTTTGTTCAATATTCATTCTTGGTATCCTATCGTATCTCCCGAAGAATTCGGTTTAGCGGTGCTTTCAAAGAACATTATGAGCAGTATGTCCTTAACCGGTCAGTTTACCTATAATACTGATGAGAATAGCTGGAAAACGCTGTTCCAAATGAGTTATGGTCCTTTCTTCCCTATCCTGGACGCCACCGTCAGTACTGGGGAAAGACAAACGCAAAACCTGGTGTTGACCACAGATACCTTGAGTATCGTGGGGTACCGGGGTCGCTGGCAGGAGCATACATTTAGTGCTGGTCTTCGAGTACCACTTAACCTGACCCATGGAACCTATTTTAGTAATCTTACTATTGCTCCAAGATACCAGCATTTTGTAGTGGACTATTTCGATGGTTTCACCGACGTGCTACGTGATGAAGACTTTGGCAGTTGGGCCTTTGAGATTAGTTTTAGACGGTCCCAGAGCACCGCATTGCAAAACATCCTACCGCGTTGGGCTCAGGTATTGAACGTTGACTACCAATCCACTGTAGGCAATGGAGAAAATCAAGGAAGGCGCCTTACAATTGATGGAACGTTGATCTTTCCGGGAATACTTAAAAACCACAGCTTCTTCATAAGTGGCGCCTACCAGAAAGAAGACATCGTAGACGCCTATCGGTTTGAAGATATCTTCAGGGATGCCCGTGGCTACGGCAGTGGACCTTTTGAACACTTATATCGTATATCCGGAAATTATACCTTGCCATTGTTCTATCCGGATTTATCACTGGGCTCAATCGCTTATTTCAAAAGACTGAGGGCCAACCTTTTTTATGACTGGAGTCAAGGAGAAGTATTGGATTCTCGAAATAAAATGCGATCCATGGGAGTGGAGTTATTGACCGACTTCCGGTTGATCCGTTTGATCGATGTAGGCATTGGCATACGCTATGGTTATCTTACTGATAGAGATCGCGATTTTATTGAGTTGGTAATATCCAGTATTCAGTTTTAATTTTATCCTTTTTAGCCTTAGATTTAGCCTTTTTAATATTTGATAATGCCTGAAATAAGTCTAATTTTAAGCCCTTAAGCAAAGAAAACTATGGCTGAAGTTATAAAAATGCCCAAGATGAGTGACACCATGGAAGAGGGTGTAATTGCAGCTTGGTTAGTGAAAGTAGGGGACTCCGTAAAGTCCGGCGATATACTTGCTGAGGTTGAAACGGATAAAGCCACCATGGAGCTGGAATCCTATGAGGACGGAGTGCTCCTTCATATCGGGGTCCAAGAGCAGGAAGCAGTACCAGTCGATGGAGTGATCGCTATAATTGGAGAGAAAGGGGAAAATATAAAGGAACTATTGGAGTCCATTAATACCCAGGATTCCAATGACAAGGCAAGTCCGGAAATAACTACAGCGCCGGATACTGACAAAAGTGCCCCTATTGTTGATGCATCGGATATAGAAGCCACCGTGATCACCATGCCTAAGATGAGTGATACTATGGAAGAGGGTACACTAGCTGCCTGGTTGAAGAAGGTTGGAGATGAAGTGAAGTCCGGCGATATACTTGCTGAAGTGGAAACGGACAAAGCTACCATGGAATTGGAGTCGTATGAAGATGGAGTACTTTTGTATGTTGGGGTGAAAGAAGGTGAATCGGTGCCTGTCGATGGGGTGATCGCAGTTATAGGAGCTAAGGATGCCGATTATCAAAAACTTTTGGGAGCACACGTTCAAATTAGTGTTCCTGCGGAAGTTGGTACACCTACGAAATCTGCAGCCGTGGCATCCGCCGAAGAAGTTGTAACAGCTGTGCCTGTTACCTCAGAATCGTCGGGGTCAGCTGAAGGTCGTATTAAGGCCTCCCCACTGGCGCGCAAACTAGCGGCTGAGAAAGGATATGACCTAAGTCAAATAGAGGGTTCGGCAGAAAACGGCCGAATTGTAAAGCGGGATGTAGAAAATTTTGTACCATCCGCAGTACCTGCAGTACCTGAAGCAGCCGCCGCAGCACCCGTCGCATTGCCCACGGTGGTGGGAGAAGAGTCTTTTGAAGAGATTCCAGTAACCCAAATGCGCAAAACCATTGCCAAGCGATTAGCAGAAAGCAAGTTTACTGCACCTCATTTTTACGTGACTATGGAGATCAATATGGATAAAGCCATAGAAGCACGTAAAAGTATGAATGAAATATCGCCGGTAAAGATCTCTTTCAATGACCTTATTCTTAAGGCTACCGCAGCAGCTATCCGGCAAAATCCTGAGGTAAATATATCATACTTTGGCGATAAGATGCGAAAGAACCACCATATCCATATAGGAGTTGCGGTAGCAGTGGATGAGGGGTTGCTGGTGCCCGTGGTACGTTTTGCTGACAATAAAAGCTTAGCACATATTGCCGTAGAAGTCAAAGATTTAGCTAAAAAAGCCGTTGAGAAGAAATTACAACCCTCTGATTGGGAAGGTAATACTTTTACAATTTCCAATCTTGGTATGTTTGGGGTTGAGGAATTCACAGCCATAATAAACCCACCTGATTCCTGCATTTTGGCTGTGGGTGGAATAAAACCTACTGCAGTGGTAAAAGATGGGCAATTAGTGCCTGGGAATGTTATGAAAGTAACATTGAGTTGCGACCACAGAGCGGTTGATGGTGCCACCGGGGCAGCATTCCTGAAAACCTTGAAGGACATCCTTGAAGATCCCGTTCGCATATTGATTTAAATAATCTGAAATTTTATGAAAACCCCTCAGATACGGTCCACCACGGTGCTGGCTGTAAAGCACAATGGTACGATAGCAATAGGAGCTGATGGCCAGGCTACCCTGGGAAACACTGTGGCCAAGAGCAATGTGCGCAAGATTCGTAAACTACAAGATGGGAAAGTAATAACCGGATTTGCCGGGTCTACCGCCGATGCTTTCACATTACTGGAGCGGATAGAAGAAAAACTGAACAGCTACGGAGGCAATATGAAACGTGCTGCCATAGAGTTGGCTAAGGATTGGCGTACCGATCGTTACCTGCGCAGATTGGAAGCCATGCTGATTGTGGCCAATAAAGAAGAATTGCTTATGGTTTCCGGAACAGGTGATGTGATCGAACCGGATAAAAACATTGCTGCCATCGGCTCCGGCAGTATGTTTGCACAATCTGCTGCCCTGGCTTTAATTAATCATGCTCCCCAACTATCAGCAGAGGAGATTGTAAAAGAGAGCCTGTCTATCGCCGCCGACATTTGCATCTACACCAATCACAACATCGTCTTGGAGACCTTATAATATGATCACACTGTATCATAATCCCCGTTGCCGTAAGAGTCGTGAAACTTTGGAATTGATTCAAGAGAAGGGCGAGACCCTGAAGATTAAGCTTTACTTGAAAGAGCCTCCTACCGTGAAGGAGTTAAGAGAGGTATTGGCAAAACTGGGATTGCGCCCATTGGAATTAATTCGTAAACAGGAAGCCGTCTTTAAAGAGAAATTCAAAGGGAAAGAGTTTGCTGATGATCAGTGGATCGACGTTATGGTTGCTCACCCCATTTTGATTGAAAGACCCATTGCCATAAAAGGAAACACTGCCCTGATTGGTCGTCCGCCTTCAAATGTACTGGAACTACTGTGAAATCACCTCACTTTAATTCATAGTTTCAATAGGGGTGCCTCCCTGCCTGAATGATCTCTAAGGCTAAAGAAGTCTATTTAAGATTATCAACGGACTAATTATCTGGACTGGAAGCCAATGGCGTAACATAGGGCCCAGTGGTAGTTTATAATGCCTTTTTAAGAAATGTGGTTTTATGCCTTATCTAAACCGAGCCACGCCAAAATGATAGGCTTTCAATGATTCATGAGTGATATTATTTTTATTAATCTCAACCAGCAACATCCTAAAGTGCTAATTTAAAGTTGGGTGGGTGGAGGGGCCCCCTGCATAAAATTTATAGAACTCACCGTGAATAGGCCGTGAATAGGCTAAGACTGGAAAAATAAGACTAAACTAGCTCACGAACTTATTTCAATCTTACCTCTTTTATAGATACCCATTTTGGGTTTAGGAATTCAAGTATTAAGTCACAATTTAATTTACAAATCCGAGGCCGGAGGCAGCGGTGGAGGTGGTTAGCTGACCTGCATTTCATAAAAATCCTTAACTTCAAAGTTTATCATAAAATGCCCAGTATGTCAAAAGCTTTTACTTTGATTCTGTCATTACTGCTATGTATTGATATTATCGCTCAAGAAACCTTTACGGTCAATGATGTCCAAGATCGTCGGTCGGAATCTCACGCCTTTATAAACGCTACTATTTATGTAGACCATCAAACCGCATATCCGAAGGGCACCTTACTGATTAGTGAAGGGAAAATAGTATCCGTGGGGACAGGTATTGCGGTTCCCGAGGGCTATGTGGTGAACGATCTGAAAGGTAAGTTCATATATCCTTCTTTTATTGATATTTATAGCGACTACGGGATGCCGGCTGTGCCACGTCCACCTCAATTCAGCTTCAATCGTGCCGAGCAGTTGGAGTCTGACATTCCGGGGGCCTACAATGCCAACGAAGCCATAAAATCACAATTTATTGCAGCTGAGAATTTCAAAAGAGAGGAGAAAAAGGCTAAAAGCATGCGAAACATGGGATTCGGGGCAGTTTCAAGCTTTAAAGCAGATGGAATTGCCCGGGGGACGGGTGTGGTGGTAACGCTGGGGGCCGACAATGATAACAAATCGATTGTAAAGCATCACGCAGCAACCTATTACAGCTTACGAAAAGGCAGCAGCTCCCAGTCCTATCCGATTTCCCTGATGGGTGGAATAGCTTTACTGCGGCAAACGCACTACGACGCCCAATGGTATGCCAGGCAAAAGGATGGCAAGTTCGTCGACCAAAGTCTGGAAGCCTTCCATGTGTACATGGGGTTGCCACAGGTTATGGAAGTAAGGGACTGGCAAGAGGCTCTTACAATTGATCAGGTTGGCGATGACTTAGGAGTTCAGTATCTTATTAAAAGCTCGGGTGACTCATACAAGCGCCTGTCACATGTTAAGACTACCAACGCAACCTTCATTGTACCCCTGTCATTTCCCAAGGTCCCAGAGGTGAAGGATCCTCTGGAAGCGGAAAGGGTTTCTTTACAGGAAATGTTGCATTGGGAGCTAGCCCCTTCCAACCTGGCACAAATGGAGCGCTATCAAATACCCTTCGTAATTACATCCACGGGAGCTCAAAGTTCGTTTTGGAAGAATATCCGCAAAGCCATTGGTGAGGGACTCAGTGAGAAAGCGGCGTTGAAGGCATTGACGATCACTCCGGCACAGGTTTTGGGAATAAGCGATCAAGTCGGCGCTATAAGGGCTGGAAACCTGGCCAATTTCTTGGTAACCAGCGATACTTTGTTTTCTGAGAATAACCTTATCCTGGATCATTGGATAAGAGGTCATAAATATCAAGTCAACCAGGCAGTAGATCCTGAAATAGAAGGAAAATATATTTTGCAAATGGGAAGTCGATCCCATGATCTTGAGCTGAGGATAAAAAATAACAAAGTAACCGGCAAAATCGTGATCAACGACTCTACCAATATTAAGGTAAAGGTTACAGCAGATCCAAGACAACTAGGATTGATATATAGCCCGGATCCTAAAAAACCAAAAGGATCCCAGATAAGGTTAAGCGGATGGAAATCCCAGCGTAACTGGATAGGGACTGGAGTGGACACATTAGGTCAAGCCATCAACTGGCAGGCAACATATCAAGATGTTCTACCCGCAGATACTGCCAGCAAGTCCAAGGAAAAGGATAGGGCAATACCAGGAAGTATTCTATATCCGTTTAGGGCCTACGGCCAGACCCAGGTACCAAAAACGGAGAGTGTCCTATTTAGAAATGCTACAGTATGGACCAATGAATCGGATGGGGTATTGAAAAATGCTGATGTACTAGTGGAGAATGGCAAGATCACCCAAGTGGGAATCGGTATTACCGCAGGTAATGCCCAGGTGGTGGATGCTACCGGTAAGCACCTTACCAGTGGTATAATTGATGAACACAGTCATATTGCCTTAAAGAGTGTTAATGATATAGCCACCGTATCGGCCATGGTGCGTATGCGAGACGTGGTAAACTCCGAAGATATTAACATTTATCGCCAGTTATCAGGAGGGGTTACCGCCGCGCAGTTGCTGCACGGGTCAGCAAATCCGGTAGGAGGGCAGTCGGCTCTGGTCAAATTAAAATGGGGGAGTACCCCTAGCGATATGCTAATCTCCGGGTCCAAGCCTTATATCAAGTTCGCTTTGGGAGAAAACGTGAAGCGGTCCAGTAATAGGGCTTCAGTACGATATCCCCAGACCCGAATGGGTGTGGAACAGGTTTTTGTGGATGGATTTACCAGGGCTCAATCCTATGGGGCAGCCTGGAATAAATACAATGCCTTATCGAATCGGGCCAGAGCATTAGAATTACCTCCTCGCCGTGATTTGGCATTGGAGGCACTATGGGAAATCCTAAAAGGAGAACGGTATATTACCTGTCATAGTTATGTGCAGTCCGAAATAAACATGTTAATGAAGGTTGCGGAGCAATTTGATTTTCGGGTGCAGACCTTTACCCACATCCTGGAGGGTTACAAAGTAGCTGATAAAATGCAAGCCCATGGTGTGGGAGGGTCCACTTTTTCCGATTGGTGGGGTTACAAGTATGAAGTTATTGAGGCTATTCCTTACAATGCCAGCCTGATGACTGGTGAGGGGGTGGTCACCGCCATCAACTCCGACAACACTGAAATGGGCAGGCGTTTGAATCAGGAGGCCGCTAAATCTATCAAGTACGGCGGTATGTCAGAAGAAGATGCCTGGAAGATGGTCACATTGAACCCCGCCAAATTACTACAGCTGGATCACAGGATGGGGAGTATAAAAGTGGGCAAAGACGCCGATCTGGTATTGTGGACCCACAATCCTTTGTCTGTCTACGCCACTGTGGAACAAACCATGATTGATGGTGCCGTTTATTTTGACCGTATCAAGGACGAACAACTTCAACGGATAGTGGCTAGCGAGCGCAATCGCCTTATCCAAAGCATTTTGCAGAGTGGTGAAAAACCCGGTGGTTCTACTGCTAAGCAGTCCCCGCCACAGTTACATTGTGAAGATTTAATTTATGAAAACTAAAGCCATGAAAATTCTATATACACAAACTCTGACTTTGCTGTGCATTTTAGGGATCAATGCATTTGCAGTATTTGGTCAGGTGGTTGCTCCAGCTTCCCCACAATCCCAACCCATTGCTTTGGTTGGAGCTACGGCGCACATCGGCAATGGAGAAGTTATTGAACGATCAGTGATCCTTATAATAGACGGCAAAATCTCGGAGGTGTTGTCAGCAACTGGTGTGGATCGTCGGATAGAAGGATATAAGATCATAGAAGTTGGAGGTATGCATGCTTACCCAGGATTGATATTGCCAAACTCTGAATTAGGTCTATCAGAAATCTCTGCCGTAAGAGCCACTATCGACCGGGCTGAGCGCGGTGGCCTGAATCCCAATGTACGCAGTATTATAGCCTACAATACCGATTCCGAGATTATACCCACCATGCGATTTAATGGTATCCTTATGGCACAAGTTGCTCCGGTAGGAGGATTAATATCGGGAAGTTCCAGTATGGTGCAATTAGACGCCTGGAATTGGGAAGATGCTGCTTTTAAGGTGGATGAAGGAATTTATCTGAATTGGCCTTCTAAGTTACTTTCGGCACGCTGGTGGTTGGGCGAAACGGCGCCGCGTAAGAATGAGAACTATGATAAGAATATTCAGGCACTAACCAAGCTGATGACCGATGCACAAGCATATGCCCAAGATACTCCCTCAAAGAAGAATCTAAAACTCGTTGCCATGCAGGGGCTGTTTGATGGATCAAAGGCACTCTATATCCGGGTTAATTTAGCCAGCGGCATTCTGCAGAGCGTACAGTTGGCCAAATCCTTAGGGGTTAGACGTGTGGTGGTTGTTGGAGGTAGCGAAGCGCTGATGGTAAAAGACTTTCTTAAAGAAAACGATATTCCGGTTGTTATAGGACAAGTACATCGTTTGCCGGGGCGCAGCCATCGGGATGTATACCTACCTTATAAGCTCCCAGGACTTTTGCATGAGGCAGGAGTTAAAGTGGCTTTATCTTACTCAGGCCGATCGTCAAGTGCTCGTAACTTGCCATTTGTAGCGGGTACTGCCGCGGCTTATGGGCTGGACCGGGAAACAGCCTTGCAGATGATAACGGCAAATAGTGCCCAAATTTTAGGCATAGATGATCGGGTTGGGACCTTAGAAGCGGGTAAGGACGCCACCATGATCATCAGCTCGGGGGATATCTTAGATATGATGGGAAATAATATGCAGTATGCCTTTATTCAAGGTCGTCAGGTAAGCCTCAACAACAAGCAGCAAGTCCTATATCAGAAGTACAAGCAAAAATATGATAATTCTCAGGATTAGAGTAGATATAATGGTCCCCGTCAGAACAGCGAAATCTTTAAATAGTACAAAAAATGAATCTTCGCTACCTTAAAAAACTCCAATCCATGTAATGTTTATAGATCAGATGACATAATTAGTAGTATTATGTGCTAATATTTTATATCGCTTTTAAATCTTACCTCTACTGTTGTCAACAGCTTTCATTATTTTATTACAGGCCTCTACTATTTGTTCATTTTCAATAGTTAAAGGCGGTGCAATTCGCATGGCATTGTCACAAAAAAGGAACCAATCCGTGATAATCCCTAACTTGATGGCTTCATCAATGATCGGTTTTAGCACTTCATAACTCTCGAACTCCACGGCCATCATCAATCCTTTATGTCGAATGTCCAGGATAAGTTCATGTTCCAACCCTTCTTTAAATAATTCAGCCTTGGCTTCAACCTTCGAAATTAGTTTTTCCTCTTGAACTACTTTCGTTGTGGCCAGAGCCGCTGCTGCACTTAGCGGATGACCTCCGAAGGTTGTTATATGGCCTAAGACCGGGTTATGGGTCAGTACTTGCATTACTTGGTGGGATGCAATGAATGCCCCAATTGGCATGCCGCCACCCATCCCTTTGGCACATACCACAATGTCCGGTATGATGTCGTAATGCTCAAAGGCCCAAAATTTACCAGTTCGACCATAGCCTGACTGAATTTCATCAAGGATTAACAGGCATCCTACCTCATCGCAGCGAGCTCTCAGGGCCTTGAAATATTCCTGAGAGGCTGCTCGCACTCCCGCTTCACCTTGTATCGTCTCGACGATCACGGCCGCTGTATACCCATCAATGCGGTCGAGATCGTCGAGTTTACCATACTTGATTAACCCTATAGCTGGTATCAAGGGCCTATAGGCTTGTTTTAATGATTCATTGCCACAAACCGACAAGGCACCATGAGAAGATCCATGGTAAGCATTAAAGCACGATACAATTCCTGTTTTTCCAGTATATCGTTTAGCTAGTTTAAGTGCGCCTTCTACGGCTTCACTACCGGAGTTTACCAGGTAAACATTATCTAATTGCCTGGGTAGTGTTGCACAAATAGCCTGCGCTAATTCTACTTGTGGGGACTGTATATACTCCCCGTACACCATGAGATGCAGATGTCTTTTCAACTGCTTCTCCACGGCCTCTACTACTTTTGGGTGTCTATGACCTACATTACTTACTCCGATCCCAGAGATAAGGTCCAGGTACTTTTGGCCGTCGGCTCCTTCCAGGAATATGCCCTGAGCACTGTCTATTTCCAGTTTTAAGGGCGTACTGCTAGTTTGAGCCAGGAAGTTCTGAAACAATTGTCGATTTGTTAGCATGTAGCAAATCTAGCTACAATTGCTCAGAATTAAAGCTTTGCGTTTTAAGTTAGTGTTACGGACCGTGGTTACTCTGTTTCTGTTACAAAGTCATCGGACTCCACGGTGGCTTGGCCATCCTGAATACCTTCCCAGGTTATTTCCATAGAGTCTTTTATGGCAGGCAGTTCCTCACTGCTCTGAGCGGGGGTCTGAAAAGCAAATGCTACAAATGCGGTCAGACCTATGGTGGCGGCTAGTATCTTTTTCATAGTTAAGTATATTAAAAGGTGATGTTACTATTTGGTACAATCAAACTATTCGACTTCCGTCTCGTAATCTTTGTCTTGAGTATGAAGATTATCGTCCTCGAAAATTTCGATATCCTGTTTTTCGATTTCGGTAAACATCTCTTCAGAAGGATCTTCACATCCAATTAGAGCTAGTGCGAATAAAGCAGTGCCGATGGTGAATAACTTTTTCATAATTTGTAATATTTCAAGAGGGTTAAAAAAAACTTGCAACTAAGTTAGGTAGGGGGTGCGCAAGCTTCCAGACCATATACCGGTCTTTAGTTACAGGGGTGGGATAATCCTGGGCAATTGGTTAGTTTTTGACATAAAATCTAAGAATATTAGTGCCACTCATTGAATTTGTACCAAAAGTATTTTGCGATTACTCCTATTTGTAAAAGGATCAATATTAAAAAAGTATAATTTGAAAAGCGTTAAGATAATAATTGTACATATCTAAGTATGTTATTCCACAGCTACAAGCTGGAACGCACTAAATTTAGTGTAATTTTTGGTCCACGTTGGTGGGTAGCAAACAGATTTTCAAGGGGCAATCCTTGGTTTTTGGCAACCGTTCTGAACTAATTACTTTTTTGTAGGTTTACTAGTAGCAATACTTTTAAAGTAATGAGAGTTAAAAGCATTCACGTTCAGGCTTTGCCTGTAGTAATTTTAGTCTCACATCCCCGGTTTGCCAAAGCCGGGGATTATTTTTATGGAAGGTATGAATACGAATCTGTGATGATTTCATTATCGTCGGAAGAACTTATTTCCAAAGCCTGAGATGTAATAAGATTGATGGAGTGCTTGTTGGTGTCGCCGTCAATGATAATCAATAAAGTATCTGCTAAGGGGGATTCAAGCAGTGACCAGGATCCCGCATAGATTATACTATCGATTTGTGTTGCACAAAAGATCGCACCAGTGGTGAAATATAGGGTGGTACTGTCTTCCGTAGCCTCATCTAGTATAAAGGTTAGCTGATTGTCCTGGTCACACATTTCCACGGTTGGCCCTATGCTCCTATTATTGAAATCCCAGGTTTTTGCGGAATCAGCAGCTAGCAGTCGTTCCAGTTCTGCGATGGAGAAACTGTCGTTTTGGTCCTCCGATATACAGGATGTTAAGACAACTATGGTACAGAAAAGTGGCAAAAGTATGCGGCTCATAATTAAATCACTGTGGCGTAAATTTACATCAGTAAAAGTATTATTAAAATTTTCCTGAAATAACTATCTTCCCCCTGCCATGGCTTTAAACTACATTTGGATTGCTTTTTTTATCATAGCGTTTCTGGTGGCATTGGGCCGTCTAATTTTTATGGGGGACACTGAGGTCTTTCCGGCCATAGGCTTGTCTACGTTCGACATGGCCAAAACCGGATTCGAGATTTCACTTTATCTTACCGGGGTGATGGCCCTATGGTTGGGTTTTATGAAAATTGGAGAAAAGGGTGGGATCATTAATGCTTTTAGTCGAGTGGTAGGGCCTTTGTTTACCAGACTATTCCCAGAAGTCCCTAAAAACCATCCGGCGATCGGCAGCATGATTATGAATATTACTGCCAATATGATTGGTTTGGATAATGCAGCAACACCACTAGGCTTAAAAGCCATGGAGGAATTACAGAAGGTAAACCCTCAGAAGGATACCGCCTCCAATGCACAAATTATGTTTCTGGTTTTGAACACCTCCGGGCTGACTATTTTACCCATTAATGTTATGGTTTTTAGAGCCCAGCAAGGGGCTGCCGATCCCTCGGATGTTTTTATTCCCATACTAATAGCTACCTTTTTCGCCTCTATGGCAGGATTGGTAAGTGTGGCCATCATGCAGAGAATTAATCTCTTTGATAAGGTGGTGATGATATATCTGGGCAGTGTAACGGCATTCATCGCTTTAATCATTTGGTATTTTACCAGTCTATCGCAGGAACAGGTGCAGCTGATAAGCAGCAATGCCAGTTACATTGTCATTCTTTCCATAATTGTACTCTTTATTAGCATGGCCGTTCGTAAAAAGGTGAACGTATACGAGGCCTTTATTGAAGGTGCTAAGGACGGATTTAATGTAGCTGTAAAGATCATCCCATTTCTGGTAGCAATATTAGTGGCCGTAGGGGTATTTCGAGCATCAGGTTGTCTGGACTTTCTAAACCAGGCAGTTGCGGCTTTGGTAGAGTTTTTTGGAATTAATTCCGATTTTGTTCCGGCTATGCCCACCGCTTATATTCGTCCCTTAAGTGGCAGCGGGGCGCGGGGTATGATGGTAGAAACTATGGAATTTTATGGAGCTGATAGCTTTCCGGGACGATTGTCCAGTATCATGCAAGGTACAACGGAAACTACGTTTTATGTAATTGCGGTGTATTTCGGATCGGTAAGTATTCGCAAAACACGATATGCGATTACCTGTGGTTTGATAGCTGATGCTGTGGGTATTTTAGCTGCCATTGGCGTGGCTTACTTATTCTTTCACTAGCATCCGGAACCTGGAAAACACTTTTCTTGTTTAGGGCACAATGCAAAAACTTAATAAAAGAACCTTTCTGGATTTGATGCTCTTGGTAGGACTAGCAGCCATTCTATTAGTACCTGGATGGCGTTTAGCGGTAGCCTCTTGGCTGCAATCTGGGCTACTCGCCACCGGGCTGTTTAAGCCATCACCCCAAGTATCAGAAGTGGCCCTTAGTGATCGTGATTACAGTATGACCTTGGAAGATATGGAGGGGCGAAAAGTGAATTTGCACCAATGGCAGGAAAAGACGCTATTTATAAATTTTTGGGCCACCTGGTGCGCACCGTGTATTGCAGAAATGCCGGGTATAAGCCAATTATATGCTGAAATGAAAGAGGATCCGAACATTAATTTTCTAATAATCTCCGTCGATAATGATTGGCAAAAAGCTCAGCAATTTACTCACGACAAGGGTTATCAATTTCCAATTTACCGGGTAGTGGATGGAATTCCACCAGTCCTATTCAGTAAATCAATTCCCGCGACATTTGTTATTGCTCCCGGTGGTAAGGTGGTCCTGAAACAGCTGGGAATGGCAAATTATAATCAATCGGAATTCCAGGAATTCTTAAAAAGCTTGAATGGTAACCATGGCGATTCGTATAATTGACAAAACACAATCACTATACCTTCCAATTAAATGTTTAAACTCCCTTACTGGAATTAATGCTTTTTATTCCCTATCTTAAGTAACACATTTTAAGGTAGATAAAGTTGTATCTTTCTATAAATATTACAATATTTGTAGGCCATTTTTTGAACTATGTTAAGGGTTAAGTACTTTATATCGGCAATCTCTTTACTCCTCAATTTAAACGGTGTTCTGTCAATAGATGCTAACAATATTGACGTGGACAGCCTCTTACAATCACTCAAACAAGAGTCCTACGATACAAGTCAGGTAAATAGCCTAATTGAAGCAGCCAAGCAAGTTTATCGCTTAGGTGAATACGAGAAAACTTTGGAGATAGCTGAGAGAACACTGAACCTAGCTAGAAATCTGAATTTTGAACTGGGAATTGCTGAGAGCTATTACTTACAAGCTCGAATTCACAATAAATTAAATAACCATGCTACCTCACTTGAACTCTACAGCAAAGCACAACCATTATTTTTAAATTTAAATAGGATCGATCGTTTAGCCGGCCTTTATAATAACGTTGGTCTTATATATAAGAATTTGGGTAGATATCCTAACGCAGTTGAATTTCTAACTAAATCACTGGAATTCTATGAAAAGCTTGACCGACCAATAGGAGTAGCCTTAGCATCGAATAATTTAGGCTCAGCCTATTTAAGACTTGGAAATCATGAAAGGTCTGCAGAAGCATATTTCCGAGCTTTACAAATTTTTGAAGATGAGAACTCCAAAAATCAACTAGCTGGAATTCATCAAAATTTGGCTAACCTATATAGCGCTCAACAGGATTACCAAAAGGCACTTAGGTTTAATAGAAACGCACTTGAT
>CAJIBY010000249.1_pt1 | contig 23636 bp, 26 predicted proteins | sample 9199461 | NCBI WGS metagenome assembly CAJIBY01 (sample SAMEA7708316, study PRJEB35096) | sediment metagenome | biome: marine neritic benthic zone biome [ENVO:01000025]; feature: sediment [ENVO:00002007]; material: shallow marine sediment [ENVO:03000034] sea grass bed [ENVO_01000059] ... | reverse complement strand
GTAGGATCAGTAAAGTTAAGTGGCTATGGAATCGAGTGATATATGGTAATGGATTTATCATGGCATTGTATCAAGTCAACAGGTGGTTTGGGGCACCTTTTAGAGCTTTCGAAAATAATAAACTCCCCTGGCTTGATAAAATAAATTTCAAATAGGCATGGTGAATAGGGAGAAATACCCCTGCAAAGGAAAAGGAGCCTCGCGGCTCCTATTTCTATTTGTCGGGATTCAGCTTCATTTCCAGATCCTTGGCCATATTGGCAGTAGCTATGTTGATAAAGTCGAGGGAGCTGGGAGTGCCTTTACCTTCGCCTCCACCTGCGATATACTTTTTCGAGGATTATTACTTTTTTACAATAATTATTTATTGTTTATCAATAATTTTTTATCTTTGTTCGATAACACAAGCACTATGACGACTGATAACACACCCTTGAGCATCAAAATAATCTACTATCTGACCCAATTCGTTTTTTGGGTTACCTTACTGGGGGCCTTGCTAGCGGTGTTTTTTCTGGGGGCTGGCACACTAGGCCTATTTAAAGAAACCACCGATACCTCCTTGGACATTCCCCTAAGACTAGAGCTGGAAGAAACGGGAACTATGTCCGCCTACGGCCAGACTTACCAGGTAGAGATCCGGGATGCTGTGGGGACTTTTGAATTTAGCGGCTTGCCCCGCAGGGTAACCACTGTTATAATGTTTGGAGCCTTAGGATTTATAGCCTTGATCATATCAGTAATTTGGTTCTTCCGAAAATTTATCATCAACGTAAAACAGGGTTTATATTTCACAGAAGGAAATATTGGTTATTTGAAGAAGATGTCTTATTGTTTGTTGGGTTTGTGGTTTTACATTTTGATCATTTCTAATATTTCTGCCGGTTTCTTCATGAGCACACTGGAATTCGACACCGTTCAATTTAAGGGTTCTAAATCCGAAAGTGGCCCCCTGTTGTTTGGGGCTTTGTTTATATGGGTGTTGTCCCACATTTTCTCCAAGGGCGTAAAGCTGCAACAAGAACAAGACCTTACCATTTAATGCCCATCGTAGTAAACCTGGACGTGGTGCTGGCTCAAAGAAAGATGAGCCTGACTCAATTGTCCGAAAAAGTGGGGCTCACCATGGCCAATCTTTCCATCCTGAAGCAAGGCAAAGCCAAAGCCATTCGATTTTCCACTCTTATGGCCATTTGTGAAGCTCTGGACTGCCAACCGGGTGACCTGTTAGAATACCGCCGTCCTTAACCAGACGGTGGCCGGTGCTGATTTTAACACTTCGAGATTTCTGCTATCTTTAGTTGTTTGGGGATTCAATTCGACCATTACCATGAATGTACTTTCGGGTGTTGTAAAGGAGATTCAGAGTCAGGGCAATTTGTCCTTGGTAAAAGTAACGGTGACTGATTTAGACCTTACCAGTATTGTAATTGAAACACCTGAGAGTACCGATTACCTTCAGGTAGGGACCTCGGTAAAAGTGATGTTCAAAGAGACCGAAGTCATAATGAGCAAGGAAATGGGCCCCGGTATTAGCCTACAGAATCAAATCCCGGTATTGGTCACGGATCTTAGGGAAGGCATACTGCTCAGTGAACTCACCCTTGACTTCAACGGAAACTCTTTTCGATCGATTATCACCTCCCGTGCCGTACATCAATTAGCACTGCGAGAAGGGGTGAAGGCGGTTGCCATGATCAAAACCAATGAAGTAATGTTGGCCAGATAATGGAATGGGATCCGATCATATTGACCTTTAAATTGGCAGCGGTCACCACTCTCATTTTGCTGGTGGTAGCCATACCAGTCAGCTATTGGCTGTCTTTCACCAGTAGCCGCATCAAACCGATTATAGAAACCATGGTTAGTTTGCCTTTGGTATTACCCCCAACTGTATTGGGATTCTATTTGCTGTTAGCATTTAGTCCCCAAAGTACGGTGGGTTCCTGGTTAAATGAAGTTCTGGGTATTCAACTGGTTTTTTCTTTTCCGGGATTAGTAGTAGGCTCCCTGATCTATTCCTTGCCTTTCATGGTGCATCCCATCCAAAGCGGGCTCAGCGGGTTATCTCCCACCATGAAAGAAGCATCTCAGGTCATGGGCAAGTCCGAAGTTACCACCTTATTTCGCATATTGCTTCCCAATATCAAGCCCTCCCTGATTACGGGTATCGTGCTTTCTTTTGCGCATACGGTGGGGGAATTCGGGGTAGTTTTGATGATTGGCGGAAACATACCAGAGGAAACCAGAGTAGCCTCTATCGCTATCTATGATCAGGTCGAGGCTTTGAACTATGCCGCCGCTCATCGCTATTCGTTGGTATTGTTGTTTTTGGCCTTTTTGGTGTTGCTAATGGTATACCTGGTAAATGGTGGATACCTGAAAAGATTCTGGAAATGATACGATTCAAATTCCAAAAACAACTAACCGGCCCAAATGGCTTAATGGATCTTCAGGTGGAGAATGAAATTGAATCCGGAAAATTTGTGACCGTATACGGGAAATCCGGAGCCGGGAAAACATCCTTACTGCGATTGATATCAGGACTAATGCCCCCGGATTCAGGGATACTGGAAGTGAACGGCGTTACCTGGATGGATACACACAAAGGAATTAATCTTCAACCTCAGAAAAGGAAGGTAGGTTTTGTTTTTCAGGACTTTGCCCTGTTTCCGAATATGACGGTAAAGCAGAATCTAATGTACGGTCTGGTTAAAGGGCAAGACCCCCAGGCAGTTACGGATTTAATAAAAGTTATGGAATTGGAGGAACTGCAGTCGCGCAAACCCCATACCTTATCAGGTGGACAGAAACAAAGGGTAGCCCTGGCACGGGCACTGGTGGGCAAACCTCAAATACTTTTATTGGACGAACCCTTGTCGGCCCTGGATTATCAAATGCGTCAAAAGCTTCAGGAATATCTGCTTCGAGTCCATAAACAATATGAACTGACCACATTATTGGTTAGCCATGATATCGGTGAGATCTTCAAACTTTCCGACCAGGTCCTGCATTTAGAGTCGGGAAAGGTTTTACATATGGGCCCGCCGGAAGATCTTTTTTCGCACCAGCATTTAAGTGGTAAATTCCAGTTTGTGGGGGAGGTTTTGCAAATCACCCCCGAGGACGTTATCTACGTGATCTCAGTGCTTATCGACAATCATTTGGTCAAAGTAATAGTGGACCATGAAACCGCTTCCCAGTTACAAGTCGGGGACCGGGTGTTGGTGGCTTCCAAGGCATTTAATCCGGTAATTCAAAAACTATGAAATTATATGTTTAAGATCCTGCGGTTTCTGGCTTTTATCGTGCTGGGTATAATAGCGGCTCTGTTATTTGCCTGGTGGCTATTTCATGAGGAATTACCAGAGGCGCCTTCAACAGGGGCTGCCGATGAGCTTGCCCGATCCATGATGGCCTCCGTTAACGCTCACGCCTGGGACAGTATTCCCATAATTCAATGGACCTTTAAAAAACAACATACCTTTCAATGGGATAAGCGTCAACACCAATGCCTGGTGCGCTGGGAGCAATACCTGGTTAAGCTCGACATCAATAGTGCAACCGGGAAAGCCTACGAAAATGATATGCTCATGGAAGGACCTGAAGCTTCCGGAATAGTAAAGGAAGCCTGGGATTACTTTAATAATGACAGTTTCTGGCTAAACGCCGTTGTTAAGGCTTTCGACCCGGGCACCAGTCGCAGCATCGTTACCTTTAAAGATGGCCGGGAAGGTCTTAAGATCCATTACAGCAGCGGGGGCAGTACTCCGGGAGATAGTTACGTATGGATATTAGATGAGAATAACCGGCCGGTGGCCTGGAAAATGTGGGTTGACATACTGCCTGTAGGAGGAATGGAATTCAGTTGGGAGGATTGGATCACATTACCTGGAGGGGCTCAAATAGCCACCTTGCACAAAAGCGCCTTAATTGATCTGGATATATCCGATGTAAAGGCCGTCTCCACCTGGAGTGAACTGGGTTACCAGGAAAATCCGCTGAAAGAATTGACTAACACGAACTGATGGATTTTGATAAGTCCCAAAGAGCCGAACTGTGGAAACAGTTGCTTCAGGTGGTAGATCACTATCTGGACCATACGGAGGACTACCTGGTTGCCCCGGAACTTGATCGAGCGGCCATTCAAAATTTCATTGAGAAAATGCCTCTTGATGACGGGCTTAACCCGGCTGAGGCTATTGAACACGTATTAAAGGGAATGCAGGAATATACAGTGCATACTCCTCATCCCAGTTACTATGGCCTCTTCAACCCCCGAGCAAATTTCCCTGCTATATTAGCCGATACCATCACTGCCTGCTTCAATCCGCAAATGGCGGCCTGGAGTCATGCGCCATTTTGTTCGGAAGTGGAAAATCATCTGGTGGCCGCCCTGGCCCATAAGTTTGGTTACGCTGCAGCCGATGGCGTATTCGCCACCGGAGGTGCAGAAGCCAACCAAACCGCCCTGCTGTGTGCTTTAAATCATCATTTTCCCCAATATGCTCAATCGGGAATTCAAGGAATTGATCAGGCACCAGTAATTTACTGCTCCTCGGAAGCACATCATTCCCTGCTGAAAGCTGCCCGATCAAGCGGTTTAGGCAGTGATGCCTTAAGAACAATTCCTGTGGATAACTTTCTGAGAATGGATGTTGACGCCCTGAAAACAGCCATTGAAGAAGATCTTGCGCATCAAAAGACTCCGTTAATGATTGTAGCAACTGCCGGTACAACTGGTGCCGGCAGCTTGGATTCTTTACCGGAGATCCATAACCTTGTGGATAACTATGGCTTATGGTTGCATGTAGATGCGGCTTTCGGAGGAGCCGTAATCATCAGTAATTCCCATAAACATCATTTAGCAGGTATAGAAAACAGCCATTCCTTAACCTTTGATATACACAAGTGGCTGTCGGTTCCTATGGGCTGTAGCGTTTTCATTACCCGGCATACTCAGATCCTCAGTCAAACCTTCAGAACTACTACCGAATACATGCCTAAAGACGCAGCTCAAATGGCAGTGGTTGATCCCTTTACCCACAGCATCCAGTGGTCCCGTCGATTCATTGGCTTGAAATTCTATTTAGCCTTGCTCACCTACGGTTGGAGGGGTTTCGAAAATATGATTGATCGTACCATTAGCCTAGGGGACTATCTTCGCCAGCAGGTGGAGAAAAGAGGGTGGACGGTGGAAAACCATACCTTCTTACCAATAGTTTGCTTTAGGCCAGACCATGAACCGGACCTCACCGAGCTTTGTCAACGTATTGTAAATAGTGGTCAGGCCTGGATTTCTCAATATCCGGTTAACGGAAGGCCAACCTTGCGTGTTTGTATTACCAACTATACCACTGAAGAAAAGCATGTTGATAAATTGTTGGCACTTCTTGACCTGTATAAGAACTAAACCTAGCCATGAACGAATCGATACTTTTTTTCGAAACCCCAAAAGTTTTTCGGCAATGGCTAAAAGAGCATCACAAGGATTTGGACCATCAATGGATTGGGTTCTATAAGAAAGCCAGTGGTCGAGCCTCCATCACTTGGCCTGAATCAGTTGACCAGGCCTTGTGTTACGGCTGGATAGATGGTCTTCGCAAAAGTATTGATGAGATCAGTTATAAAATTCGATTCACCCCCCGTAAACCAGGCAGCCATTGGAGTGCCGTCAACATCAAAAAGATTGAAAAACTAAAAAAAGCAGGACTCATCAGAAAGGCAGGTCTAGAAGCCTTTTCCAAAAGAAAGGAAAAGAATAGTATGCAAACCGCCTACGAACAAAAGCAGGAAATTCAATTCGAAACAGAGTTATTAGAACACTTTAGAAAAAGAAAAAAAGCCTGGGCGGATTTTCAAGGACGCTCACCTTCCTATCGCAGGCAATGTACCTGGTGGGTGATGAGTGGCAAACGTTCCGAAACTAAGATCAGACGATTCAATCAGTTGGTGGATAGTTGTGAAAAGGGTCAGAAGGTTCCTCCATTACGCTGGCAAAAATGATAGCGTAGCCATTTCAACGTAGCGGTTGAACCTTAAAAAGTCCTAGGCAGCCTGAGGACCTCTATTATGATTCAAAGCACGTTTGATCTCACTCATCGCTCGCCTTTTGAAGTTGGCATAGTCCTCTTCGTCGTGTCTTGAACTCAAGATAGATCGAATATAGGCCAGGACCTGCTCAGATTGCAGTTGGTCCAACCCATCAAGGGATTCGAAAATCTGTACTTTCAATTCTGTAGTTGACATTCTTTACAAATGGTTTTCACCCTAGAAAACGAAATTTTAAGGGATAAAGTTTATGCCGTTTTTAGCTGATTTAGAAGTTATAATCTAAGTAATGGCAGGTAAGTTATTGATACAGAACCCTCTTTGACCAAAACAGGGCATCTTAAAAAAATTCAATTTTTTCTTATAAAAACCTGAATTTACGGCTTGTTTAAAAATTTCAACATTTCCGCAACTACTTCTCTTTCATGGGTCAGGAATATGAAATGATCAGCTCCACTGAATTGTACAACTTGTCCGTTTGGCACTTGATCCATGAAAACTTGGATCTGGTCCAGTAGGTATGGGCGAAGGACTTCCATGGCTTGGTGGGCCATCAGCTTATTGTGATGGTCAAATATTTCATAGTTGGGAAACAGTTCATTCACATGGTTGAATACCGCAAAAATACCCAGGGCAGGACTCTTTAGTTCTTGGTAGGCCGGAGGTTGAAGCCCCAAGATTATTTTGATCCCTATACGGTCGGGTGTAACCGCACCCTCCAGTTTACCCTCGCTACCAAATACCCTGGTGGCTAACACTTCCGATTCCGGATAATCCATTCCAAAAATCCTGGACAAATACGCGCTTACTTGTAGCGACGAGCTGGAGTCGGCAGCTGTCATTATGGGTTGGGCCTGCGGAGGATACGGCGCTTTCTTCATAAGATCCACAAAATTGGATCGGTCGTAAGCGGCATCCAGGTAGATAAGCTTATCCACACGTTCCGGATATTTTCGGGCAAATTCCGTTAACTCATCACCGGCAATACTATGTCCGATCAGCGATATTTTAGAAATCCCCAAACTGTCCATTACCCCTTTTATGTCCTGGACCAAAGTGGGGATATCGTATCCGTACTTCGGCTGGCTGGAAGCACCGTAACCTCGGCGGGTAAGACCGTATACCTTGTAATGATCGGTAAAATGATGTGCAAAGTTATCATATACGTGTGCGGTATTACCTAATCCAGCTAAGAACATAATGGGTTGGCCTTCACCTCCCCAGTCCACAACTTCCAGGGTTACCCCTGGCTCAAGCTGCACAAAAAGCGCATTGGGGGCATCGTTCTGGGCCGCCAGATTAAAGCTTAGAGTAAAAAACCAGCCTACAATAATGTATTTCATATTCACGTGGGTATAGAACGAACAAACGCCCCCGGGATTTCATTTTTGCTATGGAAAGTCTTTCCTAGTATAAATTTACTATTTTTAGCGTCGGTAAAAAGGGCATTTTTCCGCTAAATATTACAACCCTCTGGGCCTAGGAAACAATGATAAAAACCGTAGTGTTCGATATGGATGGTGTAATCATTGATAGTGAACCTATCCATATGGAAATCCAAAACAGCTTATTCTCTCGTTTTGGAATCTCTATTAGTCAGGACGAATATCTGAGCTATATCGGCAGATCGTCCAAAAATATGTGGCAGGAATTGATCCAAAAGTTCGATCTGGGAGTTTCTGTTGAAGAGATCCTGGCCCTTGACAAGCAAGAGTACCACTTAAAGTTAAGAAGCTTGCCGGGGCTAAAGGCCATTTCCGGGGTAGACGATCTAATCGGCGAGCTTCATAATAAGTCTTTGAACCTTTTATTGGCTTCTTCATCTTCTATGGAAAGCATTTCCTTGGTACTGGAACTGTTCCAACTTGATGGGATGTTTCCTAATCGCATTAGCGGCGCCGACCTGGAATGGTCTAAACCACACCCCCAGATATTCATTGAAGCGGCGAAGTTAACCGGGAATCATCCCCAAGAGTGTGTAGTAATTGAGGACTCCAGACACGGGGTTAAAGCTGCTAAAAGTGCAGGGATGTTTTGCATAGGGTACCAAAATCCTAATTCCGGCAATCAGGATCTTCGCGCAGCAGACCTAATAGTAGATGATTTCACCCGGCTGACAGTTGAGATGGTTATGGATATTCACGGAAAATAACTAGGTTACTAAACACAAATATTCTTCTGCATATGGCATTAGTATTATTCAGGCGCCTATGGGTGCTGGCGGTGGTAGGATTGATAAGTTGTTCCAAGCCTCAACCCGTAGATCTGGTTATCCACAACGGAACAATTTATTCTGTAGATTCCCAAAATCCCGTGGTAGAGGCAGTAGGAGTGATCGATGACCGTATTGTTTATGTAGGGGGTTTCGAGAATCTCAAAGCCCGTATTGCCACCTCCACTCAGGTGCTTGACCTTAAGGGGCAGACACTCACCCCGGGATGGATCGAAGGTCATGGCCATTTCATGGGTATGGGCTACAACAAGCTGGAATTGGACCTGCGGGAAGTTACCAGTTATCAACAGCTGGTAGACGCCGTAGCAGATGCTGTGAAACAAAGTGAACCCGGAGAATGGATCCTGGGCAGAGGGTGGCATCAAAGCAAATGGATTGTGCAACCCGATACTCTAATAAAGGGGTTCCAAACACATAATCAACTGAGTGCGGCCTCTCCTGACAATCCCGTGTACCTTCGGCATGCCAGTGGGCACGCCGGTTTCGCCAACGCCAAAGCCATGGAGATTGCAGGCGTTAAAAATATACAACTGGAAGAAATGCCCGTGGAACTGGGAGAAGGGGGTGAAATCATCCGGGATCCCTTTGGAAACCCCACAGGAATATTTAACGAAAGGGCCATGACCCTAATTACCACACATATTCCGGAGACCACTTCCGAAAAGGACCAGCAGGCCCTAATACTGGCGGTGGAGGAGTGTCTGCAGCATGGCATAACCAGTTTTCACGACGCTGGAGTTGACCAAAAGACCATCGATCTTTATAAAAGTGCCATTGACCGAGAACAATTAAAGGTACGGCTGTGGGCTATGTTAAGTGGTCGAGACTCTGCCTTATTGCAAAATTGGTACGGTACTGGACCGGAAATTGGTTATGGCAACCATCATTTGACCGTGCGTTCCATTAAGATGTACATGGATGGAGCCCTGGGATCAAGAGGGGCCTGGCTTCTGGAAGACTACAGCGATCGCCCAGGTCACCGTGGGCACGAAACTACCCCCATCGAAACCTTGTTCCAGCTATCTAACGATGCCCTGGAGCACGGGTTTCAGGTTTGCTCACACGCTATTGGCGATCGTGCCAACCAAGAAGTGCTGGATCAATATCAATTGGCCTTCGAAGCTAATCCACAAGCTGCCCGGGATTCTCGATTTCGCATCGAGCATGCCCAGCATATTAATCTACAAGATATTCCCAGATTTGCAGAAATGGGGGTTATCGCCGCCATGCAGGGGATACATATGTCATCCGATCGACCTTGGGCAATTGACCGCTTAGGCTTAGAACGCATAGAAGAGGGAGCCTATGTGTGGCAGAAGCTCTTAAAGTCAGGCGCTGTGGTAGTGAATGGCAGTGACGTTCCGGTGGAACCGCTGGATCCCTTGGCTTCGTTTTATGCATCGGTTACCCGCAAAACTCTGAAAGGCACTCCGGAAGGAGGCTACGAAGCAGACCAAAGAATGACCCGAGAACAGGCTTTAAGGTCCTATACCCTGGATGCCGCTTTTAGCGCGTTTGAGGAAGATCTAAAAGGCTCCATCGAAGTAGGTAAACTGGCCGACTTCGCGGTGTTCTCAAAAGACATCATGAAGGTCCCGGAGCAAGAATTGCTAAATACAAAAGTTACCCACACTATTGTAGGCGGGGTGGTTCATCCACAAGATCCCTAGCGGCTACTCTTTGAGATACTTAGCCCGTAATTGAGAAGCTGTTTGCCGGGTCCCATCATGACTCCAACCCGGAGGTCCAAATAAGTATCCTAGTATTTGTCGAATGTTGCGTGATTTTTTGAGGTCCTTGAATATGTCACTCCATTCGTGAAACGCAATGCGCAGTGGATTAAAGGTGTGTATGTTTTTAGTTAGTCCGTAAACTGGTTTTTCCTCTTCCGGTCGGAAAGTTCCGAACAATCGATCCCAGATGATCAGGATACCGGCATGGTTACGATCCAAATACTTGATCTCGGAGCTGTGGTGTACCCGGTGATGACTGGGAGTGTTGAAAACCCACTCAATGGGTGAGGGCAATTTGGATACTGCTTCTGTATGGATCCAAAACTGGTAGATAAGACTAATGGCTTGCATGGTCAGGATCATCAGAGGATGAAATCCAATCAGGGGCATCCAGGCCCAAAACAAGAACGAACCTGATAGATTGCCGGTCCAGGTTTGGCGAAGAGCTGTGGACAGGTTGTACTTTTGAGAACTGTGGTGCACTACATGTGATGCCCAGAAATAACGACAGGCATGGCTAATGCGATGAAACCAGTAGTAGCTAAAATCATCGGCACAAAATACCGCCATCCAAACCCACCATGCTCCCGGATCCAGTGTAAAGATCCTATATTGGTATAACCACATAAAGATGGCTAAGATGATGCCTTTGGTAAAAAGTCCGGTGACGACATTTCCTATACCCATGGCCAGGCTGCTGAAAGTGTCCTTTACCTCATAGAGATGCCTCTTATATAGGGTATCAAATACGGCTTCTGCCACTAGTAGTAACACAAAAGCCGGAATGGCCAAATGGATCAGATCAGGCATAGTTGTATGATAAACCTAAGTGAATTTAGAATATTTGACACAATTTCGCATGGATGTTAACGCCCAATTCATGCAAATTGGTTGGGCAGCAACCCCCTATTGACTAACTTTAACCGGTAATGCGTACTGAGTCTATAATCATACTTGTCATATTTTTTGTGCTTTTTACCGCGGGCTCCTGTTCCCGAAAAGACCGCCAAGACCAATTAGCTGATAATCTTAATGACAGTATCCCGGTCTTGTCCACTGTAGAGGCCGACTGGATGAAGCAGGGCTATCCGCAACAACCTTCGAAATGGCACTCGCTTAGTGCCTTCGACACACTGTCAATTGGAGATTTCCTATTATCATTCCGGGGAACCCAAGGAGATTTCAGTCCTTATTACTCCGATCACTATAAAAGAGACTCTGTGCAGTATGGTCCTGACGATGATTTCCATAAGAGTATGGCGGTTGAGCGGTATTTAGAGGAGGGCTATGATTCCCTGTTTGTCAGGCAGGGAGACACTCTACAGTTCCTTACAGGTAGCGGGCGCCACTGGCAATTGATCAATTCCGATAGCCAACGTTATTGTCTGGAGCATCTTTTTGAAGCTCAGAGTTTATTCCTAGTAAAAGTGTACTACCAGATCGGCAACAGCTATTTGCTGATGGATGCAGAAAATGGTGAGGTCACCTATTTATGGGGTCGCCCCTATTTTTCCCCTGATGGCTTGCATATGGCGGTCATCAATAATGATCAGAAAATCCAATATGGTGCCAATGGTATTCAGCTTTTCATGGTGAATCCGGACACCCTGGAGCTGTTATGGGAATTGGGCTTGAGTAATTGGGGTCCCAGTGAATTGGCGTGGTTGACGGAAGATACAATAATGCTAAGACGGGAGTATTTGGCGCCCAATGAATCGGAAGAAGTTTATATTAGCGATGAGGTATTATTGGTCTTATCAGCTAAGACTTCTGCGATTCTTTAGAGTCCGACCTCTGTTTCAATCCAGTTCTGAGGATATAATAACCCAAGGCGAAAATAACCAGGGCTACATAGTAGACTTCTTTAGGTGCTTTTTGTCCCATGAATAGGGTGCCCACAGTGATCATAGCGATCAGGCACATAATACCTCCCAAAACTATGTTGCGATTAGGCCGATCTTTCTGGACTTCTTCGGCAGTAGGGATGATGCCTTTCTCATCAACAATCTCCATCATATACTTCACCTCCTCCTCCGCATAACCCTCACTTATCAAGGTTTGGCGAATGTCGGAATAGTCCCTGTTCTGCAGCCCGTCCCGCAGTAAATCTGAAACCCGGTTATTTAATTTTTGATATTCCATAAATGTAGCTTACTCCTAAGATACGGAATTAAGAAAATATTTAAACCGGTTCTATACCAGTAGCATTATCTTTTTATCTTTAACTTTTCCAGCACATCATAGTAGACATGACCGAATCGCTTTCCGTTGACTTTTTCAATGTGCTGATCATTATGAGCGCTGGTGTAGCCGCAGGATTTTTGAATGTAGTGGCGGGAGGAGGTTCGCTTATTACCTTGCCTTTATTAATCACCATGGGACTGCCATCGGCAGTAGCCAATGCCACTAACCGAGTAGCCATTATTGGCCAAAACATATTCGCAGTAGCAGGATTTCGCAGCAAAGGGGTCAGTACATTCCCCTATAGCCTGTATCTGGGCATTTCTGCATTGGCAGGTGCAGTGCTGGGAGCTAAAATCGCTGTGGATATTGATGATAAGGTGTTTAACCGCATCCTTTCCATCGTAATGCTGTTGGTAGTAGCATTCATAGTTATCAGGCCTGGCTCCAGACTAATGGGTAAGGCGGAAAATGAAAGACTGGACGTTAAACATCAAGTGCTGGGCGTTTTCACATTTTTCGGTGTTGGGATATATGGGGGATTTATACAAGCCGGCGTAGGGTTTATCATGATCGCCTTGTTGACCTCCATAAACGGATTCTCACTAGTTAAGTCCAACAGCACTAAAGTTTTCGTAGCACTGGTCTATACCTGTGCCGCCTTACTGGTGTTCATCTTGGAGGGCGTAATTAACTGGACTTTTGGCATTACCTTGGCGGCGGGTAACGCTTTGGGAGGGTGGTTGGGAAGCCGATGGTCGGTAACCAAAGGCGATGTTTGGATCAGGCGGGTATTAGTGGTGGCAGTTATTGCCCTGGCAGTCAAACTCTGGTTTTACAGTAATTGATATGAAAGAGTTCTCCACCAAAGAGGTTATCGATCACATGTTGAACAACGACAATTTCAGTGCCTGGCTGGGAATTGAATTGGAGAAGGTATCACCTGGTCAATGTATTATTAGTATGACCATAAGGGAAGAAATGTTAAACGGTTTCGGTATTGCCCACGGGGGAGTGACCTTTGCACTGGCGGATACCGCGCTGGCCATAGCCAGCAATAGTAAAAATATTCTTTCGGTGGCCTTAGATGCTTCCATATCGTATCCTAATGCGGTTAATGAAGGCGACAAACTAACAGCCAAAGCTTCCCAGATAAGTCTGAGTAGAAAAATCGGAGTATATGGCATTTCCGTTTCCAATCAGCATGGCCAGGTAGTGGCTTTTTTTAAGGGCACCGTGTATCGAACTTCAAAAAAATTGTTGCCATGACTCCTTCCAAAGAACAAGCCATCGTTCTGATAAGCTGTAAGGACCGGCGCGGCATTATTTCTGCCGTAACCGACTTTATCAGTGAAAATGACGGTAACATACTAGACCTGGACGAGCATGTAGACCCCACCGATCGCATTTTCTTTATGCGTGTGGCCTGGGACCTGGCCACCTTTAAACTGGCCCGAAAGGAAATCGCGGATATCTTTCAAAAAAAGATCGCGGATAAATACCAAATGAATTGGGTGCTTCATTTCAGCTCGAAAACTCCTCGTATGGCCATTTTTGTGAGTAAGCTATCCCACTGCCTTTATGACATCCTGGGGCGCTTTCAGTCGGGAGAGTGGCAAGTGGAGATCCCCTTGATTATCAGTAACCATGAAAAACTACGAGAGGTAGCGGAACGCTATGATATAGCCTTTAGACATTTCGATATTACCAAGGAAAATAAAGTCCAGCAGGAGCTCCGCCAAATGGAACTTTTGAATGAACTCAACATCGACTTTATGGTATTGGCCCGTTATATGCAGATCCTAACGGGTAATTTCGTACAAGCTTTCAAAAACAAAATTATTAACATTCATCACAGTTTTCTGCCTGCCTTTCCCGGAGCCAAGCCCTACCACTCCGCACACGACCGGGGTGTAAAGATCATTGGAGCCAGCAGTCACTATGTAACCGAGGATCTTGATGCCGGTCCCATAATAGACCAGGATGTGGTGAGGATCAGCCACAAAAATGATATTGATGAACTCATTCGAAAGGGTAAGGATCTGGAGAAGATCGTTTTATCCAGAGCCATATACCTGCACTTACAGCGTAAGATTCTGGTTTATCAAAATCGCACTATAATTTTCGACTAGCTCATGAAAAACCTGAAAGTCGCCATTTCGCAGCACGCCCCGGTATACCTGGATCTTAGTGCTTCTTTGGACAAAGCTGCTGACATCATTAAGGAAGCTGCCGCCCAAAAGTGCGAGCTGTTGGCGTTCGGTGAAACCTGGCTGAGTGGCTATCCCGTTTGGCTGGATTATGCTCCACAAGCTGCACTCTGGGATCATGTCCCTACCAAAGAACTGTATGCTCTTATGCATGAAAACAGCATAGCAGTACCGGGACCGGAGTTATCAATATTACAGCAACTAGCCCGTGAACATGAAATGGCGATATGCATGGGGATCAATGAAAAGGTATCCACCGGGCCTGGGCACGGCACTTTATACAATGCCATTATAACCATCAATAATCAAGGTGACCTGGTTAACCACCATCGTAAATTAATGCCCACCTTTTCGGAAAAAATGGTTTATGGATTGGGTGATGCCAAAGGGTTGCAGGTCAGCGACATGGGGGAATGGCATTTGGGGAGCCTGGTTTGCTGGGAGCACTGGATGCCCTTAAGCCGGCAGGTATTACACAACCTTGGGGAACAAATTCATGTGGCCCTGTGGCCCAGAGTTCATGAAATGCACCAAATTGCCAGTCGGCATTACGCTTTTGAAGGACGGTGCTATGTGTTAGCGGTGGGACAAGTCACCTCCAGCTCTCAACTACCCGTCTCCATGCAAATCCCTGGTATTAAGGATGAGGAACTATTGCTGAATGGTGGTAGCGCTATTATTGGACCTGATGGTTTCTATGTTCAGGAACCGGTGTTTAATAAGGAACTATTGCTGGTGGCCACCCTGGATCTTTCCCGGATCCGTGAAGAGCAGATGACCCTTGACGTGAGCGGCCACTACTCAAGACCCGACGTTTTTGAATTCAAAGTACGGACTGACAACAGCTAACGAAAGTCTTTCAAAAATTCTTTTAGCTGTGATTTGGGCACAATGGCCACAGGTCCCTCATAAATGCCTCCCACATTACCGATATCCAGTACCCGGATAGCAATGGCATTAGTTTGACCTATTTTTACCAATTCGGGAGGAATATCATAGGCCCTGATTTTGGTGAACGACCAACTGCTGCCATATCCTCGCCCATCATTAGTGGATCCTATAAGCTTGCCGTTAAAGTAGGTTTGATCAAAATCATCAATCTTTCCCATAACCAATACCAAGGGCTCTCTTACCTGTCGTTCTGTAAACTTTAACGTTTTACGATACCAGGCATAGCCGTCATATCGGCGGTGTCCCTGATTTTCCCAAGGCCTGGGCACTGTGATCTGATCCCAATCATCGTCGTTAAAATACCGGTTGCGCCATTGGCTGTCATCCCCTTTTTTAAAGGACCACAACCCCTGTAGGCTCAGCACAATTTTGTCACTGCCCCGATAGGTATAGATACCCACATCACCTGAAAGTATACCTCCTTCGCCGTATTTGTCATATACCCGGACAGAGATCAGATTGTTCCCGTCGTAATTCAAAAGGTCGTCGGGAATCATATATTTTCTGAATGCCCGGTGGGCAGTAGAAAATTTGGGGGGAAATGACCCGGAGAATCCCACTAGCTGTCCGTTGACATAAACTTCATCGACATCATCAATGTAACCTAGGAAAAGATAAACGGGTTTGTTGCGGGGAAGATAAGTTCCATTGAAATATTTGCGATACCAGGCATATCCGTCATATCCGTTGAATCCCTGATCTTCCCATTTGTTGGGAACTGAGATGGTCTCCCAACTGCCGTCACCATAATCCGGACTGGCCCATTCCAATTTATCGCCAATGGTAAATTTCCAACGGCCTTCCAGGTTTATGACCAGGTCCCAATCGGGATCAGTGGCTTTGCTGCTTAAGGTTAGACAGCATAAAATCAGCCATATCCAAGCTTTTGATAGTACTTTTTTATTACCAGAGGTCATGAGTAGAATCCTAAATAAGCATGCCCGTGTTTACGGGCATGCCCAAATCAAACTAAATCCACTTGGTGGATATTCCAATTAATAGTGCTGGTTTTAGTTTGTATAAAGGTATAATAGATGAAAATTTGATGTGTCATTTCAGAGTAAACTTATGTCATAAATTGTCATCAGAGTAAAAACACAGCCCGTAAACCGCAGATTTACGAGCTGTTCACCATGTATTACAACTCCACCTTTTTCGTATGCACCACCTGAATCTTATCGGCAATTACGAAGTGGGCGGTTTTGGATCTGGTGCCTTTGAAAGTATAAACTTTCCCAAAATTACCCTCGCTCTTAATGGGTTCGCTTAGTATTAACCTGTCGTGGTCATCATAAATGCGCAGCGTAAAGTCTTTGGTTGATGGACCCATTACCAGCAGCCGGTATTGGTTGTCATCAGTAGCCTTAAGACTTACTTTCACATTGCCCGGAAAGGCCGGCGCTGTATGATTTATAGTATGTTTCATGGTTTCATCGTCAACTTCTACTTGCATGGTGTAACGTCCATAAGGCAACTGACTTAAATTGTAAGGTTTTTTGAACCCACGGCGATTGCGAATGGTCTCACCAAAGATCTTGCGATCCCTGTTGTCGTAAATCTGTACCACGATGTTTTCATTTTCATCTCCGGTGTAAATAAGTTGTACTTTACTTTCACCCAGTTCTTTTATGGTGACTTTTGCACTTAGGGTAGGATCAGCGGCTATTACTGAATTCAGTGTACCCCATGACATAAATACGATTAAGGTTTTTGCTAACAGTTTCATTTTGAGGTTTATTTTGGTTTTGTTAATTGACTTTCTAACAGGTTGAACGGTTCAACATCAAAACCTTTGTCACCCCTTGGTAAACAAGTGTAACCAAATGTCATGAAACTGTAAAAGGGTTTAATCCGGCCCCTCATACGGCTGGGGGCGGACCTGTTTTTTGTTTAGTGGTGAAGAAGTTTGTAGCCTACCCCATGGACGGTAAGGATCACTTGAGGGTCTTCAGGATTTGCTTCTATTTTTTGACGCAGTTTTAGAATAAAGTTATCCACGGTACGAGTGGTAGGCTGTTCACTATATCCCCAGATATCTTCCAGCAGCTGGTAGCGGCTTACCGTATCATTGCGGTTTTCCCAAAGGTATTTCAGGATTTCGAATTCCTTATGGGACATTTTTACCGGTTCACCATCAACCTTGCCGGAGTACGCACTGAAGTTTACCCACATTCTTCCAATAGAGATCTCTTTGGTATCGGCGTCCAGGTCATTTCCACGCCTCAGCACGGCCTTTATGCGGGCCAGCAGCTCCCGGAGGCCAAACGGTTTTGTCACGTAGTCGTCTGCCCCCAATTCCAGTCCCAATACTTTATCGATTTCTTCTCCTTTAGCGGTCAACAAAATAATAGGAGTCTTTATACCTTGCTCGCGTGCTATTTTGCATACATCAAATCCAGACATCTCCGGGAGCATTACATCCAGCAGCACCAAGTGGTAATCGCCATTTGCGATCTCCGACAATCCTTGTTTACCATCGGTAGCTAGTTCCACCTGATAACCTTCAAATTCCAGGTTATCTTTAAGTCCCAACCTCATGTTGGGCTCGTCTTCTACAATCAGTATTCGTTTCATAGTATAGATTCGTCGGTTACGGTTGGGAACAGCAAACGGAATTTGCTGCCTTTACCTGGATTGCTTTCCAGCTGGACACTACCTCCATGGGCTTCCATTATATGTGATACCAGGGTCAGGCCCAAACCTGTTCCTTTGGTATTGTGAACAGATCCTGAGGGTACCCGGTAAAATTTATCAAATATGTACTTTTGATCCTGAGTACTAATCCCCAGCCCAAAATCCTGGACTTCTACAAAGGCCCATTGATCCTGCATCCCTAAGGTAACTTTGATGGTGTGGGATTTGTCGCTATACTTTATAGCATTATCCAATAGATTTATGATGGCTTCAGAAACCGCATCTTTATCCGCAGATACTTGAGGCAAGCTTCCATTGGGGTGGAAATCACAACTAAACCCTTGAGATTTCAAATGGTACTCGTAGGTATCCAGTATTTCTTTTACAATCTCTGACAAGTTGGTCTTCTCCAAGCGGTATTGCACCTTTCCTGCCTCCATTTTGCTAAAGCTTAGGATCTTATTTACGATACCTCCCAGGCGATTGGCCTCTTGACCAATGATATGATAATATTCTTGTCGTTTTTCTTCAGAGGGCACACGGTTCATTTCCAGAGTTTCTGCAAACATACTGATCAGGGCCAAAGGTGTGCGTATCTCGTGAGAAACGTTACTGACAAAATCGGATTTGATCTCTGCCAATTTCACTTCCTTCTGAATATTTCTGTAGATCAACCACAGGCCGAAGATCAAAATTGCATTTACTCCCAATAAGATCAATAGGTTATTAATGGTACGTTTTCTAGCCAGAGCTTGGATGGTTTCCCCTTTCAGAACGATACCCAGAGAATAATCGGGTAATAACCAAAGCGGTTTCTTTTGCGGAGACTCCAGGCGGATGGTATCCGAAACCACTATTTGAGCGTTGTCCCGGTCATTGTAAGCTGAAATGATAAAGTTTTCCTGAGTGACGGCTTGGATCCTTTGCGATAAATTCTGGGTGATGAACAACCCGGGATCCATGACCAATAAGCAGATTTGGTATTCGCCGTCTGCGTTCAATAGAAACATTAAACTGCTTTGATCTATTAAACTTCCAGGATTTATGCGCCCCAATGGCTCTTTTTTGTATTATCCCCCTCGACGATATGTCTGCAACTTTTTTATCAGCGGCTTATTTTTACCGAGACTGTCTTGCAACAATTCAATAATCTCGGGGTCGTCCTCCAGCAAGGTCCACAGCTTTACCTTTTCCAGAGTGGTATCGGCCAGCAAGATGTAGGATATAGCTTCATTCTCCTGTAGGAACAAGTCGATTGCTTCTTCGGTTAGAGTATCGTCTTCCACGGCCATCGTCAAATCTCGTCCCCAGGCATCCACTAAGTCTTGTGAATATTGATTTACTGAGAACAGGATGGCGTCCAGTTGATTATCGTAAATCTCTGTGAGCACCTTTTCATTTTCGTTAAGGTTGCTTATTTGATAAGCCGTGAAAAGGATCATGGGCAAGAGCAGTACTGCCAGCAATATAAGCAGCAGTTTGTTAAGCGATTTTTTCATCCCGTTACAACATATAATATATAGACTGTTTTTCCAGGATATTTGTTGCCAAAATCAAGCTGTCTACCCCTGTGCAGGGTGGTGATACCGACAAATAATAGAGAACGAATTACAAATGCTCCAAGGCGCTGGGGGTTAGCGGCTTTTGGATGAAGTGAATGACGTTAGCGTACATCTTAGTTTGATTGATGTCCTTTTCGTCTCCCGACGATGACAACATAACCACTTTACATTTATTCGTTACCGAATGCGTAATACGCTGAAGTTTATACAGGAATTCGTGACCGTTTAGCAACGGCATTTTAATATCCAAAAATATGATATCCGGAAGTTTTTCCGGTTCGGAAACATGCTCTTCTAAATAACTGAGGGCACCAATACCGGAGCTTTGTACCTGTACGGACCTGGCAAATCCCATTTGCTCCAAAATCCGCCGATTGATAAAGTTGTAGGTGTCGTTGTCATCTACCAACATAACCAAATCGTACATCTTTGCTTTTACTTCAGTCATTCAAGAGGGATGGGGTGAAAACAAATTTAAGACTAAATAATTTGATTTCCCTAAATGTTATGGCTTAAAAATCGCAGACAGATAACGTTTTGGACGGAATAAATAAATAGTAGTATAATGGCAAGAAAAAGTTTGCCTAACCATATATCCAATCAATTAAATGGCTTCAGGTAAAGTGTGATTCCTTCCCTGGTTCACCTCTTTTAAATAGCTCATTAGAGGTTGAAAATACCCCATCATAGCTTGGGCATTAAGTTCGGATCCTGTTGACTCTTTTAACAAATTTCTCCAATCCTTACTTGCCCCAGGTGACAGTATGGTTCTAAGAAAATCTCCAACTTCTTTACTGCCGAAGTAGTTAGTAGCGGAGGGATCTTGCTTCAAAATGTTGGTTGATATGTGATTATGCAATTGAAATAGAATAGCATATGACAATGCGTAGTCGTAGTACTGGGCGGCATCATTGTTAATGTGAGTTTTAGAGGCAGCGTCACAATAGGATTCGTCCCTCTCCGAGGGCGGAACAATACCCTGATATTTTTTTATAAGATCCCACCAGACTCGATTATATTGATCAACATCTATCTCGTCCTCGTAAAGCTGTTTTTCAAAATTGGTCATTACCCCCGCTGAAAAAGGTATAAACACTACATAGTTAAGCGCTTCCTTCAGCAAAAGTTGGATATGATCGGTTTCAGCATCCACCGGTATCAACTCCAGTTCTGTCAGGAAGGGTTTTTGCATAGCGGCTAATCCCATCAAACTGCCCACTGCTTCGTGAAACGCGCGATTAGCTCCTCCCCTGAGTAAAGGAGGTACCTGGGGATTGGTGTAAGAAATATAGTAATAGATATGACCCAATTCATGGTGGGTGGTCTCATACCACTCAGCATTGGGAACTACGCTCATCAAACAACGAACGTCATCCTGGAGGTCCATATGCCATGCCGAGGCGTGATTGTTTTTCTTATAGGTAGCCTCCTCAGAAAGAGGATACAAGCTGGACTTGGAATAAAAGGATTCCGGTAACGGATCGAATCCCAGACTTATATAAAATCGCTCGGCCTGCTGCACCAACCAAGAGGGGTCTTTTGCCGCTAAACTACCTTCCAAGTCCAATCCGGACACTTCAAGCATCGACGACCAATCTTGTCCCCATCTATTGGGAAGCCAATGAGCTGGCAAATAGTCGGGCACTGATTGTCCGTATTTCTCTGCCAGTTCATAACGGGCGTAGGTATGCAGTTCTCGGTAGAGCGGCCATAAATCACGCACCATTTGATCACATAGATCCAGCATCTCCCGGCTGGTCATTTGGTATTCAGAAACCTGATAGGCAAAATAATTATCATAATCCAGATCCTGCACGGTACGGTTGCGCAGATCCTGCAAATTGCTTAATCCCAGCTTTAATGCTGAACCCACCTCTTTACTAGCTTCCCAGGCTTCTAACCTTTGGCCCATATTCGTTTGGCTGCGCAAGATCTCATCAATTTCATTGGTACTCACGCTTTTTCCGGCGATTTGAAAATCAAAACCAAATAGCTTTTCCGTCTGTGCATTTTCCGCAGTAATTCGTTTCTTGACAAGGTCGGCTACCGTAGCGGGATTGTTAGCAGCTTCGTAGAGAATGGCCTCTAACTGGCGACGTTGGATTTCGGTCAAGGTTTCGTCACGCAGAAAATTTTTGGCGCTTTCTATATTCTCAATACTGCCCGTAAATGCCTTAATGGCTTCTCCTGCCTTTTGTGAACGATGCGAATTAGTGGTATCCCCCGCCACAATTCTGGTATTAGAGATCCATTGAGCCTCAGAATTCTCCAAATAAAGTGGAAGCCACACTTCCTGGTAGGCGGTTAAATACTGATCGGGGCCACCAGACTGAGAAGCTTGCTCGGCACAGCTGGCAAGAATCATTAGGCCAAAGAAGGAGCCATAAATAAGTGCTAGTTTCATGGTTACTCTACTTTTAAGGATCTTTTCATGTTACGAAGATGATTTAGGAGCGCTTCCTCCCGTGTTGGTGCAGCATCCCATTCATCACCCAAGTAAATATCTCCGGATACTATGTGTCTCATGTAATATTTGTAGACCATTCTTGAGGTCTGTGAAGAAGAATCCTGAAAATCCAACAAATCCCTCACTGATGATTCCGGAGCATAAAGGTATAAGAGAAGGTAATGAAATCCTGCCTGACGCAGTAGATCTTCACCACGCTGATAATTGACAAAGTCATATTGAAAAGGATAGTCCTGGAAGATGGCTTTTATCTGCAGATTGCCAGCGCTTTGCAGATCCTGGGGATTATCGTCGCCAGAAATCGGAATGGCCAACTTATCCAGTTTCAGATCCGGCTGATAACTTTCAAATCTGTTATTCGTAAAAATTGGGGTATCCGTAAAGAACTCCGGGCTTTCTACTACCAGGAAATTTCCCAGCTCTAATCCCCGGCTACGCACCGCTAAGGATAACCCTTCCAACACCTGAGAGAACTCAGCGGCGGAAGCGTGCCAGGTTTCGGCTTTCACATCTAAAAATGCGGGATCCTCTGTGGTGGGCACTATGGTTAGAGAATACGTATTCTGGATTAATTCCACTATCACAATTTGCGAAATATCACGGGTTGTCAGTATCTCCAGATAGGAGCGGGAGGCATCAATCCCCGAATTCAGGTCCTGCCACTGGTAATAGGCCATAGCATCAATTTTAAGCTCCGCCAGCGTACTGTGCAATTCCTGAGCCAGGTTTTTCCAGTGGTTTGGGCTGTCAGTAGTAGTAGGCGGAACCTTTAGGAACACCGCCGTACGTGATGACAACAAGTCTTCAGGCAGTGTAGAACCTTGCTTGATATTCAAATAGGCAATTTCCAGGGAAGTTTGAGCCCATCCCAAAAGTGGGAATAGACATATTATAAGAATTATTACCGCTCGAGGCATCTAAGCAGAATTTGGTTAAAAATACAATAAATACCGATTTAAGAACGCTGGGCTTTTAAAATATTGAAAAAGTGTCTAAAATAATCTGGATTAAACCTACTCACCATATGCAAATCAATGAGGTCAATAAATATTTTGGAAATCTGGACATCTATTTGCTGGATCAAATCCTGAAAGGGCGATTTCACCCTTCTATGAAAGTACTGGATGCAGGATGTGGTGAAGGCCGAAATCTCATATATTTCCTCAACAGCGGGTATGAAGTATATGGAATAGACCAGAATCCTGAAGCTATCCGAACCTTAAAGTTCCTGGCGGCCTCCAAGCGTCCCGATCTGGATGAGAATCATTTTGTTAGCGGATCGATTGAAAACATGCCCTACCAAAACCAGGTGTTCAATCTGGTGATTGCCAGTGCTGTTCTGCATTTTGCCCATGACCATCAGCACTTCCGAAAGATGTTTCAAGAATTGGCAAGATGCTTGAAACCTTCCGGGATCCTATTTATACGCATGACCAGTAATATTGGGGCAACCTTCAATCCCGAGGCGCTGGGCGCAGGCCGATTCCTGCTTCCGGACGGCACCGAACGATACTTGTTAGAGAAAGCAATGCTTGATCAATTAATGGAGAAGCACCATCTGGAATATCTCGAACCTCTCAAGACCGTGCAGGTTGCGGAGCTAAGAACCATGTC
>CAJIBY010000640.1_pt1 | contig 28342 bp, 23 predicted proteins | sample 9199461 | NCBI WGS metagenome assembly CAJIBY01 (sample SAMEA7708316, study PRJEB35096) | sediment metagenome | biome: marine neritic benthic zone biome [ENVO:01000025]; feature: sediment [ENVO:00002007]; material: shallow marine sediment [ENVO:03000034] sea grass bed [ENVO_01000059] ... | reverse complement strand
TGATTCGTGACCCGAAAGATCCGATAATGGTTGCTCTTGCCAGTCCGTTGTCGGATATGGTGACATTTAAGGTAGCTGGACCACTCAACCCGGGAGAACTTATGTTGGTGGTAATGGTAATAGGCCCTTGAGATTTCCTACGGGTAATTTTGTAACCCGAAATCCTGCCTTCAAAAGTCAAGCCCCCCACTCCATTGTAACCGACCAGGTGATTGAATCCAAATTGAACCACTCCCTCATCTCCGTCGATCTTAACAAAGTTAATGGTTGGCGATACCTCATAGCGGTTTTGATAACGATCGTAAAGGGTAGTGGCTTCGATCACAAAAGTACGGTTCTCTACTAGAGCTACTATTCTTTCATGGTTATCTTCCAGAGCTTGGATTCTGGCTTCTTTCTTAAGCTCTCGTTCGATTTTGCGCTGTGTTTTACGCTCCGCCTTTGATTGTGCCTGTAAACCTGCAGTGAACAACACCATCAGCAGGCCGGCGAATATATGCTTTATGTAATTCATGGTTTCCAATTGGTTGAGTATTGTGTTAAATACCAAGCCAAAATTATGCCGAATTGGGCTAAATCGGACATTTAACGTATACTAGCGGCCCCGGTAATATTGGTTGAACCTTTCCAGTTTGGCAAAAATCGCCTCTAATAGTTCATATTCCGTTGCCGAATAAATAAACTCACTGTTGAAATTACAATACTCCAAAAACAGTAAAAGTCTTTTCCCTTCCAGCCCAGTGGCTTCTGCCACCAACTTTTCGTTGAACTTTGATTTTATAAATTCCTGATAAGCGATTTGAGCCTCTTGATTCTTTCTGGCTTCCAGTAATTTATTAATCCTTTTCTGCTGTTGGGCCCTTTTGTTGAATAGATTTGCCAGCCCCGTCAACACGCCTTCCAATGCTGCCCCACCTTCTAAAGAGCTGCCCAGCCCTACAGTGTGTTTACGACCCTTGGGGACCGTTTTGGGTTCGGCACTAGGAACTTTTCTTTGAATGTCGGGAGGATTATCCTGGCGTTTTTTGTTTTTGATGTTGTCCAAGTACCGGCGTACTGCGGCGGGATTTAACTGGCCGTACACCACAACCTCTTTCAATTGAACGGGGCGCAATGTCAAGGCAATCTCGATGAAGGGGTTTCCTTCTTTTAAAGAGTCGGGCAACACATATTGCCTGGTTTGGTAGCTCACAGCTGAAAAAATCAGGGTATCACTGGGGTTCATGCGGATTGAAAAAAATCCATTTTTATTGGTTATGGTTCCATCCTCCCCATTGAGGATATAGATATGCACCGAAGGTAGAGGCCGTAAGCTATCGGCATCAATGACCTTACCAGCTAATAGTAAGGATTGATCCTGGGCATTTAGCGATAGTGACCATAGGAAACACCATAATCCCAGGGCAACAGCTTTTTGTGTTAAAGTCAACGGTATTAGGTAATATCAAACGATCAGAAAGGGTATCTCATCTACTGACATCAGCGGAAAATAGTTCCCCCAGCACAAACATAGCATAATACCTGGATTTCAACTTCAGGCAAGGTGCCAAAAAACGTTAAAAATTTACTCGAAAAGGGCCTTGATCTCTGGTCCCGGTGTTAGACCTGGCATTAGGTCGGGATCTGGTAATGGAGGCAGCATTTGTCTGTGAATAGGAAGTACACCCGCCCAAATGGGTAATTCATAGTCTTCCTTTTCGTCTTTGGGGGGCCCAGTGCGTATTTTGGCGGATGCTTCTTCAATGGAAAACTGCAAGACACTGGTGGCCTTAAGCTCTTTGGGATTCGGTTTTCTACTTGCCTCCCAGCGCCCCTTTAAAATCTGTTCTGAAATGATAAAAAGGGCTTCCTCTTTTTCGTCAGGAGGCACTTCCCTGGCCTGGCCGAATACCACTGCCGATCGATAATTCATGGAATGATGAAAAGCCGATCGTGCCAGCACGATTCCGTCCAGGTGGGTCACCGTCATACACACCGGGACTCCTGTTTTTAATGAGGTTATCAAACGGCTGCTGGTGGCGCCATGCAGGAATATTCGGTCCTGCTCACGGCCATAGGCCATGGGAATAACGAAGGGCTGCTGATCGATGGTAAAGCCCACATGGCCTACAAAGCCGGCATCCAGTACCTGGTAAATGGTTTCCCGGTCGTAGTGTCCTCGTTGCGGAACGCGTTTTACTTTACTTCTTTTACTAGGGGATTCCATTAATGTGATCTAACGGGATATTACTATAAAAGATACTTGGCTGAATATGCCGCTCCCACGATTCCGGCTTCATTGCGTAATAAAGCCGGCACCACTTCCGCCCTGCAGTGCAGATAGGGAAAAAATTCTTGATAATACTTACTAACACCCCCTCCCAGAATAATAAGATCCGGATAACACAAGCTCTCTACATAGTTAAGGTATTCATTCAACCGGCCTCCCCAGGTTTCCCAGTCAAGGTCTTCCCTTTTTCGGGCAGAATTCGCAGCATACTTTTCTGCAATGTCACCATGCATAATCAAGTGCCCCAGCTCAGTATTTGGCACTTGACATCCATCCATAAACATACATGAACCTATCCCGGTCCCCAGTGCCAAGATCAACACCAATCCTGATTTTTCCTTACCGGCCCCGAATACCACCTCGGCCCAACCGGCGGCGTCTACATCATTGGAAACATGAACGGCAGTTCCTGTTTTACTTCCTATCAGTTCCGCTACATTGACCCCAATCCAAGATTTATGGATATTAGCAGCGGTTAAAGCCACTTCTTGCTTCACCACCGAGGGGAATCCGCAACCTACTGGTCCCTTCCATGAAAAATGTTTAACGATTTCTGCTACCACATCCGTCATGGCTTCAGGGGTTGCGGGTTGGGGGGTCTTAATGCGATACCTATCGGTAAGCATAAGCCCGGATTCGATGTTTACCGGGGCGCCTTTGATTCCTGAACCTCCGATATCAACACCTAGAATTTCCATATAATCAGGTATTTAATTGGAACGTCTAAAAGTATGAAAATATACGTAAACATTGAACTTTGGAGCGCTAAGCTCTCGTTTTCTACTTATTTTTTTTAGTTTTAAAACTATAGCAAACACAATTATGTCTAGACTTCTCGGTTTCACCTTGCTTATATTCCTTTCAACATTAGCCTTACAAGCTCAAGACCGCCAGTATATTGTAAAATTGAACCTCGACACCATTTATGGAAAGTTGCAGATGAACCCACTGCGGGACAATAGCCAATTGATCTACTTTAAGGCCGATGATGGTGAGAAAATGAACTTGCGTCCATTAAGAGCCGCTTATGTCTACTACAATCAGAAGTACCAATTCCGATCGGTAATCTTTGCCAATCGTCGGCTCTTTATGCAGATAGTACGAGAAGATGAGAGGGTCAGCCTGTATAACTACATACACAAAAGGGATAACAACCTGGTCACTTCCAGAGTGGTGATAAGACAAGATGGCGAGGCTGTGGAAATCAGCATATTAAACTTCAAAAACCAAATGATGGAATTCCTGGAGGATTGTCCTCTGGTAGTTGCCAAACTGGAATCCAGAGCGTATAAATTCAAGCATTATCAAGCAATGCTGGCCGAATACAATCAATGTGAACTGCTGCAATATCCTTCCAACCCTACTACGGCAACCAGCCAGGCCGCTACTCCCCCACCGGCCGTTACCAGCGAAACTTCACAGCCCGTACCCCCAGTAGTGATCGATCCGCAAAAGTCCGACATTCAACTGCTGCGATTGAATAAGTTGGAGGAGTTTGAACAATATGTGACGGGACTGCAAGATTTCCAATTCCGCAGTGATGTACTGGAATTGGTGAAGGACCTGGAAAACAGGGTCCATCAGAATAGTGATATACCCAATTATTTGTGGTCGACCCTCGAAGCCATGGTACAGGACGATCCGGAGCTGACGGAAAAAGCCAAAAACCTTAAAATAGATATCAAGTAATGAACTGCGGCCGCATTAATTGCAAGCCGCAAGCCTCATTGATTCCTTTCAGAAAATAATCGCAAGTGACAGGAGTGTATTGTTCGTCCTCTTGATGAGCAAAGAAGTAGGCGGTTTTCAGGCCTTGATCAAACCACTCTTTAAGTCGTGTTACCCAGCTATCAATTCGTTGATAGTCGGAAGGGTGCAAATCATATCCATTGAATCGTATAAATACACTATCGGAGGTTAGCCTTTGATGAACACAATCTCTGCGCCCTGCGGTATCGGTGATGACCATGGATTTTTGGTAATGGGTCATCATCGGGAAAAGCTCATCAGCTACCTGTGGATCTGTAAACCATTCCGGGTGTCGCAGCTCTACCGCAATAGGAATATCACCCGGCAGCAATTTCATGTAGTTCTCCAGCACATCCAACCTTTTGGGAGTGAAGTTATCGGGCATTTGCAGAAAGCACATCCCCAGATTTTCACCGAACATGCTCATGATGTAAAGAAACGCTTCCGTGATCTCTTCGGCCTCTTTCAGTCTCTTATAGTGGCTTATTCTTTGAAAAAATTTCGGACAGAACTTAAATCCAGGACGCGCTCTTTGTGCCCAGCCTTCCACAATTACCTTGCGGGTGCCATAAAAGGTGCTGTTTAGCTCGATGGCATTGAAATGCTGCACGTAATGATCAAGAAATTCCTTGTCTTTAGTGCCTTCAGGATACAACTGACCTACCCACTCCTTTCTACCCCACTTGGCGCAGCCCGCATAAATTTCCGGTTTACCGGTTTTAGCCACCCCCTTCAATAACTTAGGAGTATCGGGATGGTCTTCCGGTAAGGTCCAATCTATACCATCCAGAGCGTCGGTATCTAAGCGGCCGAATTTCATGCTATAAGTTACTACTAGCTGATCTAGTTAATCGTCGGTTTTCAAGTTTTTCCAGATCCTTAAGAGCAAAAATGCACCTATGACGGTCACCGCAGTAAAGATCAAGGCATTAGTGGAGGCTCCATAGATCCAAAATCCCGTGGCAAATAGGGCTCCAAAAACTGTAAAACAGCCAATCATCATGGCCAGGATCTCCAGGGGTACCTTCCAGCTTTCCGCTTGGAATTTTTCGATTTCGTCTACAGTCACCGTGGCATCACTTTCCAGCTGATGATCGATAATTTCATCATCACCTTGTATGGGCGCGGACCTACCGGTTTGATATCCTTGTTCCTTGGCCTCTTGCAATATCTTTTTCCATCCCGGTCCGCCTGGCCGGATCAACTTATAAAAGCGGACCAGGGTTCCAAAATTGGTTTGAGGTGTCAGATAGGTGGCAATGACCCATACGGCGGTGGTCAGCACCGCTCCTAAAATGGTCTTTTCCCAAGAATCCAAGGGGATATCAGGAGCAAAGGTGAGATAGCCTGCGATTACTAAACTGGATACCATAGCGATAATCTCCGTATAGGCATTTATGCGCCACCAGAACCATCTTAGAATATAGATAAGGCCGGTGCCGGCTCCCAATAATAATAACAAGTTAAAAGCTTGACTGGCATCGGTCAACAGCAGACCTAACGCTGTACCTAAAATCATGGAAACCACAGTAAAGGCTCGACCTACCCAAACCAGAGTAGATTGGGAGGCTTCGGGTGATATAAATCGCTGATAGAAATCATTGACTAAATAAGATGCCCCTAGATTTAGTTGGGTGGATATAGTGGACATATACGCGGCTATTAAAGAAGCAGCCACTAAACCTAATAGGCCACTGGGTAAAAACGTCAACATGGCGGGATAGGCCACGTCATTACCTAATTTGTCTGCAGACAAGTTGGGAAAGGCTTTTTGAAGATCTCCTATTTCCGGGAATAGCACCAAAGACGCCAGGGCTATTAAAATCCAGGGCCAGGGCCTTAAGGCATAATGGGCAATATTGAAGAGCAGGGTGGCGCCTACCGCGTTCTTTTCGTCTTTGGCGGAGAACATACGCTGGGCAATATACCCACCACCTCCGGGCTCAGCTCCAGGGTAATAAGACGCCCACCACTGAACCGCTAATGGCGCCAACAACACCGGACCCCACACTGCGGGATCATTTAAATCAGGTAGTATGGACATTTTACTTTGCACTAACTGGTTACTCAGTAAATTGGACAACCCTCCTACCTCATCCAGATTGAGCAAATAAATACATGCCCAGATAGATCCCACCATGGCTAAAATGAACTGAACAAAGTCCGTTATGATAACCGCCTTTAACCCGCCAAGTGAACTGTAGATCAATGTTATGGATCCTGCAATCAGTAGGGTCAGCCAACCGGGAAGCCCTAAAACAACCTCTCCGAATTTTATGGCCGCCAGGGATACCGTACCCATTACCAATACGTTAAAAACCAAGCCCAGATACAAGGCCCTAAATCCTCTGAGGAACGCCGCCGCTTTACCACTGTATCGAAGCTCATAAAACTCAATATCGGTCATTACCTTAGACCGTCTCCAAAGTTTGGCATAAACAAAAACGGTTAACATTCCGGTCAATAGGAAAGCCCACCATCCCCAATTTCCGGAGACCCCGGTATCGCGCACCAGGTTGGTAACCAAATTTGGCGTATCTGCGGAAAACGTGGTAGCCACCATAGAAACCCCCAATAACCACCAAGGCATGTTCCGGCCGGATAAGAAAAACTCCGATGCACTAGAACCTGCTTTTTTGGAAACCATTAAACCGATTAACAGGGAGACCACGAAGAAGGCGCCGATCAGCACCCAATCCAAAGTAGATAAAACCATAATCAATGCTTAGAAGGGGACCGTATAAATGGTCATAATAAGTATATTAGCGTCATTGCGGATTTAATATAACTATTTTATTTTATGAAGCCTACTTTACTCATTTTGGCCGCCGGAATCGGATCCCGTTACGGAGGACTTAAACAGATTGACCCCATGGGTCCTCAAGGTGAAACGCTGATGGAGTACGGGATATACGACGCCATTGAAGCTGGTTTTAACAAAGCGGTGTTCCTTTTTCGAGATGACATCGTAGCCGCTTTTGAAAGCAAGTATCAGAGATTAAAGGATTTTATAGAGGTAGATTATGTTTTTCAAGACCTCAACCCCGAGGTGTCTAATAATGGGGCCCCGGTGACCTACAGCCCCAGGGTGAAACCCTGGGGTACTGCTCATGCGGTTTTGAGTGCCGCTTCGGCGATTAAGGAACCATTCGCAGTGATTAATGCCGATGATTTCTATGGTAGAAGCGCCTATCAGGTAATGGCCACTTTTCTTAAGAACTGCCAGGCCCATGACAATACCTATGCAGTAGTAGGTTATCCTATTGTCAAAACGCTATCCGACCATGGACATGTGTCCAGGGCAACCCTTGATGTAAACCCCAACAATCTGTTGACACATGTGGTGGAGCGAACCAAGATCCAGATGAGTGACGGTAGAGTCATGTACCTTCAAAATGATGAGAACTTTGAAATTCCCAGCAGCACCCTGGTTTCCACAAATTTCTGGGGGTTCACACCTTCAATATTCAGTGAATTGCACAAGCAGTTTACCGACTTCGTGGCAGCAAATCACGAAAACCCAAAGTCCGAGTTCTACATTCCCTTTGCAGTTAACCATCTGATTGAAAGCCAAATCGCCACCGTAGAAGTACTAAACTGCGAGGATGATTGGATGGGGGTGACTTATCAACAGGACAAAGCCAAGGTAATGGGCATGATTTCTCAACTTACTGCAGACGGCCTATATCCCGCTAGTCTATGGGGTTAGAAGAACAACAATTCAAGCCTATTCTGAAGCAATTTCAACTGGAAGGCCTTACGCTTTCCTGTGATAGTTTTGGGTCCGGACACATACACGATACCTATCTGGTAACCCAAAGTACCGGACAGCGCTATATACTTCAAAGGTTCAACCACCTGGTATTCACTGAACCTCAAAAGGTAATGGAAAATCTTCAAATGGTTTTAAATCACCTGCAAATGAAAGCCGGGAATGGGGAAAGTGATCTGCAAAATCTGAGCTTGGTTCAAACTTCCTCCGGGGATCCCTTGTGGCAGGACAGCCAAAAGGGGTATTGGCGTTTATTCGACTATGTGGAGAACTCTTTTGCAATCGACAAGGTAGAGGTTCCGGTGCAGGCCTGTGAGGGAGCTTTGGCGTTTGGCCATTTCCTGGCTCAGCTTCTTGACCTGCCGGCCACCAAATTACACATTACCATTAAGGATTTTCACCATGTGGGATGGCGTTTCGAACAACTTAGAGAGGCGGTGAACAACGATGTCCAGAACCGTGCAGCCTCTGTTAAAATGTGGATCGATTTTGCCCTGGAGCGCCAAGAGCAAGTCTCTTACTTAAGCATGCTGATCGACGGTAATCAATTACCCCTGAGAGTCACTCACAACGATACCAAAATCAATAATATACTGTTTCACAAGGAGACCCAAAAAGGCTTATGTGTGGTGGATCTGGATACGGTAATGCCAGGCCTGCTGATGTACGATTTTGGAGACATGGCCCGGACCTTTTGTCCGGAAGGCGGAGAAGAGGACCACACCATAAACTTCAGAATAGAGATATTTGACCAAATGTGTCAGGGTTTTTTTCTGAATGATCTCAAAGATATGATCACTCCCCAGGAAAAAGATAGTTTAAGGTGGGGTCCCTGGCTTATGAGTTACTTGATGGGGGTACGATTTCTGGCAGACTACATTAATGGCGATCTCTATTATAAGATATCCTACCCCATGCACAATTTGGACCGGGCCAAAAATCAATTGCTCTTAGTTCAGGAAATTGAAGAACACTCCGACCAAATAGAATCCTGTATACAAAAAAGGCTTTTGTAGCTATTGATAAAGCTGATCGGCAGAGGTCTCGGCCAATTCCACCAGAAAGGATGAGATCTCTTGGGCTGTCGCCTGTAAATAAGCCTCCCCTTTATCGGCTGTGGCATGTGAAGGATCACCCACACCGGTATCTGCAGTCACTTGGGTCCAGGCTCGTTGTGCGGTGACCCATCCTTTTTTCATACCATCAAACTTGAATTGCTTAGCTGCTCCGGGACCAGCCTCATTTAAGGAAAGTACCCAATGTGGTTGGATGTAAAGGATGCAACTGGTTTCCATTTCTCCGGCATGGTCGCCCGGCTCCTTGAAAAAGGGTTTTTGATCAACAGCCTGATACCAATTGGCACTGCAAACAAAAACTTCCGGAAAAGAAACCGAAAGCTCCCTGATCATGGATTTAAAATTATTTCCTCCGTGACCATTCAGTATCACCAATTTTTTTATACCGTGTAAACTTAAAACCTGCACCAGGTCTTCCAATAAAGCCAATTGAGTGGTGGGATTCATATTCAGGCAAAGCGGGACATCCATTTGGCCGGTATTGACACCGAAAGGGACGGTGGGTAACACAATTACTTTGGCCCCCTTGTCCCAGGCTAAGGCCGCCGATGCTGCAGCTATATAATCGCATTGAATATTGTCCGTGGCATAGGGAAGGTGATAGTTGTGGGCTTCAGTGGCGCCCCACGGTAATACGGCAACTTGGTACTGTTGTGATCGTACGTCCTTCCAATTGGTCTCGGCTAGAATATAGGGTCTTGGCTTCACAAAAAAGCGGATTTAAATGCAGGATCAAGGTAAAATAAAATGGCCAATCAACCAAGGAACCGGTTCTGCTGAAGCCCTAATAGTGTACCACCTCGCATTGAGGTACCGCTTTGCGGAAAGACTGTACCGCCTTTTTATTTACCTTGGTGTTGTAGCATTTTAATGAGCGTAATCCCTGTAGTTCTTCAATTGATTTTAGGTTCTTTACATCAGTATTGTAACACTCCAGTACCTTGAGGTTGGATAAAGTGCGCAACGGTTTCAGGTCCTTAACTTGAGTGCCTGAGAATTTTAACTCCTGCAGGCCATTAAGTTTGGATAGCGGTGATAGATCATCTACCAGGGTGTCTTCAAAATTCAACTTTCTTAGTCTGGATGAGCTGGACAGAGGTTCCAAGCTACTTACAGGGCTTTGTGAGCAGCGTAGAATTTCCAAAGTTTTCACGTTTCTCAATGGTTCCAGGTTGTTGATGCGGGTTCCTGAAAAGCCCAGTTCCCGTAGGCGTGTGAACTCCCGGATAGGTTCCAAGGTAGCCACTGGTTTTTTAAAATAGAGCTTCTCCAGATTCACATAGGCATGTAGTCGCTCTTTGTCAGACATATTCCCGTGATCCAACTGGCTTTTCAATACCGAACGCCACTCCATGGACATAGATCCCCACCACCGTAGCAATTTCACCGTTTTGTACATGACCAGGCAATTGTGGTGATTGGCAATAAATCGATTAATTTCCTGAGGCTGAACCTTGGTATTGTCGATTCCCAGTAACCTTAATTTGGGCAACTGCTCCAAAGAATACAGCTCACTGATGCCTGTATTGCTGGCTTCCAGATATTCCAACTCCAGTAATCCTCTCAGTGGGGTAAGATCGGTAACCCCGCTGGCTTCAATATTTAACTCCTTTAGATTCTTTAAAATCTCTACCGGTTTAATATCTACGATGGCGCCAATACCAGAAATATCGATGCTGGTTATGTTGGCTATGCGGGCCATCTGCTCCTTGGTAATACGCTGGCCTTTTAACCCTGATGATTGAATTAGTACTTTCTGCCATGGCACACTTAACCGGTCCCACCAACTTCTTAGACTCTCGGTGCCATAAACCACTAAGATGTCCGGGTGGTTAGTAATGAATTTTTTAGCCTCACTATTCACCATTAGCGTGTTATCACAGTACACTCGTTCCATGGTAGAAATGGCTGCAATGGGATTTATACTGGTTATCAGGGTACTGTTGCAGGACAACATTTTAAGGTTTTGCAATTTGCTCAGAGGTTGTAGGTCCGTGACCAGGCTTTTGTCAATTTTAAGATTCCTCAGTTCATTCAGCTTGGATATTGGAGAAAGGTCTTTAATGCTGTTATCGGAGACATCCAGATAATTGAGTCCGGATAAGCCCTGAATTCCTTCCAAGCTCTTTATCTTGGTTTTTGACACATCCATCACCTTAATTTTGCGCAAATCCGTAATCGGCGCTAATGAAATAAGGTAACTATGGCTGGCGCTAAACTGTTGTAAATCCTCAAACACCGCCAGAATGCGTCCATCGCTGATCTGGGTACTGTCAATACGCAACACGCGCAGGTTCAAAGCATATTTCAAAGGGTCGATGCTGGAGACGACGGTGTTACTGCAATCCAGAAAATCCAGTTTAGTGAGATTCCGCAATGCCACCAGGTCCTTAATCTTAGTGCCCGACACATCGATGCGCTTCAAGTTAGTAAGTCTGGCAACCGGCTCAAGATCATCCAGCTGAGGGTAGATGGACAAATCGAGTTTCTCTACTTCCACTAATGTTTGCAGCTGCTGCACGTCCAGATCTCCTTCTGCTCCTAACTGATTGCGGAAAATATCCGGCCAGGGATAGGCCAGGCTGTTCCACCAGGTGGTAAGTTCATCCTCCTCGCTTAGGCGATTGGTGTAAACACTGGCAATTTTAAGATCACGGGCAGCTTCATTAAGGTTGACCTCCACATATCGCACCAAATTGGAATTGATGCTGTCATTCTCAATGGTAACACCTTGCAAGTTGCGGGTCATGGTCACCAGATAGTAGCTCTGATTCTCAGCGGTGGTTTTAAAGCTGATATCATCAACGATGAATTCAAATTTCACCTCCTTGAAAAAAAAGTCGATGTCACTGAGATAGGCCTGCACATTCTTGTGGGTTACCATTTCCCGTTCCTCATTCAAATCATCTTCGATCTGAACTTTATCGTCCTTAAACGCTTTGAGATAGCTTTGAGTGATGATGACGTTCTTATCTCGTGCCTGTGTTTCCGGATCACCTATGGTATTCATAGCGTACTCCAGGAAATCAATGAGATCCTGGACTTTGGTTTTATAGGCTTCCACATCGGGGGTTTCAGATACCGTTACCAGATTCTGTGCCCTCAAGCAAGGTCCGTTTAAAAATAGTGCAAGTAAGAGTAGATAGTAAAGTCTATAAACCTTCATAATAAATAAACTTCATGAGCTGGTCGCGTTGTTTGGGACTGACCTTCACTAAATCGGAAATCAGCCAGCCGGTATTATACCCCGGACGGTTGTATTCTGAAAGTTCAAAATACCAATTGTCCAGTTGAAAAAAATGAAATTTCACCTGGCCTACTGTTTTAAAAGTCAAGTTTGACTGTTTGATCTCATACAAAACCAACGAAAGATGATCGGGTTGAAAATCCTGGGCCGCATAAGCCGCCGCAATTTGTGGGTCTTTAAATATCTTTTTCAGATTCATAAACGCCACCTCATGGCTCATGGGATGAATGAATTTCTTTGCGGTGGTGGTATCGACTTCAAAATACGCTCTAAAGGGATCGAAAAAAGCTTTAAAGATCACCCATTTCGAACCTACGTTCTCCTCCTGGAGCTTGAGAAAGAGCACCACCGTTTCGTCCTTACCTTTATAATCGAATTCGGCGTGTACTTCCGCAAACCAGTTACCTCCGTGAAAATCCAGGTACTTAGGCTTGATTCCATTGTTGACATCACGCAGAAAGTTTTGTTTGGAAGCCAGACTGATCTCTTCGTTCTTATTGTCAAATAGCACTTTGATGTACTTGCTCCTCAACTCTGGGTTGCGGTAGAATTGATCTTTTTCGTAGTAGCGATTGCCCTTGAGATCTTCCTCTCCGTTAAACCTGTGAAAGAACTGATTGACTTGCTTGGTGGCGGCATAAAGCGCCTTTTCATCTCCTAAGTACTCCCCAACCTGAGCCTGCAAGGCTTGAGAAAGGATCAACCCGCAAAAAATAATAATTCCTCTCATGTACTGGTTTCTGTAACCCTTATGTCTCCCAGAAGCACATCCCAGAATCCAATTAACCGACCGCCGATTTGGGTTTGTTTTCTTTCTACATAAACGGTGATATCTTTCTTGGTAGTATCCATGTACTTCATTCCATCGGCACTTACTGCCTCAAATTTTTGGTAAATGGTGATTACGCCCACGTATCGTCCGTCTGGTTGTAGCTCCAAATCACTGATATATTGAATATTGAACCACTTAATACTAACCCGGTCGTAGTTCAAAGCCATGAGCCTTTTGAAGTATTGCTTCACCTTATAATAATTAATATCGGACCGGTTAATGGAACTCACCCCGATCTCACTGCCATCGGCGAATAGTTCATCTGCTCGGTCCATTACCCGGTTGGCCTCCGAAAAAGGGGTGTCCTTATCCCCTATTATGCTGATGTAGCGACTGAGATCTCTTACTTTTTCCAAGGCCAGCGAGTCGATGGCTTGCTTACGCTCGGGGCTAATTTGATCCTGCGCTTGGGAAAAGGTGTAACAACATACTGCCAGTAGTGTGATAATATAATTCCGCATAATTTATTTTAAGGAATAAGACCTCATTACTTTTTAATTAATTCAACTTCCTTGATTTTTCCGTTATCATCCAAAACCAAATTCGATATTTGATTAGGATTACTTTTTTGATCCTTTAGATAGTTCAGATACTTGCTTATGGTGGTCGGTTCGTCATAATCTTTGATATCCCCTGATTTGCCAATGACGATCAACACTGACGTTTCGGGTGAGGCAAAAAGCCCGCTGCTATTGTTGATAAGCTGCTTAGCTCCTGACATTGAACATGCTTCAGCTACTCCATTGAACAAACCGGAAACCTGTTCCATTAAAGAGCTACTGGCTGGAGTGGGCTCCGTATTGGTCTCCATGACTACCTCAGGTTCAGCGGCCAGCGGTTTGGAATCGCGTTCGCGATCCAGCTGGTTCTGCACCTGGGCCATAAGATCCATCACCTCGGGATCCTCCGAGCCGATACTTTTTGCCTGTTTAAACAGCACTTCTTTTTGCTCCAAGGTCATTTTACCGTCGTCATTTAGAATGGAGGTTAATATGGACTTGACCTTTTCATTATTTTCCGTTCTAATTTTAAGCCCCTGTTCTTCTGCAATTTTCTGCTGATTTTTACAGCCGATGCTACCCAGCATGACCGCCAGGCAAAAAAACAATAGCACTAAATTACTACGGGTGGTTCTTATCATAACTGATGCAGTTTTTTATACTTATACAAATCTACAACCCTCCATATTAATTACTAATGCTATCCCCGTAAAAATCATACCAGGATTGGTTAGGCTGCCAAATTGTTTAAAAAATCATCCCATTTGTCCTTCAACCTCACTGATTCTCAATTTGATAAGAAATATACATAAAACTTTTCAACTGTGGATGTCATAAAACCGCTTATTCAGATATGGATAAAAAGAGCTTAAATGTGTATTTTTATTTATATGCAGCCAGGTTCCCTATCATGCTCTTTATGAAAATAACCCTGTCGGTAACCCTTGTGGTGGCCTTTTCATTGAATCTTCACTGTCAGGAAGAGGAGCGGGTCTATGCCTCAAAATATCGTGAGGCGGAAAGGCTTTACCAGTTGGCAGTGGAGCATCTGGACACTCAACGCTACAAAAATGCCCTGGATCTATTGAATAGGGCCATTTCCTATCGATCTGATTATGTTGATGCTTATCACTCCCGGGCGATGGCCAAACAAAAGTTAAAGGACAACCAGGGTGCACTGACTGATTACGAAATTGTATTGCATCTTGATTCTACTTTTACGGAAGCTGCTTTTGAAAGGGCCAAGCTACGATTTCTGGAAGGACAATTTATGCAAGCAATTGAGGAGTTTGACCAGGTACTCATCATGCCTCAAACAGGTACCAGAAGGGTATATTTCAAAAGTGCCCAGCTTAACAGTACCGATCAACCCGGTGTAAATTCCCTTACCACAGCTTATTCTCTTGACGGCGACATTTACAATTATCAAGGTTTATCTTATCATGCATTGGGACAGTATCGCAAGGCCATAGAATATTTTGATAAAGCGGTCCAACATAACCGTCAGGAGGCCAATTATCTGGTGAATCGTGGGCTTAGCAAAATTGAGTTAGGTGAGACTTCGACCGCTATTGAGGATTTTAAGAAAGCTCTAATTCTGGACCCTAATAATGCAGTAGCTGAGTTTAATTTGACCCAGGAGATGGAAAGCTCCGGAACCCTTGAAGTTGAAGTATATGATGAAATGATTGAAAAACACCCTGATTTTGCTTCACCATATGTAAATCGAGCGCTGGCCAAACTAAACAGTGGAGACCTGGACGGAGCTTTAAAGGATTATGACCAAGCAGTGGAGGTCGACCCCCACGATGCTCGTATCCGTTTGAACCGTGCCCTGTCCAGAGAGAAAGCAGGTCTGCTGCAAGCTGCTTTAAAAGATCTTAATCGGGCCTTGGCCCTGGACCCCTCCTTGACCGCTGCATATCGAAGCAGGGGCCGCATACTATCAACACTGCAGCAATATGCTCTTTCGGTTGATGATTTCACTGAAGCCATTAAACTCGACCCACAGCACGCACCGTCCTATTTTAACCGCGCTTTGGTTTTCCGGAAATTACAGCAAAATGATTCCTGCTGTACAGACCTTGAAAAAGCGGAATCACTAGGTCTAGATGTTGCAACTAAAGCTTTAGATGCTTATTGCAATACTCCTCATAATTAATGAATTACTTTTCGATCCAACCTGAAGCTCTGGAAACAGCTTTTTGCCAACCTTTATATAGATCAGTTCTCAAAATGTCTTCCATTTCTGGCTGGAAAAGTTGGTCGACCTGCCTGTTGGAAGTGACCGTTTGCAGATCCCATATTCCAATATAGATACCCGCGAGGTAAGCAGCTCCCATGGCGGTAGTCTCAATTACCTGAGGGCGCTCCACCGGTACACCCAGGATGTCGGCTTGGAATTGCATTAGAAAATCGTTGGCTACTGCCCCACCATCTACTTTTAAAGCAGTCAACTTTAAGCCGGAATCTTCTTCCATAGCATCTAATACGTCTTTGGTTTGGTAGGCCAAGGATTCCAGGGTGGCTTTTGCAATGTGCGCTTGAGTAGTATCCCGGGTTATCCCAAATATGGCTCCGCGGGCATACATATCCCAATAGGGAGCACCCAAACCGGCAAATGCCGGAACCATATAAACATCATGAGAATCTTTAACTTCTAGCGCCAAGGGTTCAGTATCGGGCGCTGATTTTATGATTTTGAGCCCATCCCGCAACCATTGTACTGCTGCTCCGGCAATGAAAATACTTCCTTCCAAGGCATATTGAGGAGTATCGTCCAAGTTACAGGCTAAAGTGGTTAACAATCCGTTTTCTGAGTGTGATATATGATCACCAACATGCAACAGCATGAAGCACCCTGTTCCATAGGTATTCTTGGCCATACCCGGTTCGAAACAAGCTTGTCCGAACAATGCCGCCTGCTGATCGCCAGCTACCCCGCAAATTGGAATGGACGTTCCCTGATAGGTATAAGTTCCAAACAACGAAGAGGAAGGTTTCACCTGCGGCAGCATACTTTGCGGTACCCCCAAGTGGTTTAACATTCCCTGGTCCCATTGCAGTTCATTGATATTATAGATGAGCGTGCGGGAAGCATTGGTGTAATCCGTGACATGGGCTTCACCTTCTGTCATGTTCCATATCAGCCAGGTATCGATAGTCCCAAAGAGCAGGTCTCCCTGTTCAGCTGCTTGCCGGGCACCCTCAACATGATCCAAAATCCATTTGATCTTGGTGCCCGAAAAGTAGGAATCTATCACTAATCCGGTATGTTCACGGACATAGGAGTCAAGACCTTGTGATTTCAGGTTTTCGCAAATGTCGGCGGTTCGTGTATCCTGCCAGACAATGGCATTATAGACGGGTTTACCCGACTGCTTATCCCAAACCACCGCAGTTTCACGTTGATTGGTAATGCCCATGGCTTTTACCTGATCAGCTGAAATGCCCGATTCCGAGATCACCTGATCCAACATGGCCACCTGAGTATTCCAAATCTCCAAAGGATCATGCTCCACCCAGCCCGATTGGGGGAAAATTTGAGTAAATTCCTGTTGAGCCACTTTTACAATGGCTCCTTCTTCATTCACCAATAATGCTCTGCAGCTGGTTGTACCCTGATCCAGGGCCACGATATAATGACTCATTGTTTAAGTCTGTTTTAGTTTTGGTCTTCTTTTATTTGCTTGAATACCGCCATTAGCAAAATGATCAGCACTACTGCGGTAGTTAGCCAGAAATAGGCGTCCGTTTCCCTTTCGAATATCCCACGATAGAAAATAGCTCCATATACCCCTCCGATTATCGGTCCCAATACCGGGATCCAGCTGTACGCCCAATCCGAGGAACCTTTACCGGCTATAGGTAAGAAGGCATGTGCCAGCCGTGGACCCAGGTCCCTGGCAGGATTGATGGCATAGCCGGTAGTACCACCCAAACTTAATCCAATAGCCAGTATTAAAAATCCCACGATCAGAGGATTAAGGCCTTCCGTAAATTCGTTGGCTCCTATAAAGAATAAAGCGAATACCAGCACGAACGTACCCACTATTTCACTAACCAGGTTAGGCCAGGTCCGCCTATAGGCTGGGGCCGTAGCGAATACCGCCAATTTTAAATCCGGGTCCTCAGTATGCTTCCAATGAGGTAAATAATGTATCCAAACCAGAATAGCGCCAATCACTGCTCCGATCATTTGCCCCAGAACGTAAACAGGAACTTGCTCCCAGGAAATTTGTCCAACTGCTGCAAAGCCAATAGTAACTGCGGGGTTAATGTGAGCACCCGAATAGCTGCCTACTGCATAAATAGCCAACGCCACCGCCAAACCCCAACCCAGGGTTATAACGATCCAACCACTATTGTGGGCTTTGCTACTCTTTAATAATACCCCTCCTACCACACCATCCCCTAACAGAACCAGTAACATAGTCCCTATTACTTCAGCCGTAAAATTGCTCATGTAAAATTCTATTTTTGGAAAAGAAGTCTGATGATATAAAATTTTGTCTTGATATCCAAACCCCTGCGGTTCCTCCGATCCAATGGTGAATACCTGCTCCCAGATCGTTGTTTTGGACATAGATTTTAGTAAATTGTTAATGCTTACATACTTAATTGAAGATGGCTAAGTGGTTGATCTTGTTCTGCTTTTTAATGGGGTGCAAAGCCCTGCAACAAGACAAAAGGTGCCGGATGGTTCCTGACCCGGGTCCATGTAAAGCCGCCATCACCAAGTACTACTTCGATAAGGAAGAGCAAAAATGTAAACCATTTACCTGGGGAGGGTGCCACGGCGTGGTTCCTTTTGATTTTATTGAAGAATGTGAAGCTTGTGTAGAGACGAACTAAAGCCTCCCCGATAATTCCTTTACCAGTTGTGCGGCCTGTTCTTTTCGATAGTGACCAGATTGGGCAGCAATGTTATCCAACAATTCCAAGGCTTTGGCAGTTTCTGAATACTTTAAGTACGACAAAGCTTGATACCATTGCGCTTGTTGTCGGAAGGAATCATCCCGTTGGGCTTTTTGGAAATTCTCTTCAGCCTGCTCCCTGCGGTCCAGTTCCAGTTGTGCAATAGCCAGATACAGGGCAACCCGGTATTCTGTAGGATTCAATTCCAGGTATTGACTTAGCAAGTTCGCACATTGCTGATAAGATCCTTCATTATAGGCCTCCAGCCCATCCGTTAAATATTGCACTCCCGCCGTAGCTATGCTGTCATCATTACCCCGAGTGGTGATCAATTCTTCATATGGTTGATAATAGGATAGGAATAGATCATCAGATGTTTTTGCGGGTTTTTGAAACAAATAAATGGCGGGTATCAATAGCAGTAGTACGGCTGCGGCTACCGCCCATGGTTTCCATGGTATGGAGCGTGATTTGGCGTGGGCTTTTTCCCAAGAGCTCACCTCCTTCTTGAATTCATCCATCCCCAACGCCTCAAATCCCTCTTCAAGGTTTTGAAGGTCACGGATCTCACCAGCTAGCTCCGGATCGTCTTTAATTCTCTGCTCAAACTTTTCGCGTGCTTGGGGGTCCAATCTGTTCTCCAAGTAGTCGGCCATGATCTTTTCTAAATCCTCAGACATCTCTCATTTTTTTATATTTCATCTTGTTGCTGAGCCTCCAGCAGTAATGACCGCATTTGCCTTAGGCATATGAATTTGCGCTTAGCCGCAATCTGTTCAGTTTTGTAGTCCATAGTCTGCGCGATGGAGTCCATGGAATAGTTCTGAAAATAGAACAGTTCCAGTACTGTTTTGCAGGGCTCACCAATCTTTAGCAGAAGCTCCCGTACTACACATTTCATGTTGGACTGCTCATATCTTTCGATTATGCTGTTATCCATTTCGCTGGTGTCAACCGCTACTTGCAGAATCTGTTGTCTCCTTTGCAAGATCTTGAACTGATCCCTAAGCAGGTTTTTGCCAATGGCAAACAAATAAGTCTTAAGGCTACTATTCAATTGAGTTAACTTTTGGTTTTTGACATTGTAAAACAGAGTGATGAAGGTTTGCTGGTATACTTCAGCAGCCATATCATCATCACATCGGTAATTCTTTGATGCCCACAGCACAAACTCGTCCCGGTACTTATCATATAAGCCCTGTAAAAATTTCCTATCACCTTGTCGAATTTGACCCAGTAGGTCTGTAGGAGCATCTTTGATGCTTTCAGTAGCCATAGATCCGTCGAAATTGAATGACCGTAGAATTTACATATTTTTTGTAAAGTTCCCTTAGTAGAGATAAATCTAAACATGGTTATGAACAACTTTGCATTAGCAGTTTACCTTTTCGCCATTAATAGAACCGGGAGCATACATATTACCGCTTTGTGGTAAAATCTTTTTCTTTTTTAAGGGCTTCCTTATATTGTAGGTAACAGCCAGTGCGCTATCTGACCAAGAAACTCATGAAAACAGGCTATCTAATTCTGTGCCTGGTATTTCTTACTTCGGGAATTACCGCACAAAACGCCGATACCCTAAACGCCTTCCGGCAACTTGAAAATGGTCATAGACATTATCGCGATCTTAAGAATTTCGATAGTGCTGCTTTTTACTACCAAAAGGCCGGGCTGCTTTTTAGATCTTCAGGTTATTCCGAGCGATACGCATTTTGTCTGATCAGGGAAGGACTGTGTGCTTATCGTCAAAATCGGTTGAATAGTGCCCTGAACATATTTCAAAACAGCTTGGTTATATATGATTCCCTATATCCTACTAACCACTTGGCGCTGGCCGCACCCTATTCCCGGATGGGATCGGTCTACTCACAACTTGGCAATTATCATCAGGCATTGGATTTCTTTAAAAGGTCGCTGGCCCTCAGAATAGAGTTTCAGGGAGCAGACCATTTGCAAACAGGGATTGCCTATTATAATGTTGGTACCTCCTTTATGTATTATGGAGAATACCAAAACGCTATGCAGGCTTATCAAAATGCCTTAAGGGTCTACCTGGCCCAGCATGGTGAATCCCACCGGCGGATTTCAAGTCTTTATGTTAACATGGGTATCCTGTACGACAAAAGAGGTGAACCTGAAAAAGCCTTGGAGTATTATAACAAATCCACTCAGATCGATAAGGAGCTTTACGGAGATGAGTATTTCCTGCTGGCCTATAATTATTATAACATGGCCATTGCCCACATTAACTTAAATCAACCGCAACTTGCAGAAAAACTGTATCGCCGTACTATAGTTCTGAGCCAACGGCATAATATCTATCATCTGCTGGCAACTTCCCATTATGGTCTTGGTAACATTGAAAAATCTAATGGCCGATTGCTGGAAGCAGAAGAACTTTATCACCAGGCCATCGCCCTGTTCACCAAGCACTTTGGCGAGGATCATCCCGGTATAAATCACTCATTAAGGGCATTGGCCGATCTATGGAGACAAAAGGGTGCTTACACCCGGTCCCAAGAATATTTGCAGCAAACCCTGGACCTGTTGCGGCGCAATTATGGGCCGTCCCATCCGTTTATTGCCACTACTCACAAACAACTGGCGGAATTACACCAGGAACAGGGGCATTTTACAGAAGCTATGGGCCATATTGACCAAGCTCTGCAGGCACTTTCCAAAGATTTTGGAAAGGAAAGACAAAAGTCCTTTGAGGACTACCTTGACCAGGGAATTTTTATGGATCTGTTGAAAACCCAATCCGCCATCTTACAAGATAGGTACTACCTGGGCGGGAAACATTTGAAAGATCTTCAGTTGGCCTTGCAGTCGTACCAAGAGGCCGTTAAGGTAATTGATGAGGTGCGTCGAGGTTATATACTTGATGATTCCAAGCTTTTCTTGCAAGAACAAGCTTTTGATACATATGAACAGGCTATTGCTTGTGCCGTTAATTTGTATAACATTTCCCCGGACCAAGAATACCTGACCATGGTTCATGGCTTCATTGAAAAAAGCAAGGCTACGGTACTGGCTGAAGCCCTGCAAGGCAATAAGCTGCAAAATATCCAAGGAATTCCTGATGAACTGCTGCAACAAGAGGTGGGATTAAAGCAGTTGATCAGTTATGTGGAATCTTCACTAGATTCAGCAGAAGGTAAGGTCCTGGATTCTCTGGAAAACCATCTTTTTGTGTTAAAGCGGTCTTATGACACCTTGGCTCAGCACCTGGCTAGAAAGTATCCAAAATATTACGATTTGAAATACCAGGTGGATGTTGCTGATCCCCTTGAAATTCAACAACAATTACCAGCGGGTACTGCGGTACTAAATTATTTTTTAGGTGATACCCAGTGGTATGTATTTGCTATTAGTAAAGAAAAGATCAACATACATGTAATCGATAGTACCACCATACCCAAACTGCGTCTGCAAGATTTTCGCCATGAGGTTATCAATACTGATGTCGAGTACCCCATTACATTATCTTCCCTTCTTTGTTCGGAACTGGTAACCATACCTTTAGAAGGGCGGGAAGATATTAACAAACTAATTGTAGTGCCGCATGGTCCTTTGGGCCATATTCCTTTTGACGCTTTCTTAACAGGATCCGAAAATACCGACATTGGGAATATGCCGTATTTGGTGCATAAATACGCTACCTCTTATACACCCTCGCTAACCATATTGCAACTAGCCAATTCCGTCGGTAAGCAGCCCCAAAATTATCGGGGCTTTGCGCCTAGTTATGGTGGTTCCCGGGCTGAGAATTTACCCCCTCTTAAAGGCTCATTGGAAGAGGTCGATTTTGCCAGCTCGTTGTTCCAAGGCCAGGTGTTCCTCGAAAATGAAGCTACAGAAACGGTATTCAAAGTCCCCAGGACCGGCGCTAAGATCATCCATTTGGCTATGCATGCCCTTATCGATGACCGAGATCCTATGAACAGTCGATTGATATTCGCACCCGACACCAGTAGTATGGACGACGGCAATCTGTATGCCCATGAAATATACGACCTGGACCTACCCTCGGAGCTGGCGGTACTTAGCGCCTGCAACACCGGATATGGAGAAATCGCCAGAGGCGAAGGGATAATGAACCTTTCTCGAGCCTTTCAGTATGCCGGGTCTCCCAATATTGTAATGAGTTTGTGGCAAGCCAAAGATCAGGCCAGCTCGGCTATCATGGCTTCCTTTTTTGAAAACATTAAGCTAGGCTTAGCCAAGGATGAAGCTTTACAGAATGCAAAGTTGGACTATCTGGCCCAAGCCGATCCCTTCAAATCCCACCCCAGTCAATGGGCTACCTATGTGTTCGTGGGCAATTCCGCACCGTTGGAGTTTGCGGATAATCGCTGGAAATGGGCGGCCTTTTCAGGTTCATTTTTGGTTTTAATGGTGTGGTACCTGGTGCGCAAACGTCGAAGTTGAAGGATTTCGATGATTTGACAAAATAATCCTAAACATTACAAGCCCAAGGAATGTTATGTTTTCGGTTTTAGACCGAATGTGTATGCTTGTATCTTTAAGGTTATGCGATGTGTACTAATAGTAATAGGATTGGTATTTTGGTTTGGGACAGCTGCCGCTCAGCAGGCTATTGCAGATCCTATAAATGAGATTATCCCCAGTTTGGAAGAGTTCAGTCACCAGCAGAACTTACCCAGTATAAGATTAGAAAAGAAATTGGACCACTACACTTGTCAAAGGTGTGGGAGCGAAAACCAAGTTAGCTGGGCACAGGCCATAAAAAGCCCGGAGCTAATCCCCCATTGCAACTTCTGTGGCAAAAAGTATTGGCCAAAATTCAAACCTGCCAACGCCATACCTCGAACCTATTGCAGATTGAATTTTCCAAACAACTAGATTCCGGTATCCGTGCGAATGATCTTTCGTCGCGAATCCACGGCATCTTTGCCCATACTCCATACAATTCCCTGCGAATCCACCACTATGTCCGTAGGGCTTAAAATAGGGTTACCTGTATTAAAGGTACAGTAGCCGGAAAAGTATTCCTCTTCCCATTTCTTAATACCGTTAGAGGTAGCCAGCCAGATATTACCCTCACTATCTGACCAGATGGCGTTGATAAAGGTTTCCGGCATGTTGAGATCGGCCAGTTCCAGTACCTCCACAGTTTGGTCCTGGTAAATACGTACCAAATAGGTTTCTTTTAACCCGGCCACCGTCAGCCATAGTACACCCTGATTATCTACCGCAAAATCCCTAAAATAACCAATGGGCAGACCTGAGTTGGATGTGCTAAGAGTTTGAGGGGTTAAAGATTCTTTAAAAATCAAAATTTCAAAGCCCTTCAACATATATAGCGTACCGTCCGATGAGGACAGCATTTTGGATACTGGAACGTCGCTTTGATCGGGGATCTGCTCAAAGTCCCCTGCTTCGGTTTGCCTGAATATCTCCCCATTGACGCTGCTGAACCACAGCATTCCCTGGTGATCGACGGTCATTCTGTATATATTGAATATGGGCCCGCCTATTTCCGTGTCTTCATACAACGCTTCGAATTCACCGTCGTTCCATAAACCAAGTAAACCCTTGTTTTCCCAGCGAGCAGCTATCCACAAGTTTCCAGCGTGGTCGCTGGCCAGTTCATTGACTTCATATTCAAAAGGTACCTCCTCAAATTGACCGTTTTGAAATCGATACATGTCGTTTTGTCCACTCAGCCAGAAGCTTCCGGTTCCATCCAGGATCATTTCGTAATGTGGCCCGGCATTTAAGAAATCTTCATCGAAGATCTGCTGGGGAAAGGGTGGTGCCGGGTCTTGCACGGCCCAACACGGTGCAGGGGTATTCTCGTTAAACAATTCATCCAGATAATAATCCCGCCGGTGCACCATGCTCGATTGCAGGAAAGTATTAAAACTTCCATATGATAAGGCCCCCTGAGCCCGCATGATGCTTCGAAAATCATCTGTTGCCAGCCGATCTTCCTTGTGGGGCCGCTGTAACAAGCAGTGACCCAATTCATGAAAGACCACTTCTTCCTGACCCATAGGCCCCCCATGTACCCAAAAAACATTGCTGGTGTCTATTTTAACCAAATGGAGATCTTCGGTACGTGTGCAACTGGCGATCGCTAATCCCTGATTAGGAATGGTCAGACCCAATTCAAATTCAAAACTAAGTTTACTGATATCCAAAGAAACGCCTCTACGCTCAGCTTCAAGAATAAACCGGTCAACGTGAGGCTGCACTAATTCCGGTATGGTCCTGACCGGTTCGGGTGTTTCCTCCTGTTCACACGACATGAACAAAAGAATTAAGCATGTAGGCAGCAGGTAGCGCAAAATGACCAACCATTTGTTTGATGATATGTAAAATAATGAATCGCCGTCAATTAAGAGGATATAAATAAAAAAAGGAGCCCTCGACAGCTCCTTTTTCACTTAAACTAAGGTATGAAACGGCAAGGGATTAACCCATTTCATCCTCTGAAACATCAATGACAACTTCAAAAATACCCTCTTTTACAGTAACCAAGTTGTCACATTCCCCTTCACCAAAAAGTAAGAAGAATTCCTTTTCGTTTACCTTCACGGCGTCTACTCCGGATACAAAGGTGATGATATCTTCACCGCAGGTGAAATCATAAACCAAAGGAGTCACCACCAGATTCTTATAAATTAGAGCATCGCCGGTAGTTTCATTGGAATAACTGATATCAGTTCCCATTTCCTCTATGGTCCATGCCTGCTCATTTAGGGTCTCTTTACCCACTCGGGTCACCGACCAATTCTCATCCTCATCCTTAACTTCGAAATTCTTCACAAAAGTAAACTCTGTAGAAAAGCCGTTTTCCTCCTGATACGTGCCGTCCAAGGCGGCTAATCCATTAATGGTCCAAGTTTCTTGTCCAAAGTCTTCGAACCCTACAAATGCTTTATAGGTCCCGGCTGCTTCGTCTATATGATAAGTCTCTACCACTTTTCCTTTCCAGAATTCCCCATCTATCTCACATCCGTCACCAAAGTCTATGACCCATGCAAAACTTCCGTCGTCGTGCAACACAAACAACTGAGCTACACATACTCCGTCGTTAAGCTGCTTTCCTCCATTCATAAATGACCGCATACGGTTCCAAGATGAAGCATTAGAACGACCTCCTCTGAAGCCAGATCCGTCTTGCAACAAGGCCCCCGGGGCTCCAAAGCCTAAAGTCCTAACCGATTCCAGATACTGATTAACTTGAACTTGACGGTCCGCTTCCATGCTTAACTCATCGGCCGTAGGGTCCGGATCGGGAGTAACGGACTCATCATTATCACATGCAAATGTTAAGATCAATAGCCCGCTTACTACTAAAAATTTATTAATGAAATTCATGGTTATACTAATTTTAAGATTAAACAATTGGGGCGGTGATCAAGCGCCTTTGATATTAGTACAACCTTCAGGTGGCAAAGGACCCTGCAAATCATTAATAATTTTTAAATAATTTGTAATTATCTGATATACAGATATTTAAAATGCAAAATATAAAGTAAATTTTAGCGAGGAATTACTTCGAAATAAGTGGTGTCGGGAGTAATTGCCGTAAATATTCCCAGCCCATTAAAGATATTGGTATACTGCTGCACCCTTACATCCGGTGAATTCGCACCGAAATAATTGAGATATTCCAGGTTTACCGCATACAAAACAAAGGCATACACCCCGTAATAGTTAACCTGGTTGAAGGGGATTTGATAGAAATTACTATTGACAACGTCGGTAACCACTTCGCCTGCAACCTCATCTGCACCAGGATCGATAGGACTTAGCGGCGGGCTGATGCGCAACAATTTGCCTACAAACCAGCGGCCTTCTAAATTAGTCCAGGTAAACTGAAAGAACCCCCCGTTCTGTCGATCTTCCCCATTAAGCGCATACTGGCTTTGGGAGGGAGCCAGACTTTGGGGTGGTAACGGTACCCGGGTACCGCTGAAAGTCAACTCTTCGTCTTTTACCACTATCAGCTGATAATCGGTTCCGGGGATCACCGATAAACTTCCACTGGCATCAAAATAGGCTCCTGGTACACCGGTTTGGGGGCTTAGAAAATAGTCGGTAGCACCATCGCGTATTACCACCGCCTCGGCCAGCAGTGGTGATAGTGCCGTGGAACCCAAAGGGCTGAGGCGCCAAAGCCTAAGATTAGTCACTGGCTGCCCTTGGACCAGAACCCCGTCCACTACCACCGGATCGACGGGAACAGGTTCAGGATCCTCGCAAGCGAGTACTAGAAGTAATATTAACACGCACCAAAATGACCGCATACCACTTATAATTTCACATTTAAGAAAATATTAGGAGTAAAACCCAACATATTAACATCGAAAGTAACTATTTGCGGGACTTCCAGTATTTGCCCCGATACCGGATCAAAATAGGTGATCTCGAAGCGTTTGAATTTAGTATTTTCCCTGCCATAGACATTATAAATACTCAAACCGCTTTCTAGCTTCCAGGAACCCCATTTCCAACCATAAGTAGCACTTAAATCCAGCCGGTGATAGTCCGGTAACCGGAAACTGTTTACATCAGTTAGCTCAAATACAGTTACCGGTCTGGAAGAAACGCCCTGTACTTGATAAAAACCCTGTGGGGCAGTAAAGGGTTTTCCGGTAGCATAAATCCAGGTACCGGAGAACTTCCATTTTCCCAGCTCCCACAAGTGTACCGTTTTGAACTCATGGCGTTGGTCTTCATTACTGGGGAATTCCTGGTTATTATTTAATTCGGGAAAAAGATCATCTACCCTGCTTAAGGAGTATCCAATCCATCCGGAATAGCGCTTACCATTGCGCTGTATCAAAACATCTACTCCCTTAGCCTTACTGCTGCCCGCTAAAAATTGCTCTTGAGGCAGTACTTCTGTGGAGAAATACCTCCCCAACGGTACATAATCGATAAGTCCGTCCACCGTTTTGTAATACCCCTCCACATCGACCGTCCAGGGCCCGTCTTTAAACAGAATACCCCCTACCCAATGCTCAGAGTCTTTGGGCAGAATTTCAGTATTTTGGTCGGCTAAAAGCCAAAAATCAGGAATTCCGTTATTGATATCACTATTGATTATTCGATTGGTTACCTGGTGATATTTTCCCCAGGCGCCCTTGAGGGTAAACTTGGGTAAGAATCGATACTGAATTCCAAAGCGCGGATCCCAAAGGCTCTTATCCAGCAAGTCAAAATATTGATGACGGATCCCCGCACTGAGGGTAATTTTCTGCAGGGGATCCCAATAATGCTGCCAGTAACTGGAATACAAACCTCCTTCCTGCATGATGACTTGATCAACCGCCCCGGCATTGTTATCTCCATTGTCTGTGGTAAGAGAGGTAGAGAGTCCTTCAATGGTAGCTCCAAAATGCATGGAATATTTAGGGGTCACCTGCCATTCCGTATCAAATCCCAGGACTCCAGAACCTACATCATTGAATATATTCTGCACCACTCCCACTTCCAGGGTTTGATTACCGTCGTCGTAAAAGAAGTTGGTGTTATAGGCAATCTGGTAGTCATAATCCGACCAGGAAAGACGGGCTTGGGAATACCATTTTTTGCCCCATTGGCGGGCCCAGCGAAAACTGACTCCAACATTACCCCATTCGGCATCATCGTTAATACTGGCATTGACAAATCCCACTTGTTTATCGGCCTGCAACACCAGATTGTCGCGACCCTGATAAAGTGTAAAGCTCACCACGTCTTTGGGGCTTGGCCTAAAGGTCAATTTTAAGTTGTAATCCCAGAAGTAGAATGTGGGTTCCAGCTCCTGAGTATTGAAAAGCCGCTTTTGAGGGCTGTTGCTTTCATCATTGCGCACATTTTCTACCAGATCCTTGTAGAGATTACTTTGAATAATATCCGTGAAGGCCCTGCGGGCGGCCAGTAACAAGGTCCATTTCTTACCTATCGGTGTTTCCAATGATCCGTTTACGCTGATCAAGCTGGCATTCAACCCTACTCTT
>CAJIBY010000293.1_pt1 | contig 28527 bp, 31 predicted proteins | sample 9199461 | NCBI WGS metagenome assembly CAJIBY01 (sample SAMEA7708316, study PRJEB35096) | sediment metagenome | biome: marine neritic benthic zone biome [ENVO:01000025]; feature: sediment [ENVO:00002007]; material: shallow marine sediment [ENVO:03000034] sea grass bed [ENVO_01000059] ... | reverse complement strand
CTATTCACTCATCGGTGATGCTTATAGGGAACTAGGCAACTATAGCGATGCCGCAAGTAATTACGAAAAAGCCGCTAGCCATAAGCCCAACAAAGAATTTACCCCACAGTATCTTTTCAAAGCTGCTGTGGCTTACGAAAAGCAGTCCAACTATCAGGCTGCAATAGACCATTATCAGCAAGTGATTGACGAATATTTTGGATCGGCGCAATATCAAGATGCCAGGAAACATAAAGCCAGGTTAGAAGCATTAGCCTCTCCTTAGGCAAACAACAGAAGAAATTGTAATTAGGGACGAGGCCAAGGGTCTGGTCCTTTTTTGTTTAACTACAGATACTATGTCATCAGCAGATAAAAGCCTAAGCACCTACAGCGAACTAAACCTACAGAACGTACCTGAGAAACGTTTTGGAATCGTGGTTTCCGAATGGAATAATTCCGTAACAGATTCTTTGTATGCAGGGGCTCTGGAAACGCTGCAAGCTCATGGAGCGCGGCGGGAGCATATTTCTACCCTGCAGGTTCCTGGAAGCTTCGAGCTCACCCTGGGCGCTCAACGTCTGGCGCAGCAGGAAGAAATTGATGCGGTAATTTGCCTGGGTTGTGTAATACAAGGAGAAACCCGGCATTTTGAATTTATCTGTAATGCGGTTGCCCATGGGCTAACAGATGTAGGTTTGAAATTCAACAAGCCAGTGATCTTTGGGGTACTTACTCCTGATACTTATCAACAAGCTTTGGATCGCGCTGGAGGAAAGCATGGCAACAAAGGTGATGAGGCGGCTATTACCGCTATCAAAATGTTATACCAGTCATGACAAAACTCAAAGTCCTTAAGTTTGGAGGCACCTCGGTGGGTGCTCCGGAGCGCGTACGGCAGGTTGTCAAGCTGATCACTACCGATCCTCAGCCAAAGATAGTAGTACTTTCAGCACTTTCAGGAACTACCAATAGTTTGGTGGCTCTTGGTCAATCCTGGAAAGCAGCGGACCACCAGTTGGTGAAGCACCAGGTCGAAGTATTGTATGACCATTACCTGAGTTTTGTAAATGGGTTATTTGCTCAACAAAACAATGAGGCCTGTAAGCTGATCAATGACCATTTTGAGCACATAAGGAAGCTGACCGCGGTGTCATTCAATCGAGCGAGTAATCGGGAGCTATTGGCCCAAGGTGAATTGATATCTACCAGGTTGTTTCATTTGTTCCTTCAGGAGAACGGTATTGAATCCCAGTTGATACCGGCACTGGAGGTGGTATCTCTTGACGAAAATGGTGAACCGCATCTGGAAAAGATCAGGGTTAATCTCAAATCCTTCCTGTATGACCAGAAGAGTAGTCTTTTTATTACACAGGGGTTTATTTGTCGCAATCATGAAGGAGAGATCGATAATCTCAAGAGGGGTGGAAGTGATTATACCGCCTCCTTATTGGGAGCGGCGGTAGAGGCTGAAGCTATTGAAATATGGACGGATATCGATGGTATGCATAATAATGACCCCCGAATTGTGCCCAATACCTTTCCCATAGAGTCACTATCATTCGATGAAGCCGCAGAGCTGGCCTATTTCGGGGCCAAGATCCTACACCCTAACACTATTTGGCCCGCACAAAAATACAATATACCGGTGAAGCTCTTGAATACCATGGTGCCACAGGCAAAGGGCACGGTGATTTCCGGCAAACGAAGTCCAGGGTCCGTAAAAGCCATCGCCGCAAAGGACGGGATCATGGCCATTAAGATCAAATCCAGTCGTATGCTTCTGGCCTATGGTTTTCTACGAAAGATCTTTGAGATCTTTGAACATTTCAAGGTTCCTATTGATATGATCACGACCTCTGAGGTGGCAGTGTCTCTAACCATCGATGACGACGAGCATTTGACTGCCATTGTTCAGGCGTTGGAGCAGTATGGCGAAGTGGCCGTCGACCAAGAAATGTCCATTGTTTGCATTGTTGGTGATTTAGTGGTGGATCAAGAGGGCTTGCTGAATATGGTCTTTCGAGCCATTGGAGATAAGTCTATCCGCATGATCTCCTTTGGTGGCAGTCGCAACAATATCAGCTTACTAGTACCCACAGCGCTCAAATCCGAAGTATTGCTTTCATTAAATGATACCATTTTTAAGCAGCTGGTTTCACAGAAGTCCTAGTGAGGCCTTTTTAAAAGAATATTTTTCAATCTGGACTTAGTTCTCTATATTGAAAGGCTTATAGGCCGATCTGGCCAGAGTTTCCCCGAGGATAAACGAGATTAGTATGACCGCCATCATCATTGGAGTATTCATCATTGGATATCTTACCATCACACTAGAACACCCCCTAAAATTAGACAAGACTGTACCAGCACTAATAATGGCTTCTTTGATGTGGGCTGTTTTAGCGGTGGCCTTCAATAACGGTTTGTTATCAGTAGTTGACTCTCATAATCACTTGTTTGATGCTTCCGGTGGATATACTGAGGAGATGGAAGAAGGATTTGTCAACACGCTGCTTCATCATCTGGGCAAGACTGCTGAGATTTTGGTATTCCTTATTGGTGCCATGACCATTGTGGAGATCATCGATTTGCACCGTGGCTTCGAAATATTAAAAAATTGGGTCAATACGCGCAATAGAGTAAAACTTCTTTGGATCATCTGTGCCCTGGCGTTCATCTTATCCGCAATTATTGACAATCTTACAGCGACTATCGTATTGATAACACTGCTTAGAAAGATCATTACTGACAAGAAGAATCGTTTGTGGTATGCTGCCATGATCGTGATAGCTGCTAATGCCGGCGGCGCCTGGTCTCCCATTGGGGATGTGACCACTACCATGCTATGGATAGGGAAGAAAGTAACCACTGCCGGCCTCATAACCAAACTGATAATACCCTCTATTGTTTGTATGGTAATACCCACCTTTGTGGCCAGTCTTTTGCCCGCTTTCAAGGGGGAGATTGAGGTTGATGCCACGGAGAACAAAGATATGCGGCAACTGCTAAGCAGTAGAACCATGCTGTTCCTGGGCCTGGGGGCAATTGTGTCTGTACCTGTATTCAAAACATTAACCCATCTTCCACCATATCTGGGCATGATGTTGGCGTTGGGAGTGGTGTGGTTGGTATCCGAATATATTCACCCGGAGGAGGATTTTACCGAGGAGCGCAAGGAGCAGTACCTGACTCATCATGCCTTATCCAGAATTGAAATGTCCAGTATCCTATTCTTCCTGGGCATCTTAATGGCGGTAGGTGCTCTAGAGTCTTTAGTGGTTGGGGGTGTGGGTACTCTGAGGTACCTGGCCGAGGGACTAGACGCTGCTATTCCCAATCAAGATGTGGTGATCATGTTGTTGGGGGTATTTTCAGCGGTGATCGATAATGTGCCTTTAGTAGCGGCTTCCATGGGCATGTATCACTTCCCGGTTGACGATTACCTGTGGCATTTCATCGCTTATGCGGCAGGTACCGGTGGAAGTATGCTCATTATTGGAAGCGCGGCAGGGGTAGCGGCTATGGGTATGGAAAGAATAGATTTTATCTGGTACATGCGTAAAGTAAGCTGGTTGGCCGCCATAGGGTTCCTAGCAGGAGCACTGCTATATATCCTTTTGAACTAGTCATAGAACTTGTTCCAAGGCCAATTCCATAGCTTTCCAGGATAAATTAACCTTTTCGGGGTTCGCTTCATGTAGTTTCTCCAGAGCCACTTTTATGGTTTGAGAGGTGTCATCAAATATGGCCTTATCTGTTACCACCTCTTCTCCCTGCATCAAATAGGCAAATACTCTAGCCATACCGCAATTGGCAATGAAGTCTGGGATTACCGCTACCTTCTTGTCTATAAAGGACATGGTCTCCCCAAAAAATATCTGCTCATCGTCGAAGGGTACATTCGCTCCACAGGCAATGACTTCCAGTTTATGCTTACTCAACTTTTCAACCTGCGATTTGCTTATCAGTCTTGAGGCCGCCGCCGGAATAAAGATCTCACTTTCGATATCCCAAAAAGTTTCATTCAGGGCTTTGGGGCCTTTTTTATCCGCGTAGAGCAGCCCTTTCTTTTTTTTCAGGTAAAGATCCAGAATATGTTCAAAGCTGAGGCCTGCAGGGTTGACTATCCCTCCGGTCCTGTCCATGATGCCCACAATCTTCACGCCCATTTTGGCCAGGTAGTATCCCGCGGCGCTGGCTACATTGCCCCACCCCTGTATCAAAGCCCGCTTTTTACGGATATTGCCGCCCCAGAAGTGATAATAATGTTTTACCGATTCCGCCACTCCATAGCCGGTTATCAAGTCGGCTACAGTGAACTCCTGCTGATAGTCAGGAGTATACTGCGGATTCTCAACTACCTTAGATACTCCCAGTCGCAGCTGTTCCAGCTTGTGAATCTTCATTTGACCGCTGGCTTTGAAATAGCCATTTACCACACCTTCTTGAGGATGCCAGAGCCCATAATCCTGAGTAATGGGTATGACCTCATCAATCTCATCCATGTTAAGATCGCCACCAGTGCCATAATAATATTTGAGTAAAGGGATGACCGCCCGGTACCATCGCTCTATTACCCCGGTTTTTCTGGGATCATTAGGATCGAAGCAAATGCCGGACTTGGCCCCGCCAATGGGAGGTCCTGAAACCGTAAATTTAATTTCCATGGTTTTGGCGAGAGATTCTACTTCATTACGGTCCAATCCCAACCTCATGCGCGTACCGCCTCCTGCCGCTCCCCCACGCAAGCTATTAATTACCAGCCAGCCTTTAGCTTCTGTCTGGTTATCGTTCCATTCAAAGACAATGGCCGGAGGTTTACTTTGGAAGGTATCCAGAAGGCTTTTCACGATCAATTTTCAGGACAAGATCAAGAATCTACATAAAATATAATATAAAGATTAGCCGTTAAAAAAAGTTAAAACTTGGGATATTTAAGCTCATTTTGTGTCCTTTGTGGATTATTTACATTTAATGTATAAGGGGAAGCCATCATCATAACATGAACTTGACCGTTGACCAAGGCAACACCCGGCTTAAGGCTGGGATCTTCTCCGGGACAGAGCTACAAAAGGTTATTTTGGACCCGTCCCTGGATGAATTGCGGGACCTCCTTAAAGAAACAAATATTGAAGCGGCAATCATAAGTAGTGTGCGTCAGGAGATAGAGGCACTGAAGGATCTTTTAAGACCTGTTTCTATGGTATTCGAACTAACTCCTACACTGGATGTTCCTGTCAAGAACCTTTACCGCAGTCCACAAACTTTAGGCATGGATCGGTTGGCAGCGGTGGTAGGAGCTAATGAATTATATCCGCAGGAGCATTGTTTGGTAATTGACGCCGGAACCTCTATAACTTATGATCTGATCGATGATCAAGGCATCTATCGAGGAGGGGGAATCTCACCAGGGCTGCACTTGCGATTTAAAGCCTTAAATGATCATACCAGTAAACTTCCATTGATTGAAATAAAAGATGCCGATGTGGCACTAATAGGAAATGATACCCAGTCCTCTATAAGAAGTGGTGTGCTCCATGGAACCACTGCAGAAATAGAGGGTATAATTCGGAGGTATGAGCAGAAATTCTCAAATTTGAAGGTTTTATTGTGTGGAGGAGACGCCGCTTTCTTTGAAAGTATGCTAAAAGCATCCATCTTTGTGGTTCCCCATTTAGTTTTGATCGGTTTAAACAGCATTTTGATGCACCATGCAAAAGGTAATTAGACGAATAGGACTTTCAACGCTTTCTATGCTGTTGGGATTTGGTGCATGGGCCCAGGTCACCTACAGTCCGTATAGTATATTGGGAGTAGGCGAGCTGAACAGCATGGATCTGGTCCACAACAGGGCCATGGGCGGAGTGGGAATAAGCAGTGGTGATGCCTTCTTTTTAAATAACAAGAACCCGGCTTTACTTACCTATAACCGGATAGTGGTCTTTGAAGCGGGATTGAGCACAGAACAAAAATCTCTGCGAACCTCAGAACTTTCACAAAAGAACTTTACCGGGGGACTAAGCCATTTGGCGTTTGGGTTTCCCGCGATAAAGGACAAATGGACCATAAGTTTTGGCTTGATGCCCTTTAGTACCGTCAATTATCAAAGCACCAGCCTAGGTATAGTACCAGGTGGTAGCTCCCAGCTTCTTACTAGCTTTGATGGCAGCGGGGGCATCTCCCAGGCATATTTTGCTACAGGATTTAAAGCTACCAAGTCCTTGTCGCTGGGCTTGCGAAGCTCCTATATTTTTGGTAGCATACGCCGTGAGACTTCTTTCCTAATTGAAAATACCAACTTCCAAACGGTAAATTTAGAACGCAATTCCTTTTCGGATTTTGCTTGGAGTTTGGGAGCGGCATACAATATTGAGATTAAGGAAAACCAAAGCTATCTGAACTTTGGGATAACCTACGATTTTGGAGGAGACCGAAAAGTTACTCGTCTGGAAAGACTGGAACGTCGCGACTTGGGTGGCGACCTGCTTTCCCCTGCGGACACCTTGCCTTATTTGATTACAGATAATGTAAAAGGGACCGTCAAGTTTCCTTCAACATTGGGTTTAGGGGTCTCCTATGATAAGAGATTCAAATGGTCTGTGGGATTGGATGTGGTATTGGCACCTTGGTCGGAATACGAGAATTTCGACGGAGAAAGCACCGGTTTGAATGATATGACTAATGTTGCTCTGGGCGGGAGTTGGACTCCTGATCTATTTTCAGCATCCAACTACTTGAAAAGAATTACTTATCGTTTAGGGTTTAACTATCAGCAAACCCCGTATAAAGTAAATAATACAGACATAACCGATTTTGGTATCAATTTTGGTGTAACATTACCATTACGTAACTTGTCCCGGTTGAATTTAGCTTTTAAAGTAGGACAAAGAGGCACAACCGACGATAATTTAATACGAGAGACTTACTTTAAAGCTTATCTGGGACTAACCGTTAATGACAACAAATGGTTTATTAGAAGAAAATTTGATTAAGTAATGAAAATGAACGCGAAACTTACTCTTATTCTGATGTTTACGGCCGTTTCTGCTATGGCTCAGTGGAATTGGCCAGAAGACAAAGCGACAGCAGAAGAGAAAAATGTGTTGTATACCGATGCCTATAAAACGGGCAATTTTGAAGGAGCCTTGGAACCCCTGAGGTGGCTGCATGAAAATGCGCCTGATCTAAACCCCTCCATTTATATTAATGGAGCAAAGATCTACGAAGGACTTGCCTCCAAGGCACAGGATGCCGCATCTAAAGAATCCTATCAGGATAAGGCCCTGGCGATGTACGACCTGCGGATCAAGTATTTTAATCAGGAAGCCAATGTGCTAAATCGTAAGGCATCCAGCGCTTATAAGTTCTTCCGCGGAAACAAACAAAAGTACCCTGAGTTATTGGAGCTATTTGATAAAGCGTTGAATCTGAATGGCCCTAAATTTTTTGACGGAAGTACGTTGGCTTATATGGATATCATTCGCCGTCATCAGAAAAACGGAGGAAATCTCACTGACGATGATATTTTGGACCGCTATGACCGAATTTCTGCGTCATTGGCTAACAAGAAAGGCGATAAATACGAAACCTTGCAAGGTCAGATCGATGGAATGCTGTCGGAAGTGGTGACTGTTGATTGCAACTTTGTAGAAAAGAATCTGGGTACCAAGTTTAATGCTGAACCCTCTAACACTAAATTGGCCAAGAAGATCATCCAACTGTCATTGAGCGGCAAATGTACGGATAGCGACCTGTTTATGAATGCTGCCAAAAGCGTGTTTGAGGCAGAGCCGGACTTTGGTATGGCCAAAGTAATTGGCTTAAAATGTAAAGGGAACGGGGATAACGCCTGTGCCGGTCAATATTTGAATAGAGCTCTGGATCTTACTGAAGACAACACAAAAAAAGGTGAAATATATCTGGTTTTGGGTGGACTGGAAGCTGAACGGGGAGGTAAATCAAAAGCCCGGGATTATTTCCGCAGAGCAGTTTCCGTAGACCCCAGTCTGGCGGGTAAAGCCTACACTAGCATTGGCAACTTATATTTCACCAGTTACAACAGTTGTAAGGCCGGTAAGAGCAAAGTCGATGATAGGGGTTGCTACCTGGCGGCATATGAGATGTTCAAAAGAGCTGGAAATACTTCCGCTATGAAGCGAGCGAAGGACCAATTTCCCTCAAAAGAAGAAATATTCCTGGAAGGCAAGGCGACCGGCGGGAGCCTAAACGTGGGCTGCTGGATCGGAGAATCCGTTACGCTGCTCACTCGGGACTAGTCCAAGAAACCATAAAAAAAGAGCGGTCCAGTGGACCGCTTTTTTTATTTTGCACTATGTTAAAACCTTTAATATCATGGACTTCCAGTTTTTTGCTGGTTTTGATGATAACCTTGAGCTCTTGTAGCGACGGGCAGGACCAATTGGACGAGGTTACCGTATATGAGGGACCGTTCTACGAGGTGGAAGATCTAAATCTGTGGTACAGTGATTCCGCGGTAGTGCGGTTGATGGTGCAGGCGGCCTTGATGAAAGAATTCGAAAATGGAGATCAGGAGTATCCCAAAGGGATATACGTGGAGTTCTATGAGGAGGATTCGGTGGTGTCCTCAACCTTGCAAGGAGATCAAGCCTACTATACTAAAGAGACCAATATTTATAGGGCCATAGGCAATGTAAAGCTAATAAGCCTGAAGAATCAACAGAAATTAAGCACCGAAGAACTATTTTGGGATGTGGACGAGGAGCAGGTCTACACCGATAAGTTCGTCATTATAGAAACCGAAGACGACGTTTTGCATGGAGAGGGGCTCACTGCGAAGCAGGATTTTAGCAGCTATAGAATTCTAAAGCCCACCGGTGAACTGGGTTTGGATTCTCCGGAAAATGAATAACAGTATATGAAGCTACTGGATACATTAATTCTATCATTAGCCGCAGGATTATTTATTATCGGTGTTCATCAGACCATGAAATTCGGAATCATGTACAGCTATTGGATCATCATGTTGAGCGTAGCATTGCTGCTTTGGTATAACCTACGGAAACGCAGCAATAAAGAGGAGTCCTAAAATTTGAAAAATGGCAAATTTTTGTAAGTTCAACTTCAGTAGCGTTTCATAATCAATGGAATACCATCAGATTACCATCATACTGGCTTCATTACTGTTCTCAGCTATATTCTCGGGCATAGAGATCGCTTTTATTTCTTCTGACAAACTGCAAATCGAGTTGCAGGGGAAACAGGGTACCCTCACCGGACGTATACTATCACGCTTTGCTAAGAATCCTAGTAAATTTATAGCCACCACCCTGGTGGGCAACACGGTTGCACTAGTGATATACGGTATATTCATGCTGCCATTTTGGAGCCAGTTCTAAAGCAACTGTTGCCGTCCCTGCTTAACAACCAGGGATTTGTACTGTTGACTCAAACAGTAATAGCGACCATTTTGGTGTTAATTGTTGCGGAATTTACCCCAAAGAGCCTGTTCCTGCTTAATCCCAACCGTATGCTGAAAGTCTTTGCATGGCCCATGCAGCTAATTTACTGGATCATGCAGCCGGTGGTTTATGTAGTGGTAATGCTGTCGAAGTTCATCATTGTTAAGGTACTGAGGCTGGAGTATTCCGACGACGAACCAGTTTTCGGTTTAACCGATCTGAACAACTATTTAAAAAAGTTGCAACAAAGTGATACCGAGATGGATGTGGAGGTCGATACCAAAATATTTCACAATGCTCTAGAATTTAAAACTGTAAGAGTAAGGGAATGTATGATCCCCCGTACAGAGATCGTGGCGGTCGAAGTAGAGGACAGTATCGATGAACTTAAACAGGCATTTATAGAAAGCGGCCATTCCAAGATCTTGATCTATCGGAACAATATTGATGATATTATTGGGTACTGCAGCTCCCAGGAGCTATTCAAGAAGCCTAAAGCCATTAATGATATCCTGTCTCACATTATCATTGTTCCAGAAACCCTGTTGGCCAACGAGTTGATGATTCAGTTCATCAACGAACATAAGAGCTTAGCGTTGGTAGTGGATGAATTTGGCGGAACTTCAGGGATTGTGAGCATTGAAGATATCATAGAAGAGATTTTCGGGGAGATCCAGGACGAGCATGATGATGAAGATCTGATCGAACAAAAAATCGAAGAACATACTTACCTGCTTAGTGCCCGGCATGAGATCGACTACCTTAACGAACGATACCAATGGGAGCTCCCGGAAGGCGAATATGATACCTTAGGGGGGTTCATTTTGTCAGTTAACGAGGATATTCCGGAATTAAACCAGATCATTGATATTCCTCCCTTCACTTTTACCATAATCAGTTTACAGGAGACACGCATTGAAACAGTAAAAATGAACATTCAAAGAAACCTGGAAACTACCTGACAATACCTGCTTTAATATTTTGATTTTGACTTATTATGTGAGTAATTTTGCCGTTCTCTATTTTGATGAATTATGGCATTGATTAACAAACTAAGGAATAAGGCTGGAACCTGGATAGTGGCCGCAGTAGGTGTAGCTATACTTTCCTTTGTGCTGGCCGATGTGTTAGGACCGGGATCTTCACTATTTGGAGGTCAGGACAACAGCGTAGGGGAAATAGCAGGGCAGACCATAAAAGCTCCTGAGTATCAAAACGCAATAGAGTTAATGACTCAAAAGTTTACCTTGCGTAATGGCCGTCGGCCCAGCGATGTGGAGTCTAACAGTATTCGGGAACAGGCCTGGGAACGCATGATAGCGGACATCGCTTTTAGTGAGCAATTCCAGGAACTGGGTGTGGAAGTTACCAGAGAGGAAGAAGTAGACATGGTCCAGGGTAAAAATATACACCCCGACCTGGTGGCAGCATTTACCGATCCCTCCACCGGTCAGTTCGATCAGGAATCAATCATACAGTTCTTAAGCAATCTAAATAACTTCCCCCCCGAGACTCAGGCTGCTTGGTACAGCATGGAAGATGACATCTTAGCAGGACGAAGGCGCATCAAGTATGATAACTTGCTGGTCAAATCCAGTTATGCCACACAAGAGGAATCGAAGAGGACCTATCAGGAACAGACCGAAGTGGCCGAATTAAAATATCTTTACATACCCTACTATGCTGTTGGGGATTCCGCGGTGACGGTTAGCGACAGCGAACTGTCCCAATACCTGGATGATCGTAAACAAGAGTACACTGTAGAAGAAAGTCGAGCCCTCAAATACGTTACCTTTTCTATTCAGCCTTCAGCACTGGACAGCGCTGATTTCCAAACTGAATTGCAAAGTATCAAGGAAGACTTTGAAAGACGCACCGACGATTCCGTATTTGCCCGTACCAATACAGAAATAGGGAGCGGATATAATAGCTATACCGTAGACATGTTGCCGTTAATCTTGCAGTCGGATTTTGAAAACTTATCGATTGGGTCTGTTTATGGTCCTTTTACAGAAAACGGATATTACAATCTTTATAAGATTTCTGACATAGTGGAGGACACCATTATGGCAGCCCGAGCCAAACACATACTGTTCAAATGGGCAAACAACAGTATTGAAGCAAAGGAAGATGCCAGAGCGGAAGCGCAGAAAGTACTACAGGAACTTAAGTTAGGGGCTGATTTTGCTGAAAAGGCCCTGATACATGGTACCGATGGTACCGCTAGTCAAGGAGGCGACTTGGGATGGTTCCGCAGTGGAGCCATGGTAGCCGAATTTCAGGACGCGGTATTTGATGCCTCCGCACCGGGATTGTTACCCGAGCTGGTGGAGACCCAATTTGGGTATCATATCATCAGTGTTACTAACAACGCCAACAACCAATCTTACAAAGTGGCGACTGTTGGCAGGGAGCTGTTGCCAAGTGATAAAACCAGGGATGAGGCCTATCGTAAAGCCGATATCTTTAGAAGTAAAAGCGACGACCTGGAAAGTTTTGAAACCACTGCCACCGAGGATGGATTAAATACCTATGATGCCACCAATGTCGATAAGAATGCCCGTAGATTTGGTACTTTGGGTAATGCCAGGCAAATTGTTAGCTGGCTGTTCAGAGAAGCCTCAGAGGGTCGGGTCTCCGATGTTTATGAGATTGACGACAATTATGTAGTGGCGGTAATGACCAGTGAGACCGAGAAAGGTACCGCTACGCTTGAAGATGTACGAAATGAGGTTACCCTGAAAGTAAAAAACCAGAAAAAGGCCCAATTGATTATAGATAAACTCAGTGGCCTGGAAGGTGACCTAGACCAGATGGCCAGTGCCTATGGTACCGACGCCACCGTTTATAATACCAGCGATCTTAAGCTCAGCAGTAATTCCATTCCCAATGTGGGCTTTGCTCCTGCGGCTGTGGGGAAAGCTTTTGCACTAGAGCCAGGTGAACGCACTGCTCCCATGGAATCAGAAAACGGCGTTTTAATCATGGAATTAATTTCCAAAACACCGGCCCCTGAAATTGCGGATTACACCCTGTATAAGCAACAGGTTACCCAGCAATTGGAGAACAGGACTTCGTTCAATGTGAGCAATGCCATTAAGGAAAGCGCAGGGATAGAGGATCGCCGATACAAATTCTATTAATCCCATGGTATTATGAACTATGACCAGTCCAGGGATGAATTCAAAGACCGGTTGGATCAGGAACACTCCTGGCCCTCGTGGTACTTGTTTAAATTTATCGTACCCAGTTCCAAGGAAAGTGAAGTTACAGCGTTGTTCCCTCCGGAGAACACCACTGTAAAGCATTCTTCCAAAGGGAATTACCGCAGTGTATCTGTTAAGATCATCATGGAATCATCCGAAGAGGTGATGAGAATATATGAAAAGGCTTACCAGATCGAAGGCGTCTTAGCACTATAACATCCTACAATCATGTGGACCGAACAAGACAATAAATTATCGCGAACTTTTGAATTCAACAATTTCGTAGAGGCTTTCGGATTTATGACCAAAGTGGCCATTCTTGCAGAAAAGATGGACCATCACCCCAATTGGAGCAATGTATACCACACCGTGATCATCCAATTAAGTACCCATGACGCCGGCGATATTGTAACGGACAAAGACCGCACGTTGGCAGCCGCTATCGATGAGTTAGTGGCATAGCCCCATAAGCCATTAGCTTAATGCCTTCAACTACTCGTCTATATCTGGTTCCAACACCCATTGGGAATTTGGAAGATATGACTTTGCGGGCTATTCGGATCTTAAAAGAAGCAGATACAGTCTTAACTGAAGATACCCGTACTTCCGGGAAGTTGTTAAAACATTATGGCATATCTGCCCATTTACAGAGTTATCATGCCCATAACGAACATAAAAAGGTAGAGGAGCTGGTAAACAGGATGAAAAATGGGGAAACCATGGCCTTGGTCACCGATGCCGGCACCCCCGGTATTTCCGACCCCGGGTTTCTTTTGGTGCGTGCTTGTCTGCAGCATGAAGTGGATGTGGAGTGTCTGCCAGGGGCAACCGCATTAATTCCGGCCTTGGTGAACTCCGGATTACCCATCGATCGTTTTGTATTTGAGGGTTTTCTGCCATTAAAAAAGGGTCGCCGGAAAAGGTTGGCTGAACTTGCCTTGGAAACTAGGACTATGGTTCTTTACGAATCTCCTCACCGATTATTAAAAACCCTGAATCAACTTCACGAAGTTTTGGGGCCTCGTCCTGTTGCAGTCTCACGAGAACTAACTAAGTTACACGAAGAAACCATACGGGGAACTTTTGAGGAAGTGATATCTTATTTTGAACAGAAATCAATAAAAGGTGAATTTGTCCTGGTTATCGGAGCCTAAGTCTTTTCATTTGTGGGGCGCTGCCAGTTTAAGCGGTCTGTTATTATGGCTGGGCTGGCCGGTAGGAAAAGCCGCTCCCATACTATTCGTAGCTTGGGTACCCTTGCTTTGGGCCGAACATCATTTACGATTGGATCGCCGCGGGTTCCGCTTATTTCTCATGGCTTTTTGGGCCTGTTTGATCTGGAATACGGGTACCACTTGGTGGATGTATTATTCAACAGCTGTGGGAAGTGTAGTGGCCATAGCTGCCAACTCTTTACTAATGACCATTCCGTGGGTGTTATATAGAGTAACAGCCAGACTTGGCGGCGCTTCCTGGGGTTATTTGGGTCTCCTATTGTACTGGTGTTCCTTTGAATTTATTCACCTTAACTGGGAAATAAGCTGGCCATGGCTAACCTTGGGAAACGGTTTTGCTATGTATCCACAATGGATACAGTGGTATGAATATACCGGGGTTTTCGGGGGTTCGATTTGGATTATGGCGATTAACATTGCAGTGTTGGTCTCACTTTTAAAGATGCGTCGTTCCTGGTGGTGGGCCACGGCTCTAGGGGTTTTACTACCAATTGTTATTTCCTATATCCGATATGGATCCTACCAGGAGAAAGGACAAAAGGTTGAGCTGGTGGCGGTACAGCCCAATATTGATCCCTACACGGAAAAATTTATAGATTCAGAAGATTTTATAGCCTTTGAGCAGCAAGTAGATCGATTTGTCTATTTGACTCGGCAGGTGATCGGTGATAGTACCGCTTTTGTGTTGTGGCCGGAAACGGCAATTGACGGTGGATTTGAGGAAGCAGCATTGCTGGATCCGGGAATGATCATGGAAAATCGTTCTTTACAAGCTACAGACTTGCGGTCCATCCGCAAAATGAAATCCTTTAAACAGCAATATCCCCACCTTTCTCTACTAACTGGCCTCACCAGCTATACTCTTTATAACAGCCCAGAAGAAGCCACCATCACGGCTCGCCGTAACGGTGACATTGTATTCGATGTATTTAACACCGCCTATTTTCTAGGTGATAAGGGCGATTATCAAACTTACCATAAATCCAAGCTGGTACCTGGGCCGGAAACCATGCCGTACCCCGGGATATTCGGATTTCTTTCGGATCTACTGGTAGATTTCGGTGGTACCAGCGGACAACTTGGTAAACAAAATGAACGCACTGTTTTCCTAAATCAGCAAGGTTACGGACTGGCCCCAGCCATATGTTATGAGTCTATTTATGGTGATTTTATGGCTCAGTATATTCGTAATGGAGCCCATTTTATTGGGATCATAACCAATGACGGCTGGTGGAGGGACAGTCCTGGACATAAGCAACATCTACATTATGCCGTGCTCCGGGCTATTGAGAACCGCAGAGCCATTGCTAGATCCGCCAACACCGGTATATCAGCATTTATTACCCAAAAAGGTGAAATACTGGAGGCCACGGAGTTTTGGCAGCAGGATGTAATTAAAGCCAGTCTTCATGCCAACAGTGAACTGACCTTTTATACCCGATACGGTGACTATCTGGGAAGAACGGCCTTATGGCTGGCAGTATTGGTGTTGCTTTCGGCATGGGTTAAACGAAGAACCGCCAAATCATGAACCTCACACAACTCTTGCCCCAGGTAATAAAAATTAGTGAGAAGGGAGGAACGTTTATTCGAGAAGCCGGAGCTCAATTCCAATGGGACGATCTGGAATATAAAGGGAATAACGATCTGGTTTCCTATGTAGACAAAAATACGGAAAAGCTTTTGGTATCCGGCCTGCAAGAGTTATTGCCCGAGGCCGGATTCATTACAGAAGAACTGACCATACGTACTCAGGAGAAACCCTGGCAGTGGGTGATTGATCCATTGGATGGCACCACCAATTTTATTCATGGGATCCCCGTTTATTGTATCAGTATTGCTTTAATGGAACACGGCGTCCCGGTCCTGGGTGTTATTTATGATGTCACCAGGAGTGAATGCTTCTATGCCTGCAAAGAGGGAAAGGCCTTTTGCAATGGGCAGGAGATCACCTTGGCTCACCAAACGAAATTACGTGAGAGTGTGCTGGCCACCGGCTATCCTCAAATCCGCTTTGACCGGCTGGATCAGTATTTGGGTATTTTGGGTCAATGTATGCAGCGCACCCATGGTATTCGCAGAATGGGCAGTGCTGCACTGGATCTAGCTTATGTAGCCTGCGGGCGGGTGTCGGCTTTTTTTGAACATAACCTGAATATATACGATGTGGCTGCCGGCGTGGTATTGGTGCAACAGGCAGGGGGGAAGATCACGGATTTCAAAGATGGTAATGAATACCTGTGGGGACGTGAGATTCTGGCGGCCAACCAGGTACATGGCGAATTATTGGAGATCATCCAAGAACACTGGCAGTGATCAAGCCCAAACCCGGGTGCCTTCGGTACAGTTGCGGCACATCTCCACTTGCTCGCGGGCGTGTATCAATTGTTGCCGGAAACGGTCATAAGGAGTACTAAACCACAGCTCCTTGAACGACTGTTTATTCATATCACCCAACACATGATGGGCATCTTTGTCAAAACAGCAAGGCACCACCTGCCCGTCCCAGGTGATTACACAACTGTGCCACATTTTCCAACAATGGTTGAGCATACGGTTTTTTATGCTGTAGGTTCCATCGGCCTGGGCTCGATAGCGGGAGTATTTATCGTTTTCAGGGATCAGGGGTGAACCCTGCACATAGTCGTATATCTGCGCCGTTTTAAATCCTACCGCATCTACCTGCAGTTCTTTAGCCAGAGCTTTAACCTCTTCGATCTGGTGTTCATTGGGTTTCACTACCAGAAACTGAAAAATAAGGTGAGGCGTGCGTGACCTTAGCTTCTTTTTCCAAGCTACCATCTGCCGGGTTCCTTCCAGTACGCGTTCCAACTTACCGCCGATGCGATAGCTCTCATAGGTTTCTTGGGTGCTACCGTCAATAGATATGATCAATCGGTCCAAACCGGACTCCACCGTCTTGCGGGCATTGTCTGAATTCAGGAAATGACCGTTGGTAGAGGTGGCGGTATAGATCTTTTTATCGGCGGCAGCTTTTACCAGATCGTAGAATTGAGGATGTAGATAAGGCTCGCCTTGAAAATACAATAACAAATACCACAATGCTGGGGACAGCTGATCCAGGGTTTGCTGGAAAAGATCCAAAGAGAGCATCCCGGTGGGGCGGGTAAAGTTTCTCAGCCCACTGGGGCATTCTGGACATCGCAAATTGCAGCTAGTGGTGGGCTCGATGGACACACTTATAGGCAGTCCCCACTGCCGGCTCTGCTTGGTCCACTTGGAATAATAGTAACTGGAGAGCAGGCGCAGCGCATTAACCCCCCTGCGGGGAGTGAATTTCGATATGAGATTGAGGCTATCCTGCAGGCTGGAGATCATGGCAAATCCAAAACTACTATCTTTTTCCTAAATTAGGCATTAAATTTCTAAAGGAGCACAGAGTAATGCCATCTTACCTTGAAGAGCATCAACTAAAGATATTTGCCGGCCTCGGAATACCATATTTTAGTAGCCAAATGCCGATTGTTCATACCCCCATAACGCTCTAAAGCAATGTTCGGAACTTTGGCATATAGCGGCCCTATTGGTTTTACTAGATTCTTTTTATCAAATTCCTTAGGTAAGAAGGTCATATTCGGCACTCAAAACAGATAATATGCGTACATTAAAGATCATTTTTTGGTTGTTCCCCTGGGTTTTTTTAGCCCTGTGTGGCTATCTGGTATGGAACAATTGGTCCACTATCAATTTTTTGCCTCAAGCTCAAACCAGTGAAACGGTAATTCAAACCTTGGTATTGGAGCGCATGGAAGAACTGGGAAAACTGGAATTAACCAAATACCACTTTCAGGAGATTACTGAAATCCAAAAAGTGGGCCGTGATTTTTACAATTTGTTTAAATTGGAAGGTGATTCCAAGGCGGTTTTGATCTCTAATGGTGAAGCAGTGGGCTGTTTGGACCTTACCAAGATGGAGGTAAAGGATCTTCAGGTATCAGAGGACACCCTGCTGGTACAATTACCAGCTCCTGAAATTTGTTATTTCAAATTGGACTTGGAAAAGACCCGGGTCTATGCCTTGGAGACGGGTATGTTTACCAGTGAGAAGAGTTTCATAGAGAGGGCTTATAAAAGTGCAGAAGGTCAGATTAAGGAATCAGCCTTAAATTCAGGTATTCTGGAGCAGACCAAGTCAAATGCCGAGTTGGTACTAAAGCCACTGCTGGAGCAGCTTTCTCAGAAAAAGGTGATTTTGGTTTACGATATTACTAAAGTGAAAATCAATCCTCGATAGGTTCCTTCAGTATTTCCCAAATAAGATCCGGCTCATACCCTTTAGACATTACATACTGGGCGGCCTTATGCCGGCGTACAAACAGGTCGTCGATTTCCAGTTTACGCCATTTCTCAGATATCAATTTCCTAAGAGTTTGATGATAGTCGGGATCCTCAATGGAGCCCAGCGCTTTTTTGATGCAGTAATTGGTGAGCCCATGCGATTCAAGCCCCTGTTGGATTTTTAGCTTGCCCCATTTTTTAAGTCTGAATTTGCCACTGGCATAGGCTATGGCAAATCGTTCTTCATTGATAAACCCCTCAGTGATCAGCTCAGAAATTACCTCTTCAGCCGCGTCCCACCCCAGACCATAGCTGTGTAGTTTTTCTCTGACTTCTCTCTGGGTACGTTCCCGGTAAGCACAGTAGCGGGCAGCCTTTAATTTGGCACTTTTGCGGAACTCCTCCTCCTTTGCTGTCTTGCCCATTTGGACTATATTACAAATCTGTTAATTCAGGATAATTCCCAGGCAATTTACGAATAATTGAAAAACCCAAAGGCTCTTGCACTACTATTCGCAGCCAATGCCATTTCCGGTTTTGCCCAGGGAGTTTCCATGTTGGCCATACCCTGGTATTTCGCCCAAAGAGGGATCTCCTCACAGTTTAATATCATCTTTGCGGTCATCACTTTTGCTACCATTTTTTGGGGACTATTCGCTGGCACTCTGGTAGATCGCTTTAACCGGCGGGGATTGTTTTTATCCACCAACATAGTTGAAGGTACCCTCCTATTGCTAGTGGCAGGGGCTGGTTGGTTACAGGGAAGCCTACCTTTGCCGCTTATTGTACTGGTGTTTACCATTACCGTGTTTGGTTATCGTATGCACTATCCCAATTTATATGCTTTCGTTCAGGAAATAAGTCTTCCCAAACATTACACTCGAGCTACCAGCTATATTGAGATCGTGGGACAGTCGACCAACGTCATTGCCGGCGCCATGGCCGTGGTTTTATTGGAAGGGGTAGACACCCACTTACCATTGCTAGGCCATATCACCATTGAAGCCTGGGAAATTTACGAGATCTTTACCTTGGATGGCATTACCTACTTCCTGTCAGTATTTCTGATCTCCTTTATACGGTACATTCCGGACAAAGTATTTAAGGTCGATCGGAGCCCTTTGGTATCCAGATTGAAAACGGGATTCAAATTTTTGAGGGACCATCCTACAGTGTTTCTATTCGGCTTCTTTACACATTCCATTTTTGTGATTTTATTGGTGAGTTTATTCACCGTTATGCCCATGTACATCACCCATTTTCTGAAGGTGGGGGGTGAAGTGTTCGGGGGTATGGAAATGCTTTATGGCGTGGGTGCTTTAATGGCCGGGATCTTTATAGGACGGTGGACAGAGCGATGGCCCAAAGTTAAGGTGATCATATTTTTTATGTTTTTGACTACCCTGTTGCTGACCATGTGTGCGCTGATAAAATCTGTGCCCTATTATTTTACAGTGGGATTTTTAATTGGATTGGCCAATGCCGGCACTCGCATCTTAAGAGTTAGTTACTTGTTCGATCATATTCCCAACCAGGTAATTGGCCGGGTGAACAGTGTTTTTAGTGTGTTGAACCTGATCATGCGCACCAGCTTTATTTTGGTCTTTTCGTTGGCTTTTTTCGCCCAGGGTGAGAATATCACCTATGCCTATTATGTGATGGCCGGTTATACCTTATTATCCGGTGTGGTTCTACTACGCTACTACCCCAAGTTTAGAGTATGAATCATTTTACCAAGCCTTTGCGTCGCAGGATGGTCTCCACAAACTTTATTTGGTTTTCATTATTGAAGATGCGAAAAGGCAAGTGGATCAACTGTGCTTTGGAAACCACCAACAGGAAATAATCCTTAGCCACGGTGGCTCGTTTGATCATGTCCCAGGTAATGGGCATTCCTTGCTTACTGCTAACTTTTACCATGATCTGGCGGCTGTCGATTTCGTAACCAAGTTTCTCAAAAAGAACTTTGTTCTGCTCAAGCTGGGGGATTCCAGCAAATTGAATCACCCAAAATAGCACATAAAGCACCAGGGCGATGGAGGCCCCGGTTATCCACCAGTGAGAGGGAAGAACAAAATACATGCCGCAAAGGACCAAATAAATTATGAAAACCCACCATTGTTCCTTAAGAATATTGGTCAGACCCATTCTTATATAGGTACCGGTAGGGAGTTTATATTTCTTTGTCTTAACGATCATACGCTTGCGGAAGTAAACTGGGCTCCAAATATAGTAAAAAACCTATGGTCCAGAAAAGTTGAGAAAACTATTTGGGGGGGTCTGCTTTTAAGCTGATGTCAAGACTCTTAACAGAGTGGGTCAGAGCTCCCACGGAAATGAAATCTACACCAGTAGCAGCCACCTGGGCTATAGTATTTTCATTTATCCCACCAGAGGCTTCTGTTTGATATTTTCCCCCTATCAACTGTACCGCAGCGGTCATATCTTCAATGCTCATATTGTCCAACATAATGCGATGGACCCCACCCACATCAAGTACTTGCTTTACCTCCTGTAGATTGCGGGTTTCAATTTCGATCTTAAGATCCAAATGTTGAGATTTCAGGTAGTCTTGAGTGGCGGCGATGGCTTTCCCTATACCTCCGGCATAGTCAATATGGTTGTCTTTTAGCATGATCATATCGTACAACCCAAAGCGGTGATTAGTTCCGCCTCCTATGGCTACTGCCCACTTTTCCAGTAAACGAAAATTAGGGGTGGTCTTACGGGTATCCAGTAGCTGTGCCGGGGTATGAGAGATCAGGGATTTGAGGTAGCGGGTATAGGTAGCGATCCCGCTCATGCGCTGTAGACAGTTTAGTACCAGTCTTTCCGAAGTAAGAATGGAGCGGGCCTTACCTTCTACATACAGACCAATGTCGCCATGAGTAACCTCTTCACCGTCCGACAATAATAATTGCACCTGCAATTCCGGGTCAACGGTATGGAAGATCCTGCGTGCTAATTCCAATCCGGCCATAATGCCTTGATCTTTAACGATCAGTTTCGCACGATTTTGGGTTTCTGCAGGAATAGAAGCCAGGCTGCTGTGATCACCGTCGCCCACGTCCTCTTCTAAGGCGGTGTGGATAAAGTGGTCCAAAGCAGCACCTGTAAGGTATTTCAGCTCATTCATTTCCGCTAAAATAAAAAAAGGCTCAAACTTGAGCCTTTGTATCAGATAATTTTCTAGTCCTATTCTTTAGTAAAATCAAGACTGCTTACTTTGTAACCGCCCTCCAGGTTTTTGGATCGCAACACTACTCTAAACGATCCACCTTCATAGCTATAGCGGCCAATGGCGTATTTCAATCCTCCTTCTGAAGCACCCTGATGAACATATTGAAAATCACTGGGCCTGTATTTGCCAAAAAAATCTTTCAATACATACTCTGCCTGGGTTTTGCTATAGTTGGACTGAACCCCTTCTATTTTAAGAGATACCATTTCACTCAGGTACTTGGATAACTCCTTAGAGCTACCTGCCTTAATGGCAGATCTCACATTGTTGATCACTTCACTTTGAGCCACCACAGGCGTGCTTGTGGCTAAAAAGCAACCAAATATTAAGAGTGAAAAATACGTTAATATCCTATTCTTGAGCATAATTCAACTAATTTCACCATGCATATCTCCAAAACTATGCCAAAAAAGGTCAAACCTCATTACTATGGTTTAACTGCAAATTTAAATTAATACAATCTAATATCAGTTACAAACCTAGGCTTTGAATATTTATATTTGCAGCTATGAAACGAGTTTTGTTGATGATACTGGACGGTTGGGGCCTGGGCAAAGATCCGGAAGTTTCAGCCATACACCACGCAGATACCCCATTTATGGATGATGCATGGTCCAAATATCCACATAGTAGATTGAATGCTAGTGGTTTAGCTGTTGGACTCCCCCAGGGCCAGATGGGAAATTCAGAGGTGGGCCACATGAATATTGGGGCGGGTAGAATTGTTTATCAGGATTTGGTGAAAATAAATAAAGCCGTTGAAGACGGTACCCTTGCTGGTAATCCTACATTGCAATCGGCCTTTGATTATGTCAAAAAATCTGGTAAAAACCTCCACTTGATTGGCTTGGTTTCGGATGGTGGCGTTCATTCTCATATTGATCATTTAAAAGGAATATGCCACGCGGCTCAAGAACAAGGATTGGCAGATCATCTTTTCGTTCACGCTTTTACGGATGGCCGCGATTGTGATCCTCAAAGTGGAATAAAATTCATCACAGATCTGGAGAAGTTCCTAAGGGAAAAAGGCGGGAAATTGGCTTCAGTGATTGGCCGGTATTACGCCATGGATCGCGATCAGAGGTGGGAACGGGTAAAGCGGGCCTACGACCTATTAGTGCAAGGCACCGGGGAGAGAGTAGCTCAATTGGTGGAGGGTATTGGTCGATCATACGAGGCAGGAATCACCGATGAGTTCCTAGAGCCGTTGGTAGCAACTAATGACCAGGGTCAGCCGGCAGCTACAATTAAAGATGGTGACACTGTTGTTTGTTTTAATTTTAGGACGGACCGAGGCAGGCAAATTACCCAGGTGCTGACCCAAAAAGATTTGCCCGACCATGGCATGTCCACATTGGACCTTAATTATCTCACCTTTACCAATTATGATCAGACCTTTGAAGGTGTTAAGGTATTGTTCGAGAAGGACAACCTGGAGAATACCTTGGGCGAAGTGTTGGGCAAAATTGGCGCCACCCAAATTCGTATTGCCGAAACAGAGAAATATCCACATGTTACTTTTTTCTTTTCTGGTGGGAGAGAAGAGCCCTTTGCGGGGGAGGAGCGTATCCTTTGTCCGTCGCCTAAGGTAGCTACTTACGACCTGCAGCCTGAAATGAGCGCTGAGGACATAACCGAAGCCATTATTCCTAAACTACAGCAAAAAGCTGCAGACTTTGTTTGTTTGAATTTTGCTAATCCGGATATGGTAGGCCATACCGGTATTTTTGAGGCAGCAGTTAAGGCTTGTGAAACGGTCGACCATTGTGCTCAAAGAGTAGCAGAAGCAGCACTTAAAAGTGATTATGCAATATTGATCATTGCCGATCATGGCAATTCCGACTTCATGATCAATGAGGACGGCACACCGAATACTGCGCACACCACTAATCTAGTGCCCTGCATTCTGATGGATAATGAATATCGTAAACCTATTAAAGATGGTAAACTAGGTGACTTGGCACCAACCATCTTAACTTTAATGGGTATTGATGTGCCACAGGAAATGACCGGGGAATGCCTGCTTTAAAATGGGCTTCTAACAAGCTAATTATTTGCGGCTTACTACTGGGCCTGTCGTGCCAGCAGGAGAACCGGCAAACCGACTTGGTTTACTTTGATGTGAACGGCTTTATTGAGCAGCAAATAGCAACGCTTAAAGACCTCCCCTGTGACCTGGAGAAGGACCTCTCCATGGACGACCGAGGCGAAATCATGAATTCCGAATCCACTAAAGACAGTGCCTTTTGGGCCCATGAATTCATCGTTTTTAGGGACCATGATATCAACAAGCCGGTTTTACGCGATGCCTATACCACCAGCAAAGGTACTGATGAGGTAGGCAACCGGTTTGACCATTACCAGCTGCGTGATCCCCAGCAACTGGGAGTGCGATCAATGAAAGTATACTATGATAGTGAAGGTGAAATCACCTCATGGGAGTCGGATTACCGGGAGGAAAATGTTCTTTACAACAGTAAACGCTTGGTGCGAATGGACCTTGAAAAATCGGAAAAAGGTTATTTGCTCAGTGGTTATAGCGTGGCGGGTTATCACAAATTAGTTTTTAAAGATACCGTACATTACCAGGTAATGGCTAAGTTGCACTATTGAAAATTCAGTTATGGAAAAGCAAAATCCGCAGAAAACCAAAAGGCCCTTTTTAGAGCGCATGAAAGAAAAGTGGGGCCTCAAGAGCCTGTGGCAAGTGGTGATGATTTTAATAGTATTTGCCGCTACCGGTTTCACGGTAGTGTTTATCAGACCCTTGATCTTTCAATTCTTGGGCATTCAGGACGCCAGCGGTTGGCTAAAAACCGTTAGCTACTTAGTATTGGTTTTCCCACTTTACCAAGTGTTGCTACTGGGTTACGGGTTTTTGTTCGGTCAATTTCAATTTTTCTGGGAAAAAGAAAAAAAACTGGCTAAGGGCATCCTAAAGCTCCTAAGGATCCGATCGTGAAGGACGTTAGTTGATCAGTTGACTATTTTTTAGGGGCCTCTCCGCCCACCCATTTTTAAATTACCAAAGGAGGGATCATTAGTTGGGATTGTAGAAAAAACTTTGTCCTTTACACACATGTTTCAACTTAAAATACCATCATAACTACTCTTTATACCCTCAATATCCTTTACACTAAAACAAAACGGTCACCGTAGTAGTTAACTCATCCCCATGGCCTTAAACCTGAAATACCTACTCGGCAGCATGGCGGCCTTCCCGCTGTTGCCCATAATGTACTATCAAGGGCAGCGAATCCGTGCTTCTGTGCCTAAACTACCGGAAGCTACAGGCGATACCGGCATTGCAGGGGATTTTAAAGACAGGCGTTTCAATCTCATCACTTTAGGAGAAAGTACCATTGCCGGGATAGGGGTGGAGACCCACAGCGAAGGATTTACCGGCAGTCTGGCTCGCAGGCTGTCGCATAATTTTGAGAGCTCAGTTCATTGGAAGGTGTTTGCACGTAGTGGTTATACCGCCCAAATAATTACTGATAAGATGGTACCCATGATTCAGGAGGACTCAGTAGATCTGATCGTTATCGGGCTGGGAGGAAACGATGCTTTTTCCCTGAACAGCCCAAGTAAATGGCGAAGAGATATTCAGGCTCTTATCGATAAGCTAGATCTGAAATATCCTTCAGTTCCCATTGTTTTTGCCAATATGCCGCCAATTAAGGAGTTTCCCGCTTTCACGCCTCTGATACGAAGGGTTGTAGGAAATCTAGTGGAAGTATTAGGTCAGGAATTAGCAACCTTGGCAGCGAAACAACCACATGTTCACTACTACTCCAGACTCATTACATTAGAAGACTGGATTGGTCGTTTACAGGTAAAGGCTCAGCCACAAGACTTTTTCAGCGATGGTATACACCCCTCTAAATTAACGTATCAGGTATGGGGGCGTGACCTGGCAGATTTTATTTTGGAAGAACCGAATCTGAATCAACGACTATCGGCCTCAATTTCCTAACCATTTAGTGAGATGTGAGATACTGTTAGTTTCTGGTCTAAATACTTTAAGATTCTGGATTTCACGCCCCCAGATGCAAAAGAGCGTCCCCGCGGTTAACCACCGGATTGTTATTAAGGCCGATCACGTGTCCGGACATAGGAGCTCTAAGCCAGGTTTTGAATTCAGCGAAGGGGTCTGTGAGGAATCCTAACTCCTGGCCTTTTACCACAGTCTGACCGTTTTTAACCCTGGAATGGAAGAGCCCGGCATTTTTGGCCCTAACCCATTTTTTTTGGCGTATCACCACGTTTGCTTCTTTTTTAGCGGCCGCTTTTTTTGTCATTTCCAATTGGGCCATTAGCTTTTGTACCCCCAAGACCCCATGTTTTACGGCAAAAGCATCGAAGCGTAGGGATTCCCCGCCTTCATAGACTAGGATGTTCTTTCCACGGGCATGGGCGGAATGTCGTAAGGACTTCGGTATTAAAGGTGCGTCAATGGTAAATGGGGCGTTGAATGCCTGTGCCAGCATTTGATTCTTTTGGTCATTCAACACACACCTTACTTGTGGGTAGTTAGAACGGCTGGCGCCTCCGGTGTGAAAGTCGATGCCAAAATCGACTGCCGGAACTACCTCATTCATCAAATGATAGGCCACACGGCTGGCTAGTGAACCTCGTTTCGAACCGGGAAATGAGCGGTTTACATCTTTGCCGTCAGGTACTGCCCGGGAGAAATTTAAGAAGCCATATATATTGATTATGGGTATGCAGACCACAGTGCCCTTGACGGGGTCAAAGCAGCGCTTATCCAATACCGTGCGCAGGATCTCGATCCCGTTTATTTCATCGCCGTGTAACCCAGCCATTAGCAGCAGGTTAGGGCCGTCCTGTGGAGCCCTGCGTACGAAAATGGGAATATCAATTTTGGTACGGGAGGGAAGTCTGGCAATGTCCAGACTTAGTTGGTTAAAGCTGTCCTTTGCTAAGGTTTTCCCGGCAATTTTCATAGGTTAAGCATCTACAACGGTATTTTTTTTCCCTGCGTTCCGCTCCAAAAACTGAATGATCTTGGCAGCTATATCGGAACCGGTGGCGGCCTCGATCCCTTCCAGGCCCGGTGAAGAATTAACCTCAATTATTAGAGGGCCCCGGTTGGATTGCAACATGTCCACACCGGCTACTCCCAGTCCCATGCACTCTGCGGCTTTTATGGCAGCTGGTTTTTCTGTGGTTGATAAGGTGATGATCTCGGCGGAACCTCCCCGGTGCAGATTGGACCGGAACTCCCCGTCCTTGGCTTGTCTTTTCATGGAGCCCACCACTTCGCCGTCCACTACCAAAGCGCGAATATCCGCCCCTTGGGCTTCCGAAATAAACTCCTGCACGATAATACGGGCTTTTAGTCCATTAAAGGCTTCGATAACTGAAGCAGCGGCTTTTTTGTTTTCCACCAACACTACACCTAGTCCCTGAGTTCCTTCCAGCAATTTCACTACCAAAGGGACACCGCCTACGGCATCGATGATCTCATCGACTTCCCGGCTGTAATTAGTAAATACAGTCTTGGGTAGTCCCAGATCAGCTCGGGCCAATATCTGCAAACTTCTCAGCTTATCCCGGGATCTCAGAAGTGCTTGGCTTTGAACAGCCGTGAAAATATGACGCATCTCAAATTGTCGTATTACGGCCGATCCATAGAATGTCACTGAAGCCCCTATTCGGGGGATCACTGCATCCGTGTCGTCCAATGCTCTTCCTTGATAGTGCACGCTGGGATTTTGTTCCTCTGTGATAAGGTTGCATTTCAGGTGATCTACCACCTCTACCTGATGCCCTCTGGCCTGTGCCGACTCTACCAGTCTACGGGTAGAATATAAGTGGGTGCTGGTAGAAAGGATGACTATTTTCATGATTCTTTTTTCTTTTTCCGGGTCTTGCTTCGATACGAAAGGTTGGACTTGGCCACATCTACCACAAATTTTCGGTATAAAAATTTCTTCCCCAAGAGTATGGGATAGGTCAAATTACCCCGATAACTCAGAGAGAATTCGGTGTGGTACTCCTCTTCGAATATCACTACCGTGGTTTTAATGATATATCTTTTCTCACTGTCTCCAAAGGAATTTTTTATACTACGTTGCTTGAATTGGTCAAAGTAAAAACTGCGATTGTTGTAATCAGGGTGTGAGGGATCTAGTAAGATAAAGTGCAATACCCTTTTGCCTTTCCGTTTGATGATCTCTATGTGATGACAGTGTATGGAACTACTGTCAGCCCCGGTATCGATCTTGGCATCGATACCATCCAACTTCATTTCTGGGAGATCTATCTTATCGTTATGACCTATAGTGGTGCGTACTAAAGCCTTAGGCATCTTGGGGTATTCTTAAAATAACCGTAATATAAACATTTAGCCGGCTGGTGCACGGCTCATGCGTTTGATAAATCGTTCGATTGTCAACCCTTGCACCAATAAGGAGATAAGAACTACTACATAAGTGACAGCCACTATCAGTTCTTTTTCCCCTGAAGCCGGCAGCGATAAGGCCAGGGCGATAGAAATTCCTCCTCGCAGCCCTCCCCAGGTCATAATAGGTAAGGCGTTAGGTGCAAAAGTCTTTTGAAAGCCCAGTAAGTGGGAGGGGACGGCCAGCGAAAAATACCGCACTGCCAGTACCACTATAGCAGCAATCAAACCTATGATCAAATAGTTAAGGTTGAAGGAAATCAAAACCAGTTCCAACCCGATCAGCACGAATAGAATGGCGTTCAATACCTCGTCGGTGATCTCCCAAAATTTGGTTACGTAATCCAAAGTGATTTCCGACATAGCCGTCTCTTTAGCATGATTGCCGATCCACAGTCCGGCCACCACCATGGCCAGGGGACCTGAAAAATGAAGAAAGCTAGCCAAGCTAAAGCCTCCGGTAACCAAAGCCAAGGATATGATGACTTCCGTTTGATAGTGGTCCAGGGCCTTCATGAGTTTCCAGCCCAGGTAACCAATGATAAGACCCAGTCCGATCCCCCCTAAAATCTCCAAAGCCAGCAATTTACCGATTTCGTAACCGCTGACATTATCCAGGCCCTGGTGGGCAATTTGAAAAAGGGTAAGGAACAGTACCACTCCCACACCATCGTTAAACAAGGATTCTCCGGTAATCTTT
>CAJIBY010000149.1_pt1 | contig 35208 bp, 34 predicted proteins | sample 9199461 | NCBI WGS metagenome assembly CAJIBY01 (sample SAMEA7708316, study PRJEB35096) | sediment metagenome | biome: marine neritic benthic zone biome [ENVO:01000025]; feature: sediment [ENVO:00002007]; material: shallow marine sediment [ENVO:03000034] sea grass bed [ENVO_01000059] ... | reverse complement strand
CCAAACCGGATCTGGTTTATATCGATGCTAATCATCGTTTGGAGCCTACTCTACATTATTTTGAGACCTGTATAAAAGAAACTCATGAAAAATCCGTTATGGTACTTGACGATATCCATTGGTCGCGGGAAATGAGCAAATCCTGGGGTCAAATTAAGGAGGATCCCAGAGTGCGAATCAGCGTGGACCTCTACCAGGTTGGTCTGTTATTTTTTGACACAAAATTTGCTAAAAAGCACTATATATTAGAATTCTAATATTGTTTTTCATTTTTTAATAAGGTATTAGTCATATATTGGAATCTTATCCGAGCATCATTTCATATCATCTGAATTGTGTTTAACTTCCGGTACGAAATTTATCTCAGACATTGAAAAATTTTAATAAAAGCTTAATTTTACTGCTAGAAAAGGACTACTTACATTATGTCGCAACAAACTAACGAATCCGAAAAGAAAAGAAATAACAAGCTGGGTTTAATTATTGCTTTTCTGGCGATTTTAGTAATTATCCAGGGTGTTAAGTGGTATTTGGACCATCAGAAGAAGAACGAGCTGAAAACCGAAGTGGCCAACCGAAATGTAGAATTAGAAGAAACCTACAACAAACTTGAATCAGTTAGTAATGAGCTCCAGTTAAAAATTGAGGAAATTAGCAAACTGGGTGGTGACGTTGAAGAGTTACGCATAGCCAAGGAAGAATTAGAGGCCGAAAAGAACAGGCTTCAGGAATCCTCGGATGTGGGTTGGGCACGCCTTTATAAAATACGCGATAAAGTTGAAGGCTATGAAACTCTACTCCGGGAAAAAGAAGCAGAGATCCAGAAGCTAAGAGCTGTCAATGAAGAGCTGTTAACCGAAAACACCGACCTGAAAGTAGCACAAAACGAATTGAGTGATTCCATTGTAGATCTCACTGAAACATCCAAGGAACTGGGAGAAAAGGTAGCATTAGCCAGCACCTTGAAAGCTGAGAATATTAAGGTTAGTGCGGTTAACAAACGAGGGAGAGAGCGAGAAGACGAATTCAGAAACCGACAAATTGAGAGCCTGAAAGTTGGATTTAACCTCGCTGATAACACTGTAGCACCAATCGAGGGCAAGGATATTAGGATCCGCATCATTGAGCCCGAAGGCAACGTACTATTCGATGTAGCCAACGGCTCAGGTACCTTTATGCTCAACGGAAGGGAGGAATTCTTCACCGCTACACAGGAGATATTATTCGACAACACCAAGCAGCAAATCACTTTTCTCTATAGTAAAGGCAGTGAGTATAAGCTGGGTGACCACGTGGTGGAAATATACGCCAATCAGGATTTGATCGGTAGTAAAGCATTTACCGTAAAGTAGCCGTAACCTTTTCCTTTCAATAGCTTCTTGCATATATTCTTGTAATATTTTGCGTTCAATTCAATTATGCCTATTTTTGCAGGCTATTAGAAAATTATCGATCAATTTCAATACAGTAATATTATTATGAAAAAAAGCTACGAGACTGTATTCATTTTAACTCCCGTTTTGTCTGAGGCGCAGATGAAGGATACAGTCAACAAATTGAAAAAGATCCTCACCGATCATAGTGCCGATATGATTAACGAGGAGAATTGGGGATTAAAGAAATTAGCCTACCCCATTCAGCATAAAACCACCGGTTTTTACCATTTGCTGGAGTTCAACACAGAGCCTGAGGCGGTAGAAGCTTTGGAATTGGAATGCCGCAGGGATGAAAAAGTTATGAGGTTCCTCACAGTTGCCCTGGACAAACATGCCTTGCAATACAATGAAAAACGCCGCAAAGGTGAGTTTAACAAGAAAAAAGAGGAGGTAGCATCATGACATTAATTAATGAACCTGTAAATCGCGCAGATCACAAGAAGAAATATTGCCGTTTCAAGAAGAACGGCATTAAATATATTGATTACAAGGACGCAAACTTCCTGTTGAAATTCGTAAATGATCAAGGTAAAATTTTACCTCGAAGGATTACCGGCACCAGCCTCAAATTTCAAAAGAAAGTGAGTCAAGCAGTAAAACGGGCTCGTCATCTTGCTCTACTGCCCTATGTAACAGACTCTTTAAAATAACCCATAAACACTAAAGACATGGACATTATTTTAAAAGAAGATATAAACGGACTGGGTTACAAGAATGACGTAGTAAGCGTAAAGGCTGGATACGGTAGAAATTTTTTGATTCCCCGGGGACTAGCCGAAGTGGCTAATGAGTCCAACAAAAAGAGAATTGCGGAGGACGTCAAACAGGCTGCCCATAAAGCGGAAAAGATAAAACAAGATGCTGAAGACCTGGCGGCTTCTATTGGTGATGTGGTCTTAGAAATTACCACTAAAGCTGGTGAAAGCGGTAAGATCTTTGGAGCGGTAACCACCCTGCAGATATCCGAAGCTCTTAAGAGCAAAGGGTTTGAGATAGATCGTAAAAAGATCTCCTTCAAGGGCGCTGTCAAGAATTTAGGTGACTATCAAGCCATTTTAGATTTGCACCGGGAGATAAAACACGAAGTGGCCTTTAAAGTAATGGAAGGCTAAAAGGAAATCCAAAAAAAACTAAAGCCCTGACCCAAGGTCAGGGCTTTTTTTATATTTGGCCCTTTGCTAACTTACATTTAATGTTTCGCACACCCATTAATCTCACACCGGTCTCCCCCCAAATGTCCCTTGAGCAACCTTTATTAAGCATGGGTAGTTGCTTTGCCGATGTTATGGGGGAGCGATTGCGAAACCATAAATTTCACATCCTCAGTAATCCTTTTGGAGTATTGTACCACCCTTTGGCTATTTTCAATGTCCTGGAAAAGGCCCAAAAACAGGAGATGCCCCTCGAGTCCAGTTACTTGTGTCACCAAGGCATCTACTACAATTATAACCTGCACAGCCAACTGGCCCACTCGTCTCTGGAAAAGCTTCAAGGGACCATTGCATTGAGAAATTCACAGACTAAAAAACAGCTGGATCAACGCCCGGTCTTGATCCTTACCTTCGGTACTGCTTATCAGTATCAGCTTAAAGCTTCCGGTACCAGGGTGGCGAATTGTCACAAACAACCCGCAGATCTGTTTGAGAGGCATTGTTCTACAGTATCTGAAATTGTAGAGTCTTTCTCAACGCTTCACCAAATGTTGAAGGTATCCCAAACATTGATCTCAGTAAGTCCAGTCCGTCATATCAAGGACGGGCTGATAGAGAATAGCTACAGCAAGTCGGTATTGCGCGTTGCCTGTCAGGAAATAGTGGATACTTTCTCCGATACCCAGTACTTTCCAGGATATGAGATGGTAACAGACGATCTGCGGGATTATCGATTTTACGGTAAAGATATGATACATCCCAATGAGGTCGCCCATGATTATATTTGGGAACTCTTTGTAAGGAACTACCTGGACGAATCCTCACAGCGATTTATTGAGCAATGGGAAAAAATAACTAAGAACTTAAAGCACAAGGCCTTTCACCAGGACTCAGAGGGACACCAGAAGTTCTTAAGAAATACCCTGTCTATGCTGGAACAGGTTCCCACTCATATTGATGTCCGCGAAGAGATCCAGACAATAAAGGCGCAAATGATATGACAGAAAAGAGCAATCGGTTGATAAATGAGAGCAGTCCGTATTTGCTGCAGCATGCCCATAATCCAGTGGACTGGTACCCATGGAGTGAAGAAGCGCTGGAGCGCGCCCGAAAGCAAGACATGCCCATACTGCTCAGTATTGGATACAGTTCCTGCCATTGGTGTCATGTCATGGAGCGCGAGTCATTTGAAAAAATCGATATTGCCAATTTAATGAACAACCATTTCGTGTGCATTAAACTGGATCGTGAGGAGCGCCCAGACATCGATCAGATCTACATGGATGCTGTACAAGCCATGGGTATTGGAGGTGGATGGCCTCTTAATGTGTTCTTAACACCCCAACAAGAACCCTTCTACGGAGGCACATATTTTCCACCTCAGCGATGGGCCCACCTATTAGTCAACATTGCCAAGGCCTTTAGAGAGAACCGTCAGCAACTGGACCAGTCTGCCCAAAAGTTCCGGGAGGCACTGAATCGCAGTGTAGTAGAAAGATATGGTCTGCACCAGAATGGTGATATTCCCGCTGATCTGATCCACAAGGCCGTTGCCCAATTAAAATCGCAATTCGACCAAGTGGAAGGCGGCACCGCTAAAGCACCCAAATTTCCCATGCCCACCATTTGGAACTTCTTATGGCACTATTTTGCCCAGAGCAAGGACCAGGAAGTCCTGGATCATTTGCATCTCACCCTGCAAAAGATGGCCATGGGAGGCATTTACGATCAAATTGGCGGAGGGTTTGCCCGTTATTCCGTGGATGATCGCTGGTTTGCTCCACACTTTGAAAAGATGCTTTACGACAACGCACAGTTAATAAGCGTCTATGCCCTGGCCTATTCGCAATCCGGTAATTCCTTATATAAAGATGTCGTTTATCAGACTATTGAATTCGTTGACCGGGAGCTCAAAAGCCCCGATGGTGCTTTTTACTCTGCCCTGGATGCAGATAGTGAAGGGGTCGAAGGTAAGTTCTACACCTGGCCTTTCCATGAATTCCAGGAGGTAACTGGTGATGAGGCGGACTTTTTAATCGACTACTATAGATTGACCAAAGAAGGAAATTGGGAAGACGGGCGTAATATTCTCTTTACTGTTGAGCAGGATGAGGAGTTTGCCCAAAAGCATCAGTTGGACTTAACATGGATGATGAATACCCGGGAGATTTATCGTGATAAGCTGCGGGAGCATCGAGAAAGCCGGGTAAGACCCGGATTGGACAATAAGATCCTATGTGGATGGAACGGGCTAATGATAAAAGCCCTTAGCGATGCCTATGCCGTATTCCATGAAAGCCGTTTTCTGGAACTGGCCATCAAGTGTGCAACGTTCATTGAGAAAAACCTGAGACTACCTTCCCATCAACTTTTACGCATTCCAAGGACCCAAAAAACGGTGCCTGCCTATTTAGAGGACTACAGTGCTGTAGTGCAGGCATATATTGGACTATATCAGGCAACCTTTAATGATAAATGGTTGTACAGTGCTCAAAATCTTACCAGTTACTGTTTGGATCATTTCTACGATGAAGGGGAAAGCCTGTTCTACTATACCGATAATCAAGACCAGTTGCTAATTGCCCGCAAGAAAGAGGTTTTTGACAATGTAATTCCCGCTTCTAACTCCATAATGGCCCATAACCTATGGATTCTGGGCACCATACTCCAACGGCAATCCTACCTGGAACTGTCCAGGAAAATGGTGGGTAAGATCAGCCCCTTGATTTCGACCGATCCCGCCTATCTCAGTAACTGGGCCACAGTGTTGAGTTTTCAGCAAGGAACCACCGCCGAGGTGGTGATATGCGGTGAAGACCCACTGCACCATCGCATTCCTTTGGCGGCACATTTTCATCCCCATAAGATCCTAATGGGCTCAGATACCATCAGTGATCTGCCCCTGCTGCACAACCGCATGCCTGATCAGGGAACTTCCATTTATGTCTGTTATGATAATACCTGTCAATTACCTACGGAAAACCCAAAAATTGCCATTGAACAATTGGCCTATTAAAATTCTTGAATACGGTAACCGAAAATAGCATCAAAAGCCCAGAGCGCATCACTTTATTTGCCGAGGTGTTACTTCCGGTACCCGTAGCCGGATACTATACCTATCGGATCCCATTTGAATGGAACGACCTGGTGGCAGAAGGGGTAAGGGTGATCGTGCAATTCGGCCCTAAAAAGATCCTTACAGGTATTGTAATGGAGATTCACCAGCGGCCACCTGATAAACATCAAGCCAAGTATATTTTAGAAATCCTGGACCCCAATCCGGTCGTTACCCGCCCCCAAGTGGCCCTGTTTAAGTGGATGGCGGGCTATTATATGTGTACGCAAGGTCAGGTAATGCAAGTGGCGTTGCCCAGTGGATTGAAGTTGAGCAGCCAGTCCAAGATCCAATTAGATCCTAATTTCGTCAGAGAAAACCTGATCTATTCCTTGAGCCAGGAAGAGGAGGATATTCTGGAAATACTGGAAGATCAGCAAATAGCAGACTACCAGTACCTTCAGGACCAGCTGGGCATTAAAAGTATTCACAAATGGGTTAAATCCTTACTGGGTAAAAATGTAGTACTGCTATTTGAAGAGGTTAAAGAAAAGTACCAGCCGAAAAGAGAAAAGAGGATCCGCCTAACTCCGGAATACCAATCGGAATCTGCTCTACGAGAATTGCTGGATAGCTTGGAAAAAAAGCCTAAACAATGCGATCTCTTGCTGCAATATCTTCATCTATTGCCTTTGAGTCATGAACAACAGGCGGGTATTGGCAAAGCCGATCTGTTATCGGCCAGGGTATCCGAATCAAGCCTTAAAACCCTTAAAAAGAATGGGATTTTGGAAGAGTTCGAGATCTTGGTAAGCCGCTTTCCTCAGCAGATACCGGAGCAGGATCAAAAGATTGAGCTTTCAAAAGCACAATGCCAAGCCCGTGATGAGATTCTTGAAAACTTCCAAACGCGGAACATGGTAATGTTACATGGTATCACAGGAAGCGGTAAGACTGAAATTTACATGGATCTCATAAAGGAGGTGCTGGCAACAGGATCTCAAGTACTCTACCTGTTACCTGAGATAGCGCTTACTACCCAGATCGTAGGTCGCCTGAAAAAGGTCTTTGGTAGCGCCATGGGTGTATATCACAGTCGATTTTCGGACAATGAACGAGTGGAAGTTTGGCGTGGTGTATTGGAAGGTCGGTTCAATCTGGTGGTGGGAGTGCGTTCATCAGTATTCTTACCCTTCGACAATTTAGGTCTGGTGATCGTAGATGAAGAACACGAGCTGTCATACAAGCAGTTCGATCCCGCGCCTCGCTATCACGCTAGAGATGTTGCCTTGGTCCTGGCAAAGCTGCATCATGCAAAAACCCTTTTAGGTTCTGCCACTCCCTCCGTGGAAAGTTACTGCCATGCACAGCAGAAGAAGTATGCTCTGGTAGAGCTGCATGAGCGATTTAACCAGGCCTCATTACCGCAATATCACATTATAGATACTGCCTCAGTACATGCGAAGAGTAAAATGCAAGGAGACTTTTCCGGGCCACTGCTAGAAGCCATTGCTGAGGTATTGAATAACCAAAAGCAAGCCATTATTTTTCAGAACCGGCGCGGGTATGCCCCTTTTTTGCAATGCGACACCTGTGGACATATCCCGCAATGCACCAATTGTTCGGTTAGTTTAACTTATCATATGCACTTCAATCAGCTGAAGTGTCACTACTGCGGCTACCGGGAAAAGATGCCAACAGCCTGCGTCAGTTGTAACTCCCAGGATCTCGAATTAAAAGGGTTTGGCACCGAGAAACTGGAAGAAGAGATAAAAGAGTATTTCCCAAACGCCAGGGTGCAGCGCATGGATCTTGACACCACCCGAAGGAAATACGGTTATCAGCAAATCATTGATCAATTCGAGGTAGGAGCCATTGATATACTGGTGGGCACTCAAATGGTTACTAAAGGTCTGGATTTCGACCATGTAGCATTAGTGGGGGTGCTGGATATTGACCGCATCATCCATTTTCCGGATTTTAGATCTTTATAACGGGCCTTTCAATTGATTTCTCAGGTCGGCGGCAGAGCCGGTCGCAAGAGTGGGCAAGGCCAAGTCTTTATACAAACGAAGAACCCCGGGCATCCATTATTGGCGCTAATTACTGATCATGATTATCATACCTTTTACCAAAGGGAATTACCGGAAAGAATGAAGTTTGTCTACCCCCCATTTGTTCGTTTACTAAGGCTCACTGTTAAGAGCGACGACCGAAAATTAACCGCCGAAGCAGCCAAGGTATTGGGTGAAAAGTTAGTGGAGGGGTTAGGCAGGAAACGAATTTTGGGACCTCAGGAGCCGCTGATCTCCAAGATCCGCAACCAATATCTCATGGTACTATACGTGAAACTGGCTAAAAGTGGCGGGGCACCTGAGCAAGTCAAGATGCGAATATTAAAAATGATCCATGATCTAATTCATAGCAAAGGTTTTAGATCGGTGCGTATTGTTCCGGACGTAGACCCCTACTAGATATCCCACTCGTCGTTGAGAATACTTATGGCATGATGAGCGGTCATGTCGTACTGGCACGGTACCACGGACACATAGTTGTGGGCGATTGCCCATTCGTCGTTGTCCTCTCCTTTGTCAAAATTGACGAAGCTTCCGGCCATCCAAAAATAAGGCCTTCCCGCAGGGTCTTTGCGAAGATCAAACTCTTCCTGCCACTTGGCCCGGGCCTGGCGGCAAATTTTTATACCCTTTAAAGGTTCCTCCTTTTTTCTGGGTATGTTCACGTTCAAGGCTACGCCATTGGGCAATCCCCGGTCAAGTACCTCTTGCGCGATCTTTTTCACAGAGGTACCCACATGTGAGAAGTCCGCCTCTGCCGAATAGTCGCATAATGAAAATCCGATGGCCGGCGATCCTTCGATGGCGCCCTCAATTGCTGCCGACATGGTGCCGCTGTACAATACACTAATGGAAGTATTACTACCATGATTGATTCCGCTGACCACCAGATCGGGTTGTTTTTCTGTTAGGATATGATGTTTTGCTAGTTTCACACAATCCGCTGGTGTTCCGGAACAGGCATATGCGGGCACGTTACCGAAAATGTCTGATTTATCCAGTCTTAGGGTATTTCCTACGGTAATGGCATGACCCATTCCTGACTGCGGGCTATCGGGAGCCACTACGATGACATCTCCCAGGTCGTCCATCAGTTCTACCAGAATTCGCATGCCCCGGCTTGAAATACCGTCATCGTTGGAAACTAGAATCAGAGGTTTGGCCATAGTTAGTCTCTTGAATTTCGTTAGAGGCCAAAGCTAATTAAATTGCCGAATAAAACTATGCTAGGATTCCAAAAGGGAATTGTAAAAAGCCGTTATGCGTTCCAGATCACGGCGCCGATCCACACGCAGATTATTTTCTTTAATGAACTTGCGGACCTCTGAGGACTTTTTGCCCATAATATGCATAAGGTCACTTTTTTTCATTGAGTAGCGGTCGATGCTACCCTTTTCATTCAGGAAATAATACTGATAGATCAATTTGTAGCGGCTGTAATAGTTGTTACGCCCGTAGTAATAGTTATAGGTAGGCACTGTTTCTGTGGTGATATTTTCTCGGGCCAGTAAGGTTAGGGGTGCTCCTTCGTGCAGAACTTCAAACAGAATGGGGGTCTTGTATCCGGGGCTTACCGTATAGGGCAGGGCGTAAAACTGACGAAAACTTTCTGAACTCTCATCAAAAATTTCAAAATACAGGATCTTTTTCGAGCTAAACGCCTGAATGGTGTTGTTGGCATTTAACTGTATGACATCTGTCTCCAAGTCATATTTCACTAGGCCCCGGTGAATTTCCTCGTTCATAAGAACCACTTTTCCTTCGTACCACACCTCGGAAGGAAAATTTTGAGCATTGGTGCAGAGCGCCACTACCATTGTCAGTGCCAAACTCCAGCTTTTCATGATTATTTGTTTTTTCTCAGTATAGTGTGTCCCAATTTGTCTCTTTTGGTCTTCAGGTATTCTTCGTTGTGTGCGTTAGGCACGATCTCAATAGGTACTGTTTCTATGATTTCCAGGCCATATCCTACCAAACCGGCGCGTTTTTGTGGGTTGTTGGATATTAGCTTCATCTTAGTAACGCCCAAGTCCCTCAAAATTTGTGCACCAACGCCATAATCTCGTTGATCTTTCTTAAATCCCAGCTGCAGATTAGCTTGAACGGTATCCATGCCATCTTCCTGCAACTGATAAGCCTTCAACTTATTAAGTAAACCAATTCCCCTACCCTCTTGGTTCATATAAAGTACCACTCCTTTTCCGGCAGCCTCCACCATTTCCATAGCTCCGTGCAGTTGACCACCACAATCGCACCGGCAAGAACCGAAAATATCACCAGTGACACACGAGCTGTGCACCCGCACCAATATGGGTTCGTCAAGCTCCCACGCACCTTTTACCAAAGCCAAATGTGAGTCTCCGGTGTTTAGCTGGGTATAGGCTACCAAATCAAAGTTTCCATGGTCGGTAGGCAGGGAGACCCGTACCTCTTTTTTAATAAGACTTTCTTTACGTAGCCGGTAATTGATGAGGTCTTTGATGGAAACCAGTTTCAAGTTAAAGCGTTTAGCAACCTTCTTAAGATCTTCCAGCCGGGCCATCTCACCATTTTCCTTCATAATCTCTACCAACACACCTGAAGGATATAAGCCGGCTAATCGTGCCAGATCGATAGATGCCTCGGTATGGCCGGCCCGACGCAGAACGCCCCCGGATTTAGCTTTGAGGGGAAAAATATGGCCGGGACGGGCCAGTTCCTGGGGTTTGGTTTGCTGATTTACCAATGCCTGAATAGTACGGGCACGATCACTAGCCGAGATCCCTGTGGTATTGCCTTGTCCAATTAAATCAACCGATATGGTAAAGGCTGTCTTAAAACTGTCGGTATTACGGCCTACCATCAGGTCAAGCCCCAGCTCCTCACATCGCTTATCTTCCAAAGACGTGCAAATCAAGCCGCGACCGTGGGTGGCCATAAAATTTATGATTTCAGGAGTGATATTTTCTGCGGCACAGATAAAATCGCCTTCGTTTTCACGGTCTTCGTCGTCTACCACTATGACCACTTCACCCTTTTGAATGGCCTCAATGGCGCTTTCTATGGGATCAAGGGTGGTTAAATGCTCGCTCATAACTCAAAATCTGGGTTGTACCATTAAAATTAATACAAAAATGCGGGAAATTGTTTGCCTAAGGGTTAAAACCGGCCTAATCCGATACTACGATCCCCAGTAATTTTGCCAACTCATTACGGGACTTTTTCAACTCAAAATCTACCTGAAGCAGCTTTTGCTGCTGATCCTGAGCTTCTACCTGTTTGAGTTCGGCCCGATTTTCATCTATTAGTTTCTTTACTACCCGGTATTTCAACCGCAGTAAATTGCTGTAAGCCACGTCTGAAAGGATTTCCTTTTCCTGGGGTACATAGATCTGAAATTTGTCCATCCACTGGGAGCTTATCTCATATTTGTCTGACAGCAAATTGATTATTTCCAATTTTACGGCACCTTGGGATCGCTCCAGAAGGATTTGGGCATCCACTCGGCCCTGTTCTATGATACAGGTGCGCAGCAGTTCCAGGATGGTCTGATATTTCGGAGTTTTGAACTTTACATCAGCCAGCTCCTGAAAGAAATACTGATGCAGGAACATATCGTCATCGAGCTTACTGTTACCGTAGTTCAACAACAATCTAATGCTCTCACTTTCTTGGTGGGTTATGGCGTCATTAGGGTTCCGAGAGATCCGTTCTTTCGTCAGCTCCGTTAAATCCTCCGTCTGCAACGCAGGTGGCGGCGCCCCTTGACGGGACGTTTTGAGCTGTAACTTGTTGAGCTCACCGATCAGTAAACTCTCATCAATATCCAGCAACCCACTACATTTCTTCATATAGACCGCTCTTTGCAGTGGATCCGGTATCTTGGATATACTCAGCACTACTTCTTTAATAGTTTGTACCCGCTTAAATGGGTCATCATGTGCTTCACGCAGGAAGAGCTGCGTTTTATAGGTGATAAAATCCGCCACCTGATAGTGGAGAAAGTCCTTGAATTCCGTGGTTCCCAGCTTGGTGGCATAACTGTCCGGGTCTTCACCCTGGGGGAACTCTACCACCCGTACATTAGCACCGCTGGACAATATCATGTCGATGCCCCGCAGGGAAGCTTTAATGCCTGCTGTATCACCATCGAACAGTACCGTGATATTATTCGTGTATCTTTTAATGAGTTTGATCTGATCCTCCGTAAGGCTGGTACCTGAGGAGGCCACCACATTGGGTACCCCGGAAAGGTGCATGGAAATGACATCGGTATAACCTTCAACCAGGTAACAATTGTCCTCTTGACGTATAGCGGTACGCCCTTGATGCAAGCCGTATAATACCTTGCTTTTCTGGTAGACATCCGTTTCCGGGGAATTAAGATATTTCGGACCCTTTTGCGAATGGAGCGTACGCGCGCCAAATGCAATTACCTTACCGGTTATGTTGTGAATAGGGAAAATGACCCTTCCGCGAAAACGATCGTAGGCTTTTTCCTCTTTTTCAACCACCAATCCAGCCTCCACCAGCAGCTTCTGTTGATAGCCTTGCTCCAGGGCAGCTTTTCGCAAAGCATCCCAGGCTTCCAGACTATACCCCAATTCAAAGATCTTTATCACTTTTTCAGGATACCCCCGCTCTTTGAAATAACTCAATCCAATAGCTCGGCCCTGTTCGTGTTCCCACAGCAGTTTCTGGAAATATTCTTTGGCGAAATTCAGCACTATAAAAAGGCTTTCCCGCTGGCTTTGCCGGGCTAGGTCTTCGGGAGTGGGAGGCTCTTCTTCAAGTTCCACTCCATACTTTTTCCCCAGGAATTTCATGGCCTCCAGGTAGTCAAGACCTTCAATCTCCTTGACAAATTCAATGGCATCTCCGGCTTTTCCGCATCCAAAACACTTGAAAATACCCTTGGCCGGAGAAACTGAAAAAGAAGGCGTTTTCTCGTCATGGAAGGGACAGCAAGCCCATAGATTTTGGCCTTTACGTTTAAGTGAAAGGAAATCCGAGACCACCTCCTCTATTTCGATGCGGGCTTTTATTTCTTCTAATGATTGATCGCTAATACTCAAGGGAACTGAAATAAACCGGAAGGTAAAGTTAAGCTTTTAATGTCAAATTAGCTGCTGATCTATTTTAACAATTTAGTAAAATTATGACGGATTAAGGGTAAATTGCAAATTGAGTGAACAAGCATTATGAGTATAACCAAGGAAGCCGTCATCAAAGCGTTGAGTACAGTAGAGGATCCGGATCTTAAGCAGGATCTGGTTACCCTCAATATGGTGCGCGATATTGAAGCATCCTCTGAAGGCATTAAGTTCACAGTGGTGCTCACCACTCCGGCATGTCCCTTAAAAGAAATGATCAGAACGTCATGCCAACAGGCCATCAGCGAACTGGTGTCGGACCAGGTGCCGGTAGAGATCAACATGACTTCTCAGGTCACCACCATTCGGGATAACGCCCCATTGCTCCCCCAGGTTAAGAACATCATCGCTGTTGCATCGGGAAAAGGAGGAGTGGGAAAATCTACTATTTCCACCAATTTGGCGGTGGCCCTGGCCCGTAGCGGTGCCAAGGTAGGGCTTATCGATGCTGATATCTTTGGCCCATCAATACCTACCATGTTCAACTGTGCCCAGGAACAACCCGGAATAATTAAGAAGGGCGATAAAAACTTAATCGTTCCCCTGGAACAATATGGGGTAAAGTTGCTGTCTATTGGATTTTTGACTCCTTCCGACAATGCGGTTATCTGGCGGGGTCCTATGGCCAGTAGTGCATTAAAGCAGTTTATCGGGGACACAGAATGGGGAGAACTGGATTATTTGCTAGTGGATCTGCCACCGGGAACCAGCGATATTCATTTGACCCTGGTGCAGACCGTTCCGGTCACCGGTGCCTTAATCGTAACCACTCCGCAAAAAGTGGCTTTGAACGATGCTCAGAAGGGTATAGCCATGTTCAGACAGCCCAATATTAACGTTCCGGTGCTGGGTATTATTGAAAATATGGCGTATTTTACACCCCCTGAATTGCCTGAAAATAAGTACTATTTGTTCGGGAAAGGTGGTGGCGAGGTATTTGCCCGGCAACATCAAATTCCATTGCTGGCTCAAATCCCCTTGGAAGAACCTATCCGTGAAAGCGGTGATGTGGGATATCCCAGTGCTTTGAAAGAAGGACCATTGGGAGCAATCTTTAAGAACTTAGCTCAAAATGTAGCACAGGAGATCGCCATTAGAAATGCTCAAAATCCACAAACGAAAAAAGTGGAAATTAAGTTATAGAGATACTTATGGAGCTTAAGAAAAGAATAGAACTAGCCCTGGAAAGCATTAGACCCTATCTTAAAACGGATGGAGGCGATGTAAAGCTCCTGGAAGTTACTAAAGACAAAATCGCACGGATTGAACTGCTAGGGGCCTGTGGCGCCTGTCCAATGTCCTCCATGACTTTCAAAGCGGGTATCGAGGAAGCAATAAAGCGATCAGTTCCTGAAATTCGCAAGGTGGAAGCTATCAACATCACCGCGGCCGATGACCCCAGGGCGGAATTACCGGAGAATCTTAAATAAACCTTGGCGTTTTTTTCATTTTTATCGTCTAGTTATTACTCATCTCTTATCCTAATTAGCTGTTAATATTCGGTATGCCCTTACGAGTGCTCCTCATATTTCTTTGCGGTCTATGGCTAGTACCAGGTAACGCTTTTGGCCAAAAGAACTGCGGTACCGTACTGTATCAGGAAATTTTGAAAGAAAAGTATCCCCAACTGGAGCACACTCAGCAGTTTGAAGAGTGGATAAAAGAACGTCTCTACCGACTTCCAACAAAACTAAGCCGGGAACATCTACTTAAAGAGGTGATCACCATTCCAGTAGTAGTACACGTCATTCATAATGGAGAACCTATAGGTACTGGCTCCAATCTGGATGATGCCCGTATTCTCCAGCAGATACAGATTCTTAATGAGGACTTTAGGCGCTTAAATGCCGACACCGTTAACACACCTGGCGAATTTCTGCCGGTAGCCGCAGATGTGGAAATTGAGTTTGTTCTGGCTTTGCGCGACCCTGAAGGCCTCCCCACAACTGGTATTGTAAGAGTTCAAGGTACGCGAAGTGAGTATGGCCTGGTGCACAACACCGAACTTAAAACCCAAAGTTACTGGCCCGCTGAAGACTACTTGAACATATGGGTAGTACAATTGGAAAGTTTACTGGGGTATGCACAGTTCCCCGTTTCCAGCTTGGAAGGCCTGGAGATCGCCAGCGAAAACCGCCTAACCGACGGGGTAGTGATTGATAGCGATTTTATGGGTATTAATCCCAATAGCAATCCCGAAAGTCTGGGCCGTACCGCCACCCACGAAGTGGGTCATTACCTGGGCTTAAGACATATCTGGGGAGACGGTGGATGTGGCGTGGACGATTTTTGTGATGATACACCTTTGGCCAACAGCAGTAATTTCGGATGCCCTGACAGCAACTCCTGTGGCAGCGACGACATGGTGGAGAATTATATGGGTCGTACCGACGACCTGTGTATGAACCTGTTTCCTATCTGTCAGAAGAGCCGTATGCGTGCAGTACTGGATAACAGCCCCCGCAGACTTAGTTTGCAAAGTAGTCCGGCACTTTCTCCGCCGGTTATGGTGACTAACGATGCGGGAATAAAAGAAATCGGCATGCCCCAGGCTAATAACTGCCAAACCGAAGCGATACCTCAAACTATCATTCGTAATTATGGGACCAACAATGTTACCTCGGTACAAGTAGCATTGCTCATTGACAACATTATTGTGGAAACTCTTACTTTAAATCAAACCTTGGAGCCTTTGGACACCGGCAGTCTAATATTCAGCAATCAGCCGGTGAATGATATGTCGTTGGTGGAGTTTCGAGTGATTCAAACCAACGGTGCCGCGGACAACAACCCACAGAATGATCAAAAAAGCCTGACGCTGTCTGCTAAATCCTTCAGTAATCTGCCCATTATAGAAACATTCGAGGTATTCCCGGCAAATTGGGAATTGCGCAACGATGACAACAGCTTTACCTGGGAAGTTGTCGACGCGGTGCTGGAAGCGCCCAATAACAAGGCTATCCGGGTACACTTCTTTGATTACGACAACGGGGACGGGGAATTTGATTATCTGATCACTCCTGCCCTGGACTTTAGTAGTTTTTCCGATGTAATGCTGGACTTCAAACTCTCATATGCCCAGTTTTCGTCCAGCAGCCGAGATGGCCTAATCGTTGCGGTTTCCACGGATTGCGGCAATACCTACAGTACAGCCAATTACGTTTTTCAACAGGAAGGCTCCGAGCTGACCACCGTAGGTTTTGACAATGATGACTTTGTCCCTGATTCGCCCAATGACTGGCGATCCGAAAGCATTAACCTTAATAACTTCGCAGGTATGGGACAAATAAAAATCGCTTTTATCGGTATTAATGATTTCGGTAACAATCTTTATCTGGATGACGTGGAAATTATCGGTACCCTACGTCCTGACCTTGATCTGGAGGTGGCAGCCATTAATAATCCGGATTTAATCAGTTGCGATACGGAGGTTGAACCCAATATCACCCTGAAGAATACCGGGTTAAATGAGATCATTAGTTTTCAGGTTTCCTATGCAACTACCAAGGGTGCCAGCGGTACACTGAATGTTGACGGGCTGAATCTGACCCGCGATCAAACCCTTGAAGTGTCTTTTCCACAGACATCAATGCCTTTAGGGGAAGATACCTTTACGGCTACCATAAGCATGGTGAATGGCAGCTCCGGTGATGGCGAAGCCAGCAATGATGTACTTAGTCAACCATTTATTCTTGATGACCAACGGGATGTGCTTCCAAAAATCGAAACTTTCGAAGGCCCGTTGAGCACTACCGATTGGTTGCAAATAGGCACCGATCAAGGCGTGTCATGGGAAGTAGATGATGCCCCGGGATTGATCGGATCGGGTAATCAAGGTGCTATGTTAAACTTTTTCAATTATTCGCAAATTGGAGAATTGGACTACCTGGTGAGCCCGGTATTGGACTTTTCAGGTGCCTCCGACCCTACTTTAACTTTCGACCTTGCTTACGGAGGTGGAAACAATGTAAATGACGGGTTAATAATACTGGTTTCAACGGATTGTGGTGAACAATACCGCGACACTGTATATAGTGCGTTTGGTGCGCAACTGGCTACCGCAGAATCGAACGGTGAGTTTTTCCCGGACGGTACCAGCGACTGGGAAAAAATAGAAGTCAATCTCTCGTCATTCGCAGGTCTAACAGATATCAGAGTGGCCTTTGTAGGGGTCAACGACTTTGGCAACAACCTGTTCGTAGACAATATTGAATTCTTTATTAATGACTTAACCACTAGTTTAAAACTTACTCCGGAGCAAATGATCCTCTTTCCTAATCCCGCCAACAGCGAATTCAGTGTGGCTTTCAGGCTGTCTCAAAGGCAACCGTTGGAAATTCGGATCATCGACCCATTGGGAAGAGTGGTGAGCTGGTTCGATTTAGGGGAAGTTCTGAACCAAACCCTGAGAGTAGAGCTGCCCAACTCCAGTGGTGTATATATCTTGCAAGCCATAGGTACGTCGTTTAAAGAAACCCACCGTATTATCATGACCCGATAGAATATTATTCAAGTATTTTTATTTTCTTTAAGATGAATTTTAGCACCCTGTAACATGAATACCACACGCCGGATCGGCTTACTATATGGAGGCAAATCTGTAGAACATGAAATCTCCATTCGATCGGCCCGCAATGTCTTTCAAAATATAGATAAATCCCTTTTTACTCCAGTATTGATCGGCATCACCAAAACCGGCAGTTGGCATCTGGTAACCGACATCGATAAAGACATCTCCACAGGAGCTGCCTTAAACTTAAATTTAGGCCACACCTCCGATACCTTTGTAACCAATGACGGCAGTATTGGAACCGGAAAACTGGATGTGATCTTTCCCGTTTTACACGGTACCGACGGAGAAGATGGCAGCATTCAAGGTATGCTACAGACGGTGAATCTGCCTTTCGCTGGCTCCGGGGTGCTCGGCTCCGCGGTAGCCATGGACAAGCTCCTAAGCAAGCGTTTACTCTTGCAGGCAGGCGTCCCCACCAGTAAATACTTGACCATTGATGCTTCAAGTGAGAAACCTTATGTGTATCAGGAAGTGGTAACAACTTTAGGCACACCCTTTATGGTAAAGCCAATTTCTTTGGGATCCTCAGTGGGGGTTTCTAAAGTCAAGTCGGAACAGGAATACCAACAGGCCCTGGACCAAACCCTCCGCTATGATCAGGGAGTGCTTTTGGAGCAGTATATCTCCGGGCGAGAACTGGAATGCGCGGTACTGGGAAATACAAATGCTCAAGCTTCGTTTCCAGGAGAGATTATAATAAGTCCCCGGTACGAATTTTACACGTACGATGCCAAGTATGAAGATCCCGACGCCGTAGAAATAAAAATCCCTGCCGAGATCCCGGAACAGGTCGCCAATCGCATTAAAGAATTGTCCCTAAAGTCCTACCGAGCCCTTAGTTGCGAAGATTTTGCCCGGGTCGACCTGTTTCTAACCCCACAAAATGACATTTTTATTAACGAGATCAATACGATTCCAGGTTTTACCAACAGCAGTATGTTCCCCACTCTATGGGGCCAACATGGCATATCTTACCAGGATCTCATCACCAAAATCCTCGACCTGGCCATAGAGCGCTTTCAGCAGCGGGAAACCCTGAACCGCGACTATCAGGTGAATCTATAGTAAAGCCCTTCATTTACAATAATTTACTGCTAAAACCCGTTGGGCTAATAGCCGGGAATCGCTGAAAAATTTGTCGAATCGCACAAATCCTGTAATTTTGCTCAAACACGGGTTTTTAATGAAGAAGATAGGAATACACCTGGCCATCATGCTGGTGATAGCATTGGCTTTGATTTTGGTATTTTTTTACAATTTCCTACCCTCCTATACCAATCATGGGGAGACCATAACCGTTCCGGATCTCAAAGGATTGTCACATGAGGAGCTGGATCAGTACTTGGCCGATCGGGATTTGAGATACGAAGTGGAAACCGATTCCGGATACAATAGTGAATATCCTCCGCTGACGGTCTTAAAACAGTACCCGGAAGCGGGTTCTAAAGTAAAGGCCAACCGCAAAATTTTTCTTAACCTGAACAAGACAAATCCCCGCAAAGTGTTAATGCCCGATCTGGTAGATGGATCGGTCAAAAGTGCCCATATGGTTTTAGAAAGTTACGGTTTGGAAGTAGGAGCCATTGAGTATATACCGGACCTGGCCCAAAATGCCGTTTTGGATCAAAAATTTGACGGTAAAAGCATTGAACCGGGCGACTCTATCTATCAGGGTTCTGCCGTAGACTTGGTGGTGGGTGACGGTTTAGGCAACCAAACTCTGGAAGTTCCCGCCTTGTTGGGTATGGACTTCGAAGATGCCAAATTTGCGGTGCAGAGCTCCGGACTTAGTCTTGGCAGCATATTGTCGGTGGCTATAGATACAGTACCAGTAGGGATAGTAGTAAAGCAAATTCCTCAGGCAGGGAGGTCCATAAGAGTGGGTGAAGATGTTGATCTATGGGTAGTAGGCTTCGATGAAGAAACTCAGACTGTGAAGAACCGCTCATCCACCGGCAATTAGACGAACTAAGATGCGGCAGGGTATAAGAAAATGCTTATGGACTTTGGCTACAGTCCTGGTCGCCCATTTTTCTTGGGGACAACTGATGGAGTACCCTATAAAAAACCGTCAAGCCCTTCAGGAACACGCCACTCAAGCCGCAGACACCCTAGAACTACCCTTCTGGGATGATTTTTCAAGCTCCAGCCTGATCCCAGACAGTACCTTATGGCTTTACGGTATCAACGTAAACGTGAACCCCGGAAGAGCACTGAGACCTCCCTCCCTACAGGTGGCCACCTTTGATGGCACTGATGTAAACGGGGTTCCTTACAGCACTATTGACGAGCGAGGGCCTGCCGACAGTCTGGTGTCTCAGCCCATCAATCTGGGTAATATTGATATAGGCTTGCGCAATACCCTTTACTTCAGCTTCTTTTGGCAAAAGCGCGGATTAGGGGAGATCCCAGAAAAGGTGGATAGCATCCGCCTACAGTTCAAGGACACTAATGGCCAGTGGATAACCCAATGGAGCGCTGTAGGAGGTGATACCTCCCAAACCGCGTCTTTCAAGCAAGAACTTGTTCAGGTTCCCCCCGGACCTTTTCAGCATGCCGGCTTTCAGTTCCGTTTTCAATCTTTTGGCAAGCTCACTGGAGGATATGATAATTGGCACATAGATTATGTTCTGTTACGAACCCGTAGAAACGATCAGGACTACTATGTAAGGGACCGGACCTTGAGTACCCTACCTACCAGTATCTTCAAAGAATTCAGGGCTATTCCTTTTGAACATTACTGTGAACGTGCAGGATCCTTTACCGACAGTACTACGGTGGAAGGCTTTAGCCTAGAGCCTCCAGTGGGATTCCCGTCCTCCATTCGCTTCGGAGCTCAGATCCTTAATGCCAGTAACGGCGTGCTTATCGATGAAATGAATAACACCAGTGAAGACGGCTTGTTGTTCAACGGTCAGAATTTTATCACCCTACAAGCCAATGGTATTGATACCAGTGCCTTGATAGCCGCCAAATCTGCAGAAGGCGTGGAGATTGTTACCAAATTTTTTATCAGGAGTAAAGATTCCCTGCTCTTCAATTATATTAATACCAGCGGGGATAGTGTCTTCTTTGATAACGTTGACCTTACTGTTAACGACACCGCCCGTGCGCACATCAGCTTGGGGCGGCATTATGCCTATGATGACGGTAGTGCGGAAACTGGCGCCGGAGTAAACCGAATAAACGGCAAGTTGGCCTATCTCTATGCTATACCAGTCCAGGACACCCTTACCGCAGTGGATATATATTTTCCTAATACAGAATCCGACCAGGCCAATGAAAGCGTACGATTGTCAATTTGGACAAGATTGGGTGATGAGGAGCAATTGATCCATTCTCAGACTCTTTTTATTGAGCTTTCCGACACTCTGGATAAGTTTACAAATTTTCCCCTTTCCAAAGCATTGCTGGTCAAAGACAGCCTTTTTATTGGTATCCAACAGCTGGGGGAAAAGTCTATTGTAATAGGTCTGGATAAGAATGGGGATAGTGGTAACAAGATGTACTTCAACACTGCTGGAGTATGGGAGGCCAATACCAGTATTTCAGGAAATCTCATGTTGCGACCGATTTTCGGAAGCACCGATGATGTGATCACTGGATTACCGGGGCCTGCTCCAGAAGAAAAACTGGTGTTATATCCCAATCCTTTGATGGGCGCCAAAGTGCAAATCCGGGGAGATGTCAGAAACTTAAAGGAAGTGCGAGTGGTAGATCTTACCGGTCGGGAAATTCCTTCCAGATTTGATAAACTGAGAAAAGTTATCGAATTTTCCCCTGTTAATAAGGGTATTTATGTAGTGCAATTACATACCTCCACCTTTATTCAAATAGAAAAACTGATTTTATTGGATAGATAATGGAAGATATTACTGCTCAAGAACTCAAGACGCGAAACCCCTCGGGAACATTGAATGTGGTGGATGTTCGTGAGGAATGGGAACACCAGGAAAATAACCTGGGTGGTGCGAACATTCCTTTGGCTTCACTACCACACAGACTTGAGGAGTTAGACGATTACAAAGACCAGGAATTAATTCTGTATTGTCGTACAGGAAATCGCAGTGGCCAGGCACAGCGTTATCTGCAGCAACAGGGATTTACTCAGGTAAGGAACCTGTTGGGCGGTATTGAAGAATATCAGCAACAGGCCGACTAATCCACTACACCCAATTCCACCACCTGCAAAGGCGCCGGTGAAAAGCATAAGATAAAGATCAAGATAGCCAGCCAGCCCAAAAGTTTGCGGTTAAAATCCAACGGCTCATCTTGTAACGGGATTGGATGCCCTGCTCCCATAATTCGTCCCAATAAAAAGGCAAACAACAACCAGCCCGGATAACCTTCAATTCCCGGGAAGGTCAATAGCAGGGACAATTGTAGCGCCAATATGCCCAGGCACCACATTAGGCGCTGCTGCCACTGTGGGAATATTCGAAAAAAAACAATGTTGAGAAACCAGAAATATAAAGGAGCTTGATACCATTTATCAGGCCTAAAGCTGATCATTCCATTGAGATGCTCCGGGGTGATCAATCCCAAACCTGCATAGAATACCAGCATCAGCATAAAGGTAACGGACAAGATCTTATGCCATTTGGGGCCGAAAAGCCCGTAAATGATGTGTCCACCATCCAATTGACCGATAGGCAATAAGTTGAGGGCCGTAAAAAGCAGCGCCAGAAAACCGGCAAACAACCAGGGATAATGTACTAACTCAAAGGTATTGGGTACCAAACTCGGATCTTCGGCGATTACATGTTTGTAGAACTCCATAATTAAGTTAGTACCCATCACAAACGCTATTCCCGGTTGGTCACGGGGTTCACTGTATGCATAGTCCGCATAATCCAAACCATATTGCTCATATTCCGGGTGGATGGTGAAAATATGTTCCGGAGGAGGCAAATGAGTGAAAGCAAAGGTCAGCACACCAATAGCTACCACAAACCCTGCCAATGGGCCGGCAATTCCCACATCGAAGTAATGCCACCGGGTCTTGATCTGTTCCTTGATACGGATCACCGCCCCAAAAGTCCCGATCGAAGGAAAAAAATAGCCCCCTAATAATGGGAAAAATCCCAACCAGAAAGGGATGTAATATGGCAGGGTGGTCTTGATATTGTATCTGCGGGCAGTAAAGTAGTGACCAAATTCATGACAGGTTAAAAAAGAAAGAAAGGGAATAGAGAATCCAAATCCTGCTGTAAAATTACTCCAGCCATAGCCTTCCATGCCCACTATGCTACCTTCGCTCCATTCAGCACCGGCGAAAGTAGTGCCAATCAAAGTAAGCAAAAACAACCCTAGATGGATTCCGTAAGTCTTCCAACGATTGACCGGCGCCTCCTTCTCCGTGGCAGTTGACGCTAAACTACTATCCAATGGCTCCATTAAACAAAGAGATTAAGTCGTCTGGGTTAGTAAGATGAACGGTGCGTATTTCAAGGCTAGATGCACTTTCTACATTGCTCAGGTTATCGTCGATAAACAGCGTTTCCTGGGGCCGCAAATTCTGCTCATGCAGTACTTTCTGGTAGATCTGGACTTCAGGTTTTCGCATTTTCATGTGGCAAGAATAGTAGACCTTTTCGAAATGATCCATAAAAGACTGCACACTTCCGGTTGAGCGGGCGATAATATTGTTAAACTCCTGTACGTGAATTTCATTGGTATTGCTTAAGGCAAAGGTTCTAAAATGGGGTTGGAGATCTTTCAACAGCTGCAAGCGTTCCGCTGGTATTCCACCCAGCATCCTGTTCCAGGCTTGGTCGATCTGGTGATCTTCCACAGATAAACCCAGCAGATCTCGCACTTGTTCGCGGAATACTTGTGAACTGATCAGACCTTTTTCATATTCTACAAATAGCATTAGTCCCTGGGTGCGATCCCTTACCTCGTGGGGACTAAGCCCGCTTAGCTCCGAAAAGCACTGAAATGTGGCCGGGAAATCCAGATCAATAATGACATTTCCCAGGTCAAAAATGACATTCTTTATGTTATTGAGTGCAGACACGTGATTTTAAAAACCCAAATATAAAGGGTGCTCTGCACAATGGGTAAGCATCGTCTAAAATAAAATGAAATTGTGGAGGTTACATTACCAACTAATATGACACCAGATGGAGAATGAACAGGAGAAGCATTACGGCCAACGTAATACCCAATTTCTTCACTAAAGATTTAATTTTCTCTTTATCGCGCCTCATCCTATTGACCCGTTAATATAGGTTGTAATTTATAAACGTTCGAATTGCCAAAATAGTTGGTGAGAGTCTCATAAAAAAGTTGGATACCGACTAACCATAGGACTGAAGGCCGTTGGAGTCGATTCTAAGACGATATCCAGTCGCCGCAGATCTTTTACGTAAATTAAGTGGTTCGAACAAATGAAAGGAAGCTATTGGAATCTCATAGGTAATGGGGGCATTCACATGTCGATTCAGGATATGTATAAGTGGTATCGGGCCATGAAAGAGCACAAGCTTATTACTGAACATATGAGCTCCAAGCTGCTTACACCCTATGAGAAATGCGGACCTATGTCCGTTACCTGTTTTCAGGGGTATGCCTGGGTGGTATTGGCTCGAGATCAGAGTAAAGACCTAGTGGCCATCAATCACAACGGAGGCAACGGAATACTCTTTGGAGATTTCTGGTGGTACACCAAGGAAGACATTTTTATCGGAATGCTGTCCAACCACCACAAACACTCAGCCATCGAAGTATTGAAAAAGATAAGACCGTTGGTAAGAAAGTAAGTATTAGGTCTTTTCTCCCTCTCCAGATGCTTTGGGGAGATCCTTATCCGATTCCAGGGGGATGGTTTTCACTTCCTTACGCAATTGCTTTAACTCCTTCTTTATCCTGTCCACGGAGAACTCCCCGTCGTCTTGCGGATTCAGAAATAATTCATCGAAAACCCTAACAATGCGATTTGAGAACAAGCCAAGATTTCTTAATTCTCCCAAGTGACCCAGGTAAAGAGCACTGTTCCGGGTACCAACCTCGTGATTCTTGATCCTTTTGATTTGTTTCTTGCGAACATTACGAATGATGTTCACATAAGTAATCACATGGTCATACAGTTTACCGGTGAGCTCTTCGTCACTGGATTTGAAAACCTCAATAATGGTCTGATACCTTTCCCTCAGCATATCATGCAAGGACATCAACTCCTCAATCTGTTCCGGAAGCAACGGCTTGTGATTATTGTCCACATGATTGAGATTGTTTTCAATAATATCCATAGTCAGTTTACTCATCTCATACAAATACTCCACCACCAGGATATACAGATGTCCGGCTTCCAGATCGGATTCCGGTACACGGTCTAGGAAATTACTGGAAATCGTTTTCAATCTTCGCACCTGGCCTACGACCGGTCTGAAAGTTTGATAAGAATGATTTAAAATGTTTAGGTTTTCCTCTCTTAGACCTTTAAATGAAGAGTCCACCTGGGTTTCAAATTGGATCAGGAATGTTTTGAGCTGCTTGTGACTTAAGTTAACTAGTTTTTCGCCGGTTAGCGTTCCCTCATCAAAGCTTTTTTCAAAGGCCACCTGCTCTTTCAATCGTTTTCCATGATAGCGGTGGGTTCTATAGATCAGAATTCCCGCGATAACTAAAACTATGCTGATAGCGATCAGGCCTCCAAAATGAAAGATCAACGCCATGGCAAAGGCCACGACAAAGGCTGAAAACGCCGTAAAGAACCAGCCCCCTATCACGGAAAGAACTCCAGAAACCCGGTAAACAGCACTTTCCCGTCCCCAGGCTCCATCGGCTAATGAAGTACCCATGAAGACCATAAAAGTCACATAAGTGGTGGACAGCGGCAGTTTAAGATTAGTTCCAATAGCGATGAGGATACTGGCTACCACCAGAGTTACAGATGCTCTGATCATATCAAAAACAGGGGCTTCTTTACCCTGCTCTCGTTGGCGCTTGGTGAAGGGAGATTGGTCGAATTGACGTTTCACTGCTTGCGTCCATTTCTCGGGCAAGGCATTGTTTATGGCCGTGGCGGCACTAGCGAAATTCCTGACAATCCGTCTGGAAAGTACGAAAGAAGAGAAACGCTCTTGTCCTTCATCCTGCCTTCCAAGGTCCAATGAGGTTTTTACCACGGATTTCGCTTTCCTGGAAGTGTACAGGGTAATCACCATGATTAGTCCGGCCAGTAATAGTAGTAAAGTAGGTGTAGGTACTTTACCGGCTAAGCCATCCATCAACAACTGATCTGCACCGCTTCCCGATTCAGTAAATAGCAGGTAAGAATTATATCCTGCCAGAGGCACCCCAACAAAATTCACCAGGTCATTACCCGCAAAAGCCATGGCTAAAGCAAAGGTACCCACCAATACCAATACCTGCAGGATGCTAACTTTAAACACCCGATTTAGAAGATAGAGGATTAGGGTCCAACCAATAAAGCTTCCCAGAAGGATGGTAATAGTATTTTCACCCACGGCGGTCACGATATTAGCACTCATAAAAGATGCCCCCTTTACACCCTTGATCAACATGAAATAGGTGATAGCCATTACCCCCAGTCCTCCCCATATAGCTCCATATTGACGCATTCTCTTTTCATAGTCGAAGGAGAACAACAAACGACTAAGGTATTGCACTAGTACACCACAGGTGAACGCTATAACTACGGACAGTAGTATCCCGGAAATGATAGCCAGGGCTTTGGCAGAATTGATATATTCATAAAGAGCTAAAGCATTCGGATCGGTAAATATCTTTACCGCGGCAATGGCTACCGCCGCCCCCAGTAACTCAAAAACTATGGATACCGTGGTAGAGGTAGGCATACCGAAGGTATTAAAGGTATCCAACAGGATCACATCGGTAACCATAACCGCCAAAAAGAGAATAATTATCTCCGAGAAATAGAAAAACTCCGGGTGGAAAATACCCTTACGTGCAACTTCCATCATACCGCTGGAGAAAGTAGCGCCCACCAAGACCCCCAATGCGGCTACAGTCATTATGACCTTAAACGCAGCTGCTTTCGCACCTACCGCGGAGTTCAAGAAGTTTACGGCATCGTTACTTACACCAACCACCAGGTCCGATATTGCCAATAGAAACAATACCACCACCAAAATCAGATAGAATGAAGCCATTTTTCGGAAGTTTAACGAGGGCTCAAGGTCATCAAAGTAGTGAAAATAACCAATTATTTGTATTAATTTAAATGTGAATTAATTGTTAATTTATTGTAACCTAAACATTAAGTAAAACCATAGAAAAGCAAACCAATAGGTAATCTATGCAGTACGGTATCGGTGAAATATTAACCTTAGCCGGGTCATTAGGGCTCTTTCTTTTTGGAATGAAGGTGATGAGTGATGCTTTGATGGAAGTCGCTGGGGATAAAATGCGTACCATACTGGCTACCATGACCTCCAATCGGATGTTTGCAGTCTTCACCGGATTTCTTATCACCTCAGTAATTCAATCTTCATCAGCTACTACCCTAATGGTGGTTAGTTTTTCCAATGCAGCCCTGCTCACGCTAAGTGAATCTATTGGAGTGATTATGGGCGCTAACATCGGAACCACTGTTACCGCCTGGCTAATTACCATATTGGGTTTTAAGGTGAGCATGAGCGCAATTGCATTACCCCTGGTAGGTTTTGGATTCTTGTTGACCTTTGCCAAAAACAAAACACGCAAGCATTGGGGGTATTTCATTGTGGGGTTTGCCATACTTTTTATCGGTCTGCAGTTCCTAAAAGACTCCGTCCCTGATATCGCCAACAACCCGGGAGCATTAGAATTTTTAAACAAATATACCCAAATGGGGCTGCCCTCGGTGCTGCTGTTCCTGTTAATTGGCACCATCTTAACCATTGTGGTACAATCGTCCAGCGCAACCATGGCGCTTACCCTGGTTATGTGCAATGAAGGCTGGATCCCCTTTGATATGGCGGTGGCTATGGTGTTGGGAGAGAACCTGGGAACCACTATTACCGCCAACCTGGCAGCTTTGGTAGCCAATTTCCATGCCAAGCGTACCGCCCGTGCCCATTTTATATTTAATGTGTTGGGGGTAATTTGGATGGTCCTATTCTTTGTGCCTTTCCTGCAGGGTATCGACTGGTTCGTTACCAGCGATGGTTCGGCCTCGCCCTTTGTGGAAGCCACGGCCATTCCGGTGGCCCTTTCTTTATTCCACACCTCCTTCAACATTATTAATACTATGGTTTTGATCTGGTTCGTGCCCGTGATCGCCTCCCTGGTGATGCGTTTGGTTCCGGAAAAGGTCGACCCTGAAAAAGATATCGACCAACCGATGTATTTGAATGAAGCCGACTTACGCTATCCTCAAACCGGTATTTCGGCTTTATTAAAGGAATCGGCTCGATTGTTTGAAAACTCCGTTTACCGGGCACTCACCCATGGATTGAATGTCCACCGGTCGGATGTGGAGTCAGGAGTGAAGTTAAAAGCTATCGTAGACCGCAATGAGGTGATAGAAGTAGACATCGACGCCCTGTACTACGGTAAGATCAAGACCATTTACAATACCATATTAGAATACGCTACCATGCTCCAGAGCAAGTTTGAGTTGAATGAGGAGAAAATTGAGTTGATTCGCAATATTTTGAATGCTAACCGTCAACTGGTTACGGTGGTAAAAGCTATGAAACCCCTGCACCATAACATGTCGAAATACATCGGGTCCGATAACTATTTTATTAGGAAAGAGTACAACGACATGCGCCGGATCATTTTAAAAATAGTGCGGGAGATCCAGGAAGTAAAGCGTGCAGATAAACCGGAACTCAATCTAAGGAAGCTCCAAAAATTACGAGCCAAGCTGGACAAGAGCGATGTGCTAATGGACGGATCCATCGATAAATTGGTACGCAAAAACCTGATTACCAATGAAATGGCCACTTCACTAATGAATGACAATGCCACCGTAAACCTCATCGGTCACCGACTGATCACCTTTGGCGAATTATTATATGTTCAGCAAGATCTGATCCTAGAAGAGGATAAGGCTGATGCTCGGGCCCTCATAGAAGAAGAAGGTATTTTGGAGGTTGATTAAACTTAGACTTGGGGCAAGGGCCAAAGGCAGGTATCAATTAGTAATTAAAGTATGGAATCTGGTTCAAATTCTAAATTCGGCTAAGAACAAACTTTCAAACTTGATCTGGTCTACCCTACCCCTTCCATTTTGGCGATGGTATTGCGAAGGGTCTCGGAGGTGCCCGCCCAAATAGTACTTGAAAGGGCATCTCTCATGTCTTGCTGAATGGACCACTCTTTGCATACACCCCTTCCTCCCCAAATCTGTGTGGCATCTAACATAAATTGAATGTAATTCTCTGTTACGTATAACTTGGTAACCGCCACCTCTTTTAAAAATTTCCCTACAGCATCGTCCTTAGATAATTGACCTGCCAGGTCGTATACTACTAGTCTGGACATATTCCTCCTCATCACCATGTCTGCAATCTTACCTGAAATATGCTGGAACTTACCAATGGGGCGACCGAATTGCTGTCTATTTTTAGTCTGCTCGACAGTAGCTTCCAAAACCCGCGACATGGGCCCCAGGCAAACTGCCATTAAAAGTATGCGCTCCCAGCCTATAGATACTTTTATAACGGTTAGCCCTCCACCTTCTGAGCCGATGACATGATCTTCAGGGACAAATACTTTATTAAAATGTAACTGACCCAATGAACAGGTACGTAAGCTGGACTTCTCAAATGGTTCGCCATGAGATACTCCCTCCCAGTCCAAATCCACCATGAAGGCCGTAAAGTCAAAGGGAGATCGGTTGTCCGCCGTTTTGGCAAAAACCAAACAACAGGTAGCATCCGCGGAATTGGTGATAAATGCTTTATTTCCCTCAAGAATATAACCTCCCTCAGTTTTGGTAGCCCGGGTTTCGATGGAATATATATCGCTTCCCGCAGAAAGTTCCGAGAATCCCAAACTGGTAAAGTGCTTGCCCGAAATTAACGCCGGCAAATATTTTTGATTTAGTTCTTCCGAACCCAAGGCCTGTAAAGCCAGCTGAGTACCGCTTATTTGCGAAGCCATGGCAAAGAAAAAACCCGTGTCGTGGCATCCCTGACATAATCCTTCAAGGGCGGCTATGGTATGAGTATAAGGCAGTTCCTGCCCACCATACTCTTTCTTCATAGATAATCCAAATAGTCCCAAATCCGCGCATTGCTGCCATCTTTGGGCGGAAAATTCTAAGTCTGCGTCTCTCTGACGCCAATCGCCTTCCAAATTTTCCGAAGCGAATAGTTGATATTTGGTACGTATTTCTTCAATGGAGGGATCTTGCCATGCTTGCATATATACAAGTATTTAAAATTGTGATCAATCGGGTGATTCTCAACGACTACCAGTAGGTCTCTTCGATATGGGTGAGATCAAACCCCAGGGCCGATTTGCCAGCGTACAGCAGACATTCATCGCTGGTAGCAGGCATCAGGCCTGCACAGCGGGCATCCCGGTAAAAGCGTTCCAAAGGCAGGGCCCTGGCAATTCCGCTGCCCCCGCAAAGCCGAATGGCATCGGAGGCCAGCTTGGGGGCGAATTCACTCACCATATATTTGGAATGATGAATAGCAGCATTGGTTTGTGGTGTTCCTCGTTGCTCGTCAACCAGGCGAGCCGCTTTATATACCAATTCGCGGGTTGCTTCCAATTGCACTGCAAGTTTGCCAACATCCCGCTGCACCCAATCCCGATTAATAACCGACTGATCGCTACCCGGTATCTTTTTCTTCTGCAAGTGGTTGACCATATAGTCGAAAGTACCTTGACAAAGACCCAAATAGGTCCCCACATAACCGCCTATGACCCAATGAGGCTCCCGAGTAAGCTTATAAATACCTAGTCCTTCGGTACCTAAAAACAGTCGATCCTGGGGAACGAAACAATCCTTGAGTTTCATGTTGTTGGACACCGTAGCCCGCATACCCATAGTGTCCCAAACCTTCTCTACTTCTATTCCCGGGTTGTCCAATTCCACGATAAAAAATGAAATCTCAGGCAGGTCTCCGGAAGACTGCTCTCTGCGGGCTGCCACTACATAATAATCGGCGTAGCCCAACATCGAGACAAACATCTTATACCCGTTGATGACGTATCCTCCATCCACTTTGCGATAGGTGGTTTGTAACGCGCTGAAATGAGCGCCAATACCAGGTTCTGAGTTGGCTGAGGCAAACATTTTGTGGCCATTGACAATCTCATTTAGAGCCCAGTCCCTAAAATCATTCATAGCCTTTCCGCGCGTTCCTCCAATGTCTTCAGTTTTACTTTCCGAGAGGATGCCGGCGGTGATATTATGCATATTGAAAGTAAGCCCGGTAGAGGCAGCACCACTTGAAAGTTGTTCCTGAGCCTTGGTATAGGTTAAAAAACTAGCTCCTAAGCCACCTTTGTCTTTGGGTACCATGATACCTAAAAGTCCGGCTTTTTTCAGATCTTCATAGTCCTTAATGGGCCAGGTAGCTTGTCGGTCGTAATCAGCGGCTCGCTCCGCAAATCTTTTTGATAGATCCCCACATAGAGCAATGAGATCCTTTTCTTCTGTGGCAGTCATTTGCCCATTTTGTAATGCTTGTTCCATGTTTATTCAATTATGTCAGGCCTCAGTTCGCCTGTTCCCAACCTATTTTTATGTTCGAACCGATCGCAAATTAGATAATTTTTTGATAAAATTGGATAAAAAGGTCTAAAAATCTAAAACATGTAATATTTGGTGTTTTATTGTCAACCGTTCTCCAAGCTGAATATTTAGGATCCCAGGTAAGGGATGCTAAAGAAGAGATCGACTGTAAGAAATCCCATAATAACCCGGATACTTACATAATCTGATAAAAAAGTTAATTTAGGTGATATGTTCTCCAGATCATGCGAATACGCGTTACAGTCTATTCTTTACATTACCCTACACGGTGAGAAAAACAAGGCCGTTGGTTTGAAGGAAATATCGGAATCCCAGCAAGTGCCCTTGCATTTTCTCAGCAAAATTTTGCAGCAACTGGTAAAACAAAAAGTTTTAATTTCTACAAAAGGCCCACATGGAGGTTTCTCCTTGAACATTCCTCCGGCAGAGCTAAGACTCCTTACCATTGTAGAGATAGTCGATGGTTTGGACATTTTTGACCGCTGTGGAATAGGATTAAAGCAATGTTCGGATAAGACGCCCTGTCCCATTCATTTTGATTACAAGGTAGTAAAGGAAAAAATCTACAAATTGCTCAGTGAGAAAACGCTATCTCAGTTATGTCAGGATGTCAATCAGGGAAAGTCAATCGTCACATTTAAGTAATGGACTACTGGCCTATCTGGTTCTGATCCTCACTGGTTTCATCAAAGTCAACCGGATCTGTGAAGGGTATCTCAAGCTCGAATTCAAACTGATGGAAGTTTTGCAGACTTATCATAAGCAATAAGTGCTTATGAGCTTGGTCACAATGGCTCAGGTTAAGAATAGTATCCTGTAAATGGTCTGCCAACTGACTCAAGAAAGCTTAATGTGCAAAGAATTCTTTGAATGAAGTAACCTTTGTAAATAATTAGCGTATAAATAATCAGACCAGTCTAATTATATCTAAATGGGTTATAAGCATAACATAGAGGACATCGTAGAAAAAGGAGCAGCACTGATCCGGAAGAACGGGTATTATAACACTGGCATTACTGAGATTCTGGAAGCTTGTAATCTTCCAAAAGGCTCCTTTTATAATTTCTTCAAATCCAAAGCGGATTTCGCATTGAGAGCTATTAAACACTACGGCAAAGATATGCGAAAAAAATTGCAGGACGGTTTGAAAGCTACTTCCGAATTATCCCCATTAAAGAGATTGAAATATGTTTACCAGGCATTGGAAAGTGTAAGTGTAGAAGAACAATATCAAAGTGGCTGCCTACTGAATAACATATCCATAGAGGCAGCTGCGGACGACGAATCATTAGTTTCAATTGCCAATGAGGAGTTTATAAGCCTGATAGAAATACTGGCAGAAACCATCAAAGAAGGACAGCAACTAGGTGAAATCAGGTCGGATGTTTCTGCATTGGAATTGGCGGAGTTTTTACACCTCACGTATTATGGAGTATTGTCCAGATCAAAGGCCACTAAGAGTACCAAGGCTTTTCAGCTTTTGGATGATATGGGCTTTAATTTCTTGCGATCATAAATTTCATCTAAAAATAAGTAGAACAGTCTAATTTATTAATAAACTAAAAAGATTATCCATTATGAAACCCCAAATTTTAATTACCGCAGCTAACGGCAACACCGGATTTCCCGCGGCCATGGAACTTTTAACACTAGGATACCCCGTTAGGGCCTTTGTGAGAAACCCAAAAAGTGCGAAAGCAAAGCAACTGAAAGAATCCGGCGCCGAGCTTTTTGTGGGAGATATTGAGGACATTAGAGATGTTCGGAAAGCCCTTTATGGCATCGAAAGAGCCTATTTTGTGCCTACTTATCCCAATGTTTTGTTTCAAGGTGAAACATTTGCCACTGTTGTGGATGAGTTAGGAACCAGACATGTAGTGGTCCTCACTCAATGGCTGAGTTCCAATATCCATCCATCTGTTTACTCAAAAGAGCACTGGTTGGTGGATCAGGCCTTTAAACGCTTGCCCAATACAAGCATTACCTTTTTGAATCCTGGGTTGTTCGGATTTATTTATTTCTTGACACCAGAACCCTTAGCTCAGTTTGGAATACTCCCTGATTTTGGAACCAATGCACCTCCGTCCAACGAAGATATCGGGCTGGTAGCAGCCCATATTCTTAAAGATCCTGATGTCCATGAAGGCAAAACTTATCGAGTTACAGGTAAAGAGTTGCTTAACGCAAAGCAAATGGCTCAGGTGATAAGCGAGGTGATCGGCAGGCAAGTTAAAGTAACCGATATGTCACAAAAGATGATAAATAAGGTATTAAGGGCCTCCGGATATCCACAGCTGGATATTTCTCAGGTTCGGTACTATATGGAAGAAGGGCACGCAGGTACCTGGAAGATTAATGCACCCACCAATGTGGTAAAAGACATTGTGGGAAAAGAAGCAGATGACTTCGAAACCATTACCCGTCGATATCTTACTAGTCGGCCTATGGCTCAACAAACACTGGCGAATAAGTTAAAAGCCCTGCTGTTTATGGTAAAAGTGCTTCTCACTCCGAATTGGAACATGGAAAAATTCGAAAAGGAACAAGGTTTCCCAAATTTTAGCAAAACACGATTATCCAGTCAGTCTCTTGAATGGCTGGCTACTCATCAAATGTCAAATGTCGAACCTTATAAATTTAATTATCATGCAAATCCTAGCAATTGACAAATTAACCAAGGGTACCACCGAAGAGAAGATGCGGCGCCATTTACCAGAGGAATTGGCCCATACCATTCAGTTGTACCTGGATGAAAAGATACGGACCTTCTTCTTCAGAAAAGATCGTCCAGGCGTAGTTTTTATTATGGAAAGTGACTCGCTTGATGAAGCACAATTGGTGATCAATGAGCTTCCATTGGTAAAAGAAAAGTTGTTGGACTTCGATCTAGTCCCTATTGGGCCTTTGAAACCTTTAGAAATACTTTTAACAGCTCCTGGAGCCCTCATAAAAAATAGTTAAAGGCTTTATAACCTTATAATTTTAATACTTCTGATTCATGTGTCCCTCAAGGATAGGTACTATTCTTGAGGGATTAATTTTAGCCATTGCACATGGTAATGCCATACCATATTTCGCTGTTGATCAGTTAAGATCTGTTGGACTACAATCCCCTTATTGCGTATGAATTTTTAGCTGCTTCATCAAAGGCAGCCGGATCTGAGAAGGAAAATCCTTACCGTGATGAATAACATTGTGAGCCACTTTGGCCTCAGTCTCGTCATAGTTGTTGCCACCGGTATTTAGATTTCGGGCAAAACGCGGGAAATTGCTACTGGAGATCTCAATACGTAAACGATGTCCTTTCTTAAAGAAATTACTGGTGGACATAGGGGTGAGTTTCACTTCATACACTTTCCCCGACTCCATAAAGACCTCCTTGTCATACCCTTCGCGGTAGCGCACTCTTTGAATGGTTTCGTCCAAATTGAAAGCACGGCCATCTGGATATACATCAATTAGTTTAATGGTGAAATCGGTGTCCTTAACATCTGAAGAGACAAATAAAGTGGTTTCGATGAATCCACTAACTTCCACTCCTTCCTCCAGCGGATCTGAAGTATATACCAGGATGTCGTTTCGGGATTCCAGCTGTCGCTGATCAAAAGCTCCGCCCTCAATGGCATTTCCAGTACAGCAGACATTGCCTCCGTGCGAGGGGACCGGATTTAGGGGATCGTAGGTGAATGAGTCAGACCGATTGTCTGAAGGCATACCCAAGTTCAGTTTACCATCTCCATACAAGCTATTAGCTTTACCATCACTGTCCAGATAAAGCGTGGTCATTTGGGCCTGACGGGGCGGCCAGGTATCGGAAGTTTGCCATTTATTGCTGCCCATGGTATAGTATTGCACCCTGGGCATATCCAGGATACCATTTTTTTCTCCTTTGAGCCAGTAGTCGAACCAACCATAGACTATTTGGTCATAATTCAGTCGGGCATCGCCCAGGTCCCGCTCCCCTACTATGGTGTTTTCGGTGGCCCGGGTAAACCGACAATGCAAGGTGGGCGCAATCACCAGGTATTGGTTATCTGCTACCTCCGGGTCTTCGATGTTATTACGCACATGGTTGAAAAGAGCCAAGTTTGGGCTG
>CAJIBY010000106.1_pt1 | contig 37834 bp, 28 predicted proteins | sample 9199461 | NCBI WGS metagenome assembly CAJIBY01 (sample SAMEA7708316, study PRJEB35096) | sediment metagenome | biome: marine neritic benthic zone biome [ENVO:01000025]; feature: sediment [ENVO:00002007]; material: shallow marine sediment [ENVO:03000034] sea grass bed [ENVO_01000059] ... | reverse complement strand
CTCTCACCACCGGCGGTAGGCTCCCAATCCCTTTCGGTTATGGCATTCCCGTCGGTTCGATGTTTAATGCGGACCGTGGAGTTATCTTGCTGGGCGCCATATATACGGTAGGGGAAACTGTCGTCTGTAGTCACGCGGTAAAACTGAGCTGTTGGTTGGTTGTGATAAGTCGACCAATTCTCACCTCCGTCAAATGACACTTGTGCCCCTCCATCATCACCAATGATCATACGTTGAGGATCTTCTGGTGCAATCCACAGATCATGGTGATCACCATGGGGTGCCACATGTTCCGAAAAGGTTTTGCCACCGTCTTTGGATTTGTGATATCGAACATTTAACACGTATAGCTGGTCCTCATCCTTAGGGTCCGCATAAACACGGGTGTAATACCAGGCCCTTTGCCGCAAATTGCGGTCATCGTTCAGCTTTTTCCAGGTTTCTCCTCCATCATCGGATCTGAACAGACCACCTTCTTTTGCTTCAACCATGGCCCATACCCGTTCTGAATTTGCCGGCGAAACTGCTACGCCAATAATTCCCAGGGTACCGGAAGCAAAACCTTTTTTATCCACCAGAGAATTCCAGGTATCACCTCCATCGGTACTTTTCCAAAGTCCCGAGCCTTCGCCTCCACTGCTAAGACTGTAGGGAGTTCTTTTCACCCTCCAGGTGCTGGCGTAGATCACTCTGGGATTATTGGGATCCAGAATCAGATCCACTGCCCCTACTTCATCGGAAACAAACAACACCTTGTCCCAGGACTGGCCGCCGTCCTTACTGCGAAAAACTCCCCGGGTTGCTGAAGGGGCAAACAGATTACCCATTACCGCCGCATAGACCATATCGGGATCTTTAGGGTGAATCCTGATCCGGGAAACATGCCGTGAATCTTCCAGGCCCTTTGATACCCAGCTCTTGCCGGCATCAGTGGATTTCCATACTCCATAACCGTAGGAGACATTACCCCGTACGGTCTTCTCCCCGCCTCCCACATAAATAACGTTAGGATCGTACTCACTGACGGCTACCGCTCCAATGGAGCCCCCAAAATGACCATCGGAAATATTCTCCCAATTGGAACCGCCATCGCGGGTACGCCAAATACCTCCTCCGGCCCCTCCAAAATAGAATAGGTTAGGCTTTCCCGGAACGCCGGTAACTGCGGCACTACGCCCACCACGGTAAGGACCGATAGAGCGCCATTCCAAAGCTTTGTACAGATCTTCGGAATATTGCAGGGTATTTGTGGCCTTTCGTTTTCTTTGGGCTAGTAAATCGACAGTGAGCAAAATTGCGCAACACATGAGCGCAATACCCAGTTTGTAGGATCGTTGCATGATTGATGGCTTATGATTGGGCCATCAAAATAGCAATAACTGGGGAAAAGCAAAAATGAGCCTTTTCCGTATTAAGCAAGTGCCTGATCCAGATCCTGGATGAGGTCATCGACATCTTCAATACCTACGCTCAACCTGATCAAAGAGTCCAGCAGACCGGATTTGTGTCGTTCCTCCGGAGGAATACTGGCATGTGTCATAGTTGCAGGGTGGCCGCAAAGGGATTCCACACCTCCCAAAGACTCCGCAATGGTAAAATACTTGAATTTATTCATTACTGCCATGGCCTCATCAACATCATCGCCTTTGAGGGTAAATGATATCATACCTCCAAAATCATCCATCTGATGCTTAGCTACTTCATGGTTGGGGTGGTCTTCAAACCCTGGCCAGTGTACTTTGTCCACTCTGGAGTGTGCGGCCAGGAACTTGGCTACCGAAGCCCCATTTTCACAATGTCTTTGCATCCGTAAATGGAGGGTTTTGATCCCACGCAGTACCAGGAAGCAGTCCTGCGGTCCGGGCACCGCACCAGAAGCGTTTTGTATAAATGTTAGTTGCTCGGCCCAGTCGTCATTGTTGAGGATCAAGGCCCCCATTACCACATCGGAGTGACCACCCAGATACTTGGTAACCGAATGCATGACCATGTCAGCACCCAGGTCCAATGGTCTTTGCAGGTATGGGGTAGCAAAAGTATTATCAACCACCACTTTAATATTCCTTTCACGGGCCATTTGAGTAATGCTGCGAATATCGATGATATGCATCATGGGATTGGTAGGAGTTTCGATCCAGATCAACCTGGTCTTCTCTGTGATGTAGGGCATCAACGATTCTGCGTCACTCATACCTACAAACTTGAATTGCAATCCGTATTTCTGAAAAACTTTAGTGAAAATACGGTAGGTGCCGCCGTAGAGATCATTGGTGCTCAACACTTCATCACCAGGATCCAGGATTTTGATCACCGCATCGGTAGCCGCCAGCCCGGAGGCAAAACACAGACCGTGTTTTCCGTTCTCTAGTGCTGCCAGGTTATTTTGCAGGGCGGTGCGGGTAGGATTATGGGTGCGACTGTATTCATATCCCTTGTGCTCCCCAACTTTTTCCTGGGCATAAGTGGAGGTTTGAAAAATAGGAGTCATGATCGCCCCTGTTCCTGGATCCGGACTTATGCCGGCATGTATCGTTTTAGTGGCAAATTTCATTTATAAGTTATTCTGGGTTTTTTTGAAAGTATTGATCTAATTTCTGTTTAAGAATACTCATATCTTCTTCCGACCCCGGTGTTAACGGAAGTTCTCCGGGAAAAGTTTCCATATGCAAAGTTTGCGTGGGAAATGCAAAACGTACCTGTAAGCTATCTGCTAACTCCAAAATCTGCAGTAAAACTTCATGGCGGGCTTTCAGTTCGGCACTCCAATCTGGAACTTCGAAAAACATATACAACAGGACATTCAAAGAAAAGTCACCCAATTGATTTAAACGAACCTCAAAAAAGTCCTTTCGGGTATGTGGATGTTGTTCAATCAACTTGTGCACTCCACTTACCAATGCTTCTATTGATGCAGGTGCGGTGTCGTAGGTTAAGGCCAGGTAGGTCTTAAACCTTCTGAAGGTACGCAGACCATGATTGTCAATAGTAAGATCTGACAACCGGCCATTGGGTATGCTCACTAAAGAGTTGCTGAAGGTGCGAATGCGAGTAGATCTGAAGCCAACCTCCTCTACCGTACCGTCGAAGCCGTCGCCGCTTATCCAATCACCTATTTGAAAAGGCCGATCCAGAAAGATCATCACAGAGCCGAAAAGGTTTTTCAAGGTATCCTGAGCAGCCAGTGCCACCGCTAAGCCACCAATTGACAATCCCGCTAACAGGGCGGTGATATTAATATCCAGATTATGCAGTAAGAATAGAGCACCCACTAAAATGACAAATATCTTTAGCGATCTCCTTACGATAGGGATCAACTGGTCATCCATGGTACTTTCGGTACGACTCGCCATTTTGGCCAAATACACGCTCAACATGTCCGCGAGCACATAAAAAATGATCACTCCCAGTACAGGGATCACAATCTTCAACCCTACGAAGAAGTATCGCGATAGGTTGACCGGCAATTGTAATAAGGGTAGCACCGCCAGAATCAATAATATGGCCACTATAAGGCTAAAGGGCTTGGCAATAGGGCGAATAAAGGCATCGAACTGGTCCTGATAGCCTAATCTATGTACCACCTTCGCCAATAATTTTTTAAAAATTAAAGTGAATAGCTGGAACACCAGCCATCCGAATACCAGCAGCATTAATATTCCCAGATATTGCCATAACTGCAGACCCAGAAACTGTTTATGAGCTGACTCTGGAAACAAGTTTACCAGGAAGTCTGCTCCAAAGGGGTACACCGTATTATGTAAACGGTCAATGGCAGAATAGGAGCTTTCGGCATATTGCCAGCGGTTGCCATACTTTACCAAAAAAATCATAGGGTGTTTGGAGATCACTACATATTTGTGCTTTCCACTTAGCGAGTCCAGATGCTGAGGATCATCGGGTATATCTTCAACAGCAATAAATTGACCCTCTCCGTCCCATATCTGCTTTAGTTTCACTGCCAATTTGCGGGCTCTTTCTTCCGAAACCAGTTCCTGGTTTAACACTTTGGCGGCTACTTCGGGGTGATAGCTTTCGCCCTGTAGATTTTGCAGGTGTGTTACCACCGCGCTTTGGGGCGAACTTAAGTTAAAATACAAGGTGTCTTGGCCTTGTAGGGAAAATATGCTTGTTACAAGCAGGCCGGCTGCTAAAGCCTTAGAAAGACAGGATGGAAAATCTACGTTCATAGACATTATAAACATGATGTTTTTGCTGGTTTTCAAAATAAACAACCCCTACCTCCCGGGCATTTTCAATGGGCATGGCATTCACCAAAGCCCCATCCTGATTGTAGAAGTAAGTAAATTGCTGAATGGGATCAGTTACCGAATAAATGCTGTGATCGTTGCCGAATTTATAGTATTGCACGTTCAAAGCTCCGCTGGTGAGATAGTCCTTTTCCAGAATTACTTCTCCTTTGCGATTCAAAATACCTAAACGGTTGGCGTTTTGACGGCTGATAACATAATTTTTTCTTAATGCATCAATGCATAGCTTGTACCGAGTGTCTGAGCTGGGCTTTAACAGTTGCTGGCGCTGCACCACCGACCCTTCAAGATTGAACCGCATAATGAGCCCGGAAGTGGTAATGGTGGTAAAATACGTTTTGGCGAAGTCTGTACCTATTTCCATGAACAAGGGGCTTTGGGTAGGCCCCTTCAGGTCGATGGGAAATCCGGGGTACGACTCCCCCCTGCGGTTCATGATATGGACCACCCCATTTTGCTGAACGGCAATTATGCAATCTTTTCCCCTTACCCGTATATGCTGGGGTGCCGTCAACAGTTGGTCCTCCATAACCTTGGGATTCCAGCCCTCCAACAATTTACCCTGCTTGTCCATCATGAATATTTGCCCATTATCATCACTGCTTATAATTCGGTACTTCTTGCTGTTGTCGTAATCTATGGCTCTGACATTACGCAATACCGTCTCTGTAGGTATGGTTACAGGGAATCCTTCAATGGACTGACCATTACGGTCAATGATGTTCACCTGCTTACCGGTGGCCAGCAGGTATTGTAGCTTATTGTTTTGATAGTAGTCAATCTGCGAGATATCTCCCTGGATGGTCGCTTGAAGGGAATCGTACCACAAAACCCTACCCTGGCTGCTAATTTGGTAAAGTATGTTCAAGCTGTCCTGTAAGAGTACCTCCCTGCTGCCATTGTTATGATTCTTCAACACAAACGGTCTGCTGGTGATGGGTGAGTGGGTAAAAGTCTGCTGAACATTGTTGAAGTGTTGCGCTATCTGGAGTTTAACGGGGGCAGAAGGTTTATAAGTTATAACCCCGCTGGTGTAGAACTTATCCCCAATATCACTGAATTGAAGGGCCACCAGCCCGAAGCCTTTGATCACTTTTTGATGATCTTCCAGGTAAGATTTCCATTTAGGCGACAGATCCTGCTCTAATAAGGTCCAGGCATTGTCGAGATCCATATATATGCTGAGATTGGCCTCCTCTAAAGTGCGTTCTAAAAATTGCTGGATCTTAATGGATTTTCCCCAAGTCTCCTGGCGCTCGATGGACTGGACCAATTCCTTGAGGGATTGGATGGAGTTTGCCAGCACAATATGCTGGCCCATGGGCATAAAAAAGGTCTGCTCAAAACCATGAAATAGACCCCCGAATATTTTTTCAGGAAACTGATCCACGCTGATCTGTCGAATCTCACGGTCGCCATAAGTTTCTGTATAAAGTGAATCCCCGATATGTTGTGCGGATCGTTCGGCCAGGGTATTCAAATGCAGAAACCCCTCATTGAAATCTGAGAATTCCAGGTATATAAGCCGGTCTGGAGGTTCCCCTTCGGTGGTCTCCATGGTAGCCAGTCCTATCTCACTAGTTAGCGACTTTATAAGGTTAAGCGGCTCCCAATCCAACGGATGGTTAACCATATCATTCCAGTGGTTCCACTGCGCAGGTTTATGAGTCTTCCAGTAGTTACGCAAGCGACCATGCCACACCTCAGGGTCTTGAAAAGTAATGTGATACAAAATGCCCAGATCACTGGAAAGCAGATCCTTAAATCCCAAAGCACCGCCCTGATTGCCCCTGACGCTATGTAAATATTGATTTGCACCCTGATCTAAAAGGGTAAAACCGTTCAGCAATACCAGGTCGTCAGTCACTTTTAGATCAAGAAAGGTGGACTCCGCCAGGAATTTTAAGGAGCTGATAGCTGCGGATTGCTTCTCAACAAATACGGAAAACAACTGCGGTAGTTTGCGGTTGTCCACATACAGGTTACCCTGGTCATTATCCAGTTTAGCTACTTGCGCGAGCTGAGGATTGGAGTACTCAAAACTTCCGGTAGTGAGTCCCGACAGTCGTCGTATTACATCTTCAACTAATACTGGGGTGAAGCTGCCTACGAAATAATTTTTATGAACAATGTAACTGAAGATCTGTTGATAGTCTTCATTGACGGCCTCGTTGATGGTAAAGCCCTGGTAGGTACGGGTCTTGAATTCGAAATCGTCGCGAGCTCGGAATTGCTCCACAAGTTTGTTTAGGATATCGTAATCGCTAATGTCATCCAGTTTGACAAAAAACATGATGTCCAAGTCGTCTTGAGCCACCTTGTGAATGGAAAACACGAATGGTTTTCCTTGAACTAACTTGTCCAGATGTCCCTGGCTGCCACTTAGACTGTCCAAAACCTGGATTGTGTTTCCAATATTGGCATAGAATGGGATCTCTTCCAGGCTGGCCCAGATTTTCCTGCCTTGAACTTCATTCCAGTTTTTGACGGTGTTATTGCTTTCGTACACCAGAATTGCGGAATCAGGTACAAGTTCCCAGACTTGTTGTTCCTTATCGGTATACCAAAATTTAAAAAAGAGGAAACCACCTACCGCTAATATTACTATCAGGGAAAAAATAAAAATGTATAAGCGCTTCAAACCTGTAACCTTTTAATCCTGAGCTGCTCCCAAATTTATAGGAAGGAGATGATTTTTTTAAGTTTAACCTCAATTTTGTGCAAAAACCTTAAATTGCGGCCAGCACCAAAACCGCTTCTTCTTGCAATCATTTGAATTCGATCTGATCGCCACCGACGGCGTCAGGCTTTTCGGCAAATCCTGGATTCCGGGTGAGCCCAGAGCCGTGATATGCCTGGTACACGGACTAGGAGAACACCTGGGCAGATACGAGCATGTAGCCGCACATCTGGTTGCGAATGGCTTTGCCCTTTATGCTTATGATCAAAGAGGCCATGGTCGCAGTCAAGGGAAGCGCGGGCATGGTAGGCAGGAACAGCTATGGAATGATGTGGAATCTATACTGAAAAATGCCCGCTCGGAGCATCTTTACCTACCGTTGTTTCTCTATGGACACAGTTTAGGAGGCAATGTGGTCAGTAGTTTTTTATTGCGTAGAAACACCGCTGAGCTTACAGGTGCGGTGATCACTTCACCTTGGTTAGAACTGAGTTTTAAACCCCCACCCTGGCAAGTACGTCTGGGCAAAGTCATGTCCCGCATATTTCCGTCCTTGACTCTACCCAATAGCTTGGATGCCTCACATCTGTCCCGTGATGAGCAAGTAGCTGAACTGTACCAAAGCGATCCCCTGGTCCACGATCGTATTTCCGCAAGTTTATTCGTTGGTGCTATGGAAAGCGGAGAATATGCCATAAAAAATGCCGCAACTTTAAAAACACCCCTGCTGGTTATGCACGGAACTGATGATCGCATCACCTCTCCCCTGGCCAGTGAACGTTTTGCAAATGCCAGCGCACTGGCTACACTAAAATTATGGCCTGACTTCCGGCATGAAACTCATAATGAAATTGGAAAAGAGCAGGTGTTGGACTTCCTGACCAACTGGTTAGAGCATCAGCTCCCTTAGCTCATCCCTTCAAGCACGTTCATAACTTCCCGTACATGGCCCCTACTGACCTCCAGGGAGGCCTTTTCATCGTCGTTCAAATCCAGCTCGATGATCTTTTCAATCCCCGATTTACCTAGTATCACCGGCACGCCCAGGTAGGTGTTATCAATACCATATTCACCATCCAGCTGCATACATACTGGAAATACCCTCCTCTGATCGCGGATTATGGCCTCCACCATCTGTGCGGCGGCGGCTCCCGGTGCATACCAGGCAGAAGTTCCCATCAGTTTTACCAATTCTCCTCCACCTTTTTTGGTACGTTCAATAATAGCCTCCAGAGTATCTCCATCGATCAATTCCGTTACCGGGATTCCTCCCACGGTGGTATACCGGGGTAAGGGGACCATGGTGTCACCATGTCCTCCCATCAGAACAGCCTGAATATCCTTAGGACTTACATTCAAGGCCTCCGCTAAAAAGGAGCGATAACGGGCAGTGTCCAGGATTCCGGCCATTCCCATTATTCTGGTACGGGAGAGCTTAGAAGTAAGGTGTGCTTGATAGGTCATCACATCCAAGGGGTTAGATACGATGATCAGGATAGCGTCGGGGGAATGGGCAATAATATTTTCAGTTACAGATTTTACAATGCCTGCATTGGTAGAGATCAGGTCATCGCGGGTCATTCCCGGCTTACGTGGAATTCCGGAAGTGATCACCACTACCTCCGATCCGGCAGTTTTGGAATAGTCGTTGGTAGAGCCAATAGTACGAGTATCGTAAAGATTGATTGGAGATTTTTCCCATATATCCAATGCCTTTCCCTCTGCCAGGCCCTCCTTGATATCCACTAGTACTACTTCATTGGCAATCTCACGATAGGCCAAAACATCCGCACAGGTTGCGCCGACATTACCGGCTCCCACTACAGTTACTTTCATTTTTTATATTTTTAAGGTTTTGAGAATCATTCTTAAGGGAGCGCTAATTTACGACCTGCACTCTTAAAACCAAAAATTATCAAGGGCTTAATTCCAGGGCCAGAAGCACCTGTTGCGGTTACTCCTGAAGCGCATTGTTTATGGTGATCTCCAACACCTTATCGGTTTGCGGAGTAATCTTAAATCTGTCGTCAATTCTAAAACCCACTACCCAAACAATGTCTTCCCCGGAAGTCACCACCTGCACTTCATCCTTTAGATTTAATGGGACTTTCGCATCAACCAATAAATCGCTAACCTTCTTGCGATGCGACATACCTAAGGGATGAAACCAATCGCCCGGCTTCCAATTTCTTACTTGTAAAGGAAACTGCAAGCGCTCCAGGTCAAAGGCACCCGTGCCGTCATCGACTTTAATGGAGAACGATTTGGCCTCATGCCTGGCTAGAGTCCAGGTTTTGTTCCCCTGCTGATAGCTCCCGGAAGGATTTTCTATGGTGAAACCAGACAACGATGGTTTATTAAGAGGGGTAATGACAAGATGATGCCGGTCTACATTCAATTGAAAGGTCGAAGAAATAAACTTACTGCCTGACTTACCCAAAGTTTGGGCTATTTTACCTACCTGTTGATAGTTAAAGCCATATTCACATAGAATTTGAAACCAGATAGGCAAAGGTTGTGGGGTTAATAAAGAAGTATCGATCCAGGTATGATCTCCCTTTTGAACGAGCAGGGTAGCTTTAATCTCCTCAACCCTTCTCAGAAACACCGTTTCTGCCACGCCGATGACTTCAGCCGAGGAATGAGCCGTTTGTTCTAACTTGGGGTTGATCTCTTTTAATATGGGAATGACCCTATTGCGAATTAGATTGCGTTGATAATAATCGGACTGATTGGAACTATCTTCCCGCCAGCTGATCTGGCTCTTTCGGGCATAATCCAAGATCTGTTGTTTGTTAGCAAACAGTAAGGGACGGATAATGTTGCCTCTTTTAGCAGCAATACCGTGCAAGCCGGCCAGTCCCGTGCCCTTGGTAAAATTCAAGAGCATGGTCTCCAACTCATCATTTTGATGATGGGCCATCACCACCCATTGATAATCCGAGGATGCCAGTAATTCCTCAAACCATTGATAGCGAATCTCGCGAGCCGCCATCTGTAGCGATACCCCTTTTTTACGTGCATAATCTGCGGTATCCACACGCTTGCTGTAATAGGGTACTCCCCAGGATTTAGCAAGGGATTTTACGAACTCCTGGTCTAGCTCAGCGTCCTTTCCCCTCAAAGTGAAATTTACATGGGCCAGTCCTATGGAAAATCCTTGGTCCCGGAATAGATGAGCCATTACCATGGAGTCCACCCCCCCGCTAACGGCCAACAAATATTGGTCCTGAAGAGGGGTCTTGATAGTGTTTTTAATAAAGTCGGAAAATTGTTTTACCACCGGCGTTGGCTTGGCAACATCTTTGTTACCAATTATTTGTTATAAATTTGCTGTCAGTGGTAAAGTTATCAATTTATTGGGTTTCGCTGTTCCTAGTGCTTAGCACTCAAACTATGGCTCAGGACAGGGTCAAATTGGACCGGGCTGAATATTTGGAAAATGGTGAGCTGAATGGGCAGAAGTTCGACAAAGTGATCGGTAATGTAGCCTTTTCCCAGAAGGAAACCCGCATTTTCGGCGACTCGGCTTTTTTCTATAAGGACAAAAACCAGGTAGAGATCTTTGGCCGGGTGCGGGTTTTAGAAGGAGATTCTATTACCATAACCGGCAAAAAGCTCATTTACGACGGCAACATTAAATTGGCTCAAATGAGAGAGAACGTGGTATACCGTGACCCGTCCATGGTCCTCACCACCGAATTTCTGGACTACGACATGGTAGAGCACTTGGCTTATTATTTCGATGACGGCCGATTAGTAACGGAAAGCAACGTTCTTACCAGCAAGAAAGGATATTACGATACCGAGGCTCGTTTTGCTTCTTTTAAAGATAGTGTGGTGCTTAAAAACCCCGATTATACGGTGGAGGCCGATACTTTCCAATTCAACACCGTAAGCGAAGTAGCTTACTTCAGAGGTCCTACTTTGATTACCGCAAAAAACGGCACCATATTGAATGCCGACGACGGTGGAGAGTACGATACCCGCCAGGATATCTCCAATTTTTCCGGTGCCGCCATCGAAACACCCAAGTATCTGTTAAATGGAGATGAACTTTACGGCGATAATATTAATGATTATTATACGGCCACTTCTAACGTGACCCTTACCAGTAAGAATGAGAATGTGATCATTTCGGGCGACCACGGGAAATACTGGAAGGCCCAAGGCCTGACCAAGGTATACGGTAATGCCCTGATGACCAAGGTATTTGCCAACGATACCTTGTTTATGTCGGCCGATACCCTGATCAATATTGAAGACTCCATTCCTTCCAATGAGCGGTTATTAGCATTTTATAATGTGCGCATCTACAAACCGGACCTGCAAGGTAAAGCTGATTCACTGAGTTATCAGACAGCAGATTCCCTGATCTATATGTACCGCGATCCTGTCCTTTGGAATAATAACAATCAAATGATATCGGATACCATTAGCATTTTGATTGAATATGGGCAGGTCTCCAAAATGTTCATGGACACCAAAGCCTTTGTGGCCTCAGAATCGGCAGAGGAACACTACAATCAAGTTAAAGGCCGTCATATGATCGCATATTTCGGCGAAGGTTTATTAGAAAAGGTGGATGTAAACGGCAATGGTGAGAGCATCTATTTTGAACTACAGGGTGATTCCTTGGTTATGGGCATGAACAAAGTAGTTTGCAGTGATATGAAACTACTGTTTGAGAACCAAGATATTACGGATATCATCTTTTACAGTCCGGATGGCAGCTTTACACCGTTTCATGAAATATCCCCAGCAAGCACCAAATTGGAAGATTTTAGTTGGAGGCCTGCGGAAAGGCCCACCCGCAATACGGTACTGAGAATTCAGCGCTATACTCCGGGTGTACCGGAAAACTATGATGAGCTGATGCAACAACAACAAGACTAAATCGTGCGTTACACCCGGGTGAAGCGATATTTTCAAGATAATTGTTAAAGGAGGTTAAAGCCTCCTATTAGATTGTAAAATAGATATTAGAGCTATATATTTGCAGCCCTATGCGGAGCATAACAAGAGGTAGGATTTTTGGGGTATTGCTGGCGGTTTTATTACTGTTTGGATGCAGTGATTTTAGAAAGCTGCAAAAGAGCACGGATTGGCGTGAAAAGTACGACGCCGCGGTACGCTATTATGAGAGAGGCGATAAAGGCGACTATATTAAGGCCAGCACCCTGTTTGAGGAGATATTACCGTTGATAAGAGGTACTGAAGAAGCTGAAAAAGCCAATTTTTATTACGCATACTGCCATTTTCATCAAAATCTTTATGTAGAGAGTGCTTTTTACTTCAAAAACTTTTACGAGACTTACAGCCGTAGTGAGTTTGCTAGGGAAGCCATGTATTTGCATGCGCACTCCCTTTTCCTGGACTCTCCCGTTGTGGAATTGGATCAGTCCAGTTCGGAAGAAGCCATAACCGCCATGCAACAATTCCTCAACCGGTTTCCCAACAGCGAATATACCCTGCAAGCCAACAATACTATTAACGAATTACAGCTTAAACTGGAGAAAAAAGCCTACAGTAATGCTGTTTTGTACAAGAAATTGTCCCAGCATAATTCTGCAGTTATCGCCTTTGAAAATTTCAATAAAGACTTTCCTGACAGCCAATTGAATGAGGAAATCAACTTTTTAAAGCTGGAATCACAATATTTATACGCCAAACGTTCCATTTCTACCAGGCAAAAAGAACGCTATGAATTAGCCATAGATTTCTATAATTATTTCATTGAGAACTATGCAAATAGTACCTTTGCAAAAGATGCCCGCAAAATTTATGAAGATTGCAGGAAATGGATCGACGAAACGGCGGCAAAAAAAGAAGAAGTAGATACTAATAGTAATTGAAAAATGGGAAAAGCATCAATCATCACCCGCGATGTAGATAAGTTGGCAAATACCACTGGTAATGTTTACCAATCCGTGGCGGTAATTTCAAAAAGAGCTCGTCAACTTTCCACTCAGATAAGGGAAGAGTTAAGCGGCAAATTAGCAGAATTTGCCTCTACCGTAGATAACCTGGAAGAAGTATTTGAAAACCGTGAACAAATAGAGATCTCTAAATTTTATGAGAGGATGCCAAAGCCCTCCACTGTGGCTACCGAGGAATTCTTGAACGGTGAGATCAGGTATCGTATTCCGGAAGAACAAGTGGAGGAACCCAGCGCACTGTAAGACTGTCCAATGCTCGGTAGCAAGAAGATTCTGCTAGGAGTATGCGGCAGTATTGCTGCTTATAAATCCGCGCTTTTAGTGCGTTTATTGGTCAAGGCAGGGGCAGAGGTGAAAGTTGTCATGACCCCGGCAGCCACCGAATTTATCAGCCCCCTTACCTTATCTACCTTATCAAAAAATCCCGTCCTTATTGAGTTCCATGAAGGCTCCGGCAGTTTATGGAATAATCACGTTGAACTGGGCCTTTGGGCAGATCTCCTGATAATGGCCCCCGCCAGTGCAAACACCATAGCCAAATGCAGTACGGGGGTCTGTGATAATCTGTTGTCGGCCGTTTATCTTTCCGCACGCTGCCCGGTATATTGGGCGCCAGCCATGGATCTGGATATGTATCAACACCACGCCACTCAGCAAAATATGGAGCGATTAAGGCATTTCGGCAACAGCATCATCGAAGCTGAACATGGAGAATTAGCCAGCGGACTGGTAGGCACCGGCAGAATGGCCGAACCGGAGAACATAATGCAAGCACTTGCCCAACACTTCGAGCTGGATCAAGCTTTGCAGGATAAAAAAGTACTGATCACAGCAGGCCCCACCTACGAAACCATTGATCCGGTAAGGTTTATCGGGAATCACAGCAGTGGTAAGATGGGGTACGCATTAGCTGAGCAAATGGCTCATATGGGAGCCTCCGTAACCTTAATAAGTGGCCCCAGCACTCAACGTACCCAACACCCCAATATCAATCTGGTGAAGGTCCAGGAAGCCCATGAGATGTACGAACAGGCAGTTCGGATCTTTGCTGATAGCGACATTGCTATTTTTGCCGCTGCGGTAGCCGATTATACCCCGCTGGAGAAGTCGCACCAAAAAATTAAAAAGAAGGACCAGGATCTACAAATCAAACTGACCCGTACCAAAGACATCGCCAAGGAGTTAAGCAAGGAGAAAAAAAGTCATCAGATTACTGTGGGATTTGCCCTGGAGACCGAAAATGAAGAAAGCAATGCACAAAAGAAGCTTCAGCATAAAAACCTGGATTTCATTGTACTAAACTCCTTGAATGATCAGGGTGCAGGATTTGCCCATGATACCAATCGCATCTCCATTATTGACAGAGATAATAATTCTACCAAATTTGAGTTAAAATCTAAGAAAGAAGTAGCTCATGATATTGCGCAATATCTCCTCAAATATCTCTAGGCTGGTTGTGCTGGTAGTCAGCATGGCTTCTCTGAGTACCCAGGCTCAGGAACTAAATTGCAATGTGGTGGTCAATGTAGGACCGCAGGTGGAAACTACGGAACGCCGGGTGTTCACAGATATGGAGACGGCCTTTTTTAACTTCCTGAATAGCCGGCGCTGGACCGACGATGTGTTCACCAACGATGAGAAAATAAATTGCAACCTGATCATTACCATTGAAAGCCGGCCCACCGTGGGTAATTTTACCGCATCAGTGCAAATTCAGTCTTCACGCCCGGTTTTCAATACCAATTATGAGTCGTTAGTATTCAATTTTGCGGACCGGGACTGGCAATTTGAATACGTGGAATCTCAACCTCTGGAATTTAATGACAATAACTACACCAGCAACATCACCTCCATGCTGGCCTTTTACGCATATGTGATCATCGGGCTGGATTACGATAGCTTTGAAAAGCTCGGCGGTACCCCTTACTTTCAAAAAGCACAGCAAACAGTCAACAATACCCAGCAAGCCAACCGCCCGGGTTGGTCACAGTTCGAAGGGAACTTTCGCAACCGTTTTTGGCTTTCCGAGAATTTGAATAGCCAGCAATTGATCGCGGCGCGTGAAGCACTTTACAAATACCACCGTTTGGCCCTGGACAAGTTCAGTGAAAATCCCGAGGTATCGCGAACGTTGATACTGGAGGTGTTGAGGGAATTACAGCAGGCCCAGCGTCGCAAACCCAATTCTATCCTGGTAATCTCTTTTTTCGATGCTAAGAACGGGGAACTTGCCAGTATGTTCTCCCAGGGGAACATCCAGGTACGACGTGAAGCTTACGAAATCGCCAAGCAGCTTGATCCCAGTAATACCACCAAGTACGAAGCTATTATTCGCAACTGATCCTCTCTTTTCTATTCTTTGGTTTCTTGCTTAACTTAGCGACATGCTCAACAGTTTGTTAATTAAAAACTTCGCGCTTATTCGCCAACTGGAAATGACCCCTTCCCCGGGATTTAACATCATTACCGGAGAAACCGGTGCCGGAAAATCCATCATGCTGGGCGCCATTGGACTGCTCTTGGGAAACAGAGCAGACAGTAAAACTTTGTGGCAGAAAGAGGCTAAATGCGTTATTGAGGGGAGTTTTAACATCGCAGACTACCAGTTGCAGGCTTTATTTGAATCCCACGACTGGGAGTATCACCCCGAAACCATAATACGCCGAGAGATCAACATCAACGGTAAATCCAGGGCTTTTATAAATGACTCCCCTGTAAACCTTGAGTCCTTACGTGCTTTGGGACGTAATTTGTTGGACATACACTCACAACACGATACTTTGCAGCTGGGGGCTCAACAGTTCCAGCTGAAAGTAATTGATCTTTACGGTCAGCATCAGGAATTGCTACAAACTTATCAGGAACACTACGATCGGTGGGAAACTGTCACTAATCAAAAAAGAGAACTTCTGGAGCAGTCTCAAGAGCAACAGAAAGAGGCCGATTACCGCAAGTTTTTATGGGAAGAGCTCAGCAATGCTCAACTTCAAGCAGGTGAACAGCAGGAGCTTGAGGCTAACTTACAAGTTATGGAGCATGCCGAAGAGATCAAGATACAATTAAATGGCAGTCTACAACTCCTGGACCAGGCCGACGCCAATATACAGGAACAATTGGCCCAAAGCCTGCGCATGTTGGAGCGAATATCCCATTTCTCCAAAGATTATAGGGCACTTTATGATCGGCTGAGCAGTAGTTATATTGAGATTCAAGATATCGCTGGTGAACTGAATCATTTGGAACAGCAGGTCCAATTCAATCCATCTGAAATTGAAGAATTGAAAGGACGTTTGGATCTCATCTATCGCCTTCAGCAAAAGCATCAGGTGCAAACTGTAGAGGAACTCTTCCAGTTAGGTGATGACCTGGAAAGCCAGCAACAAGCCATGGACAATCTGGACCAGACCCTGCTGGCATTGGAAAAAGAAATCGAGGAAGCTTTTAACAAAACCTTGCAAGACGGGAAGCAACTTTCTAACGCCAGAAAAAAGGCTTTTCAGTCCTTCAAGGAACATATGCAGGCCCTGTTCCCTCAACTGGGGATGCCAGATGGCCTTTTGGAAATCGACCATAAGGCGGCAGAACCTGCCAAAACCGGTTTGGATGAGGTCGTCTGGAAGTTCAGCGCCAGTAAAGGAATACCCCCAAAAGTCCTAAAGGAGGTGGCCTCCGGAGGTGAATTCTCACGCCTTATGTTTTGTGTGAAATACATCTTGGCCGATAAAGTAGCCTTGCCCACCATTTTGTTTGATGAAATCGATACCGGGATATCAGGCGAAATAGCCCTACAGATGGTCAAAATGATGCAGGAGATGTCGGAAAATCATCAGGTGATCACCATAAGCCATCTGCCACAATTTGCCGCCAAAGGAGAACATCACTATCTGGTTTATAAGGAAAGCTCCGGGAAAACCGCCACTACCAATATCAAACGACTGCAGGGCGAAGACCGGGTGGCTGCGGTAGCACAGATGCTGGGAGGCAATAATCCCTCAGAAATTGCCTACGCTAATGCCAAGGAGTTGTTGGAGCCCAGTAATTAAATGGGCGCTAATTGCAAATTGCTCTGCCCATCGCCCATTTTTAATTGCCCACTTGCCCACTGCGAATGGTCCATTGCCCACTGCGAATTGCGAATTGCCCATTGTTAACTGCCCATTGCGAATTGCCCATTGCGAATTGTGAATTGCGAATTGCTAATTGTGAATTGCCCATTGTTAATTGCTAATTACCAATTCGTCTTTCGTTATTCGTAATTCGTAATTCCTATTGCTATATTGGCAAAAATTTTATCACCATTACTATGTCCTATAACTTATTGAAAGGAAAACGAGGATTAATATTCGGAGCTCTTGATGAAAAGTCTATTGCCTGGAAAGTGGCGGAAAAAGCCCATGAGGAAGGAGCAAGTTTTACATTAACCAATGCCCCTATTGCCATGCGCATGGGTAAGATCAATGACTTGGCTGCGGCCTGCAATGCTCAGGTGATCCCTGCAGATGCCACTTCAATGGAAGACTTGGAAAATCTCTTTACCAAGAGCATGGAAATCTTGGGGGGACCGCTTGATTTTGTATTGCATTCCATCGGCATGAGCCCGAACGTGCGTAAAAGTCGGCCTTATGGAGATCTTAATTATGACTGGTTTCAAAAGACGTTGGATATATCCGGTCTATCATTTCACAAAGTGATGCAAACGGCCGATAAGTTAGACGCTATGAACGAGTGGGGTTCCATTCTGGCCTTGACCTATATTGCGGCGCAGAGAACATTTCCGGACTATTCCGATATGGCCCAAGCCAAGGCCCTGCTAGAGTCCATTGCCCGCAGTTACGGATATTTCTTTGCTAAAAAGAATAATGTAAGGGTCAATACCATATCACAATCCCCCACCATGACCACTGCAGGTAGCGGAGTAGGTGGATTCGATGTCTTTTTTGACTACGCAGAAAAAATGTCGCCTTTGGGCAACGCCACTGCAGAAGATTGCGCTAACTATGTAGTTATGATGTTTTCGGATCTCACCCGGAAGGTGACTATGCAAAACCTCATGCACGATGGTGGTTTCTCTTCCTCAGGCATCACCTCTGAGTTGATCGAGAATCTTTCTAACTAAGTTTTATGGTGGGGTTTCCACATGCTAAGATCAACCTGGGATTACAGGTTATTGAGAAAAGGCATGATGGTTTTCACAATATCATCAGTTGTCTATATCCTATTGGTTGGTGTGATGTGCTGGAAGTTATACCAGCCCCAATCTTTTCCTTTAAAACCAGCGGATTGGAGGTACCTGGCGATCCTCAGCAAAATCTCTGCATTAAGGCCTATCAGCTGCTAAAGGAATCCCACAATGTTCCCGCGGTGCAAATCCATTTGCACAAGATCATTCCCCTGGGTGCGGGTTTAGGTGGTGGGTCCTCAGACGCAGCTTTTATGTTGAAAATGCTAGTAGAGTTGTTTGACTTAAAGGTGTCCCTACCAGAGTTGCAAGCATATGCCGCCAGCATTGGCAGCGACTGTCCATTCTTTTTAGAAGACCAACCTCAAATGGTACAGGGAAGAGGAGAAATACTGTCTCAACTACCATTGGAGCGACCTTCAGGTTATTTACTGGTGGTCTGTCCTGATATCTCCGTCAACACTGCCCAGGCTTACGCCGGCTTGCAGCCTGTAGCGCCCCAATATGATCTGCCGGAAGTACTGAAGTCAGGGAACCTGAAGCAGTGGAGGGATAAGCTAAGCAATGATTTTGAAACCACGGTATTTGAGAAATTTCCTTTAATAAAGGAGCTGAAGGACACCTTTTATGAACTAGGGGCTGATTATGCCAGTATGAGCGGTTCCGGTGCCGCTGTCTTTGGTTTTTTTAAGCTTCGCCCTGAAACCGATAGGATCCCTGTACATTACCATCAATGGCTACAGGAGGTTTAACCGCTCAGTGCCGGACGGGCCCGATCAAAAAATGGATAGGCTAGCACAGCCGCTAAAATCACCAAGGTACCGAAGTAAAAATCAGTAGTCATATGCTCACTGTCCCCTAATATGATCAAAGCCAGGATGATGCCGTAGACCGGTTCCAGGTTAACTGTAAGATTGATGGCAAAGGCCGAAAGCCGTTTCATAAGTTCCACACTTATCGAATAGGCATATACAGTACAAACCAGCGCCAGTATAAGAATATACATCCAATCCAGCGAGGTTGGAGTCAGCTGCAATCCTTCAGGTTTTTGAAGAGCGTACCACGGAAATAGTAAAGCGATTCCCACAGTAGCGCCTATCATCTCGTAGAAAGTGATGGTAAAGTGATGGTGCTTGCGGGTAAATTTTCCGTTAAACACTGTAAACAGCGCTCCCAGAAAGGCCGATATTATTCCCAGACATAAGCCCCAAGCATGGTCAATTTGAAAACGGAATATAATGTAAAGCCCTGCGATGATCACCAGGCCCAGGAAGAACTCGTACCAGCGAAATCTTCTTTTCAATATGAGCGGTTCTAATAAACTGGTCCACAGGGCAATGGTAGCAAATCCGGCCAGACTAATGCTTACATTGGAGACCCGGGCCGAGGCAAAAAACGTTACCCAATGTCCGGCGATCACTACGCCGTTACCCGAAAGTTGCCATAAAGTACTACCCTGGACCCGAAAGGACTCTTGTTTCCAGCCTAGCCAAACAGCTAGTAACACACTGGACAACAGCACCCTGTAAAAAACCAATTCTACAGGAGGAATGGTAATGAGTTTCCCCAATACTGCGGTAAATCCCCACAATAACACAATGAAATGTAATTCCAGGTAATCACGGGTCCTGGTCATTAACGGGGTACGGTTTTGTAAAGCAGGAAGCCCAGTGCAGTGAAGATTATATTGGGAATCCAAACCCCTAGCAAAGGCGGCACTTCTCCTTTCAGGGCAAATTCACGACTGAGCATAAAAAGTATGATGTATACGAAGGCAATCAGGAAACCCAGTGCTATCTGGAACCCTACCCCTCCTCGTGATTTTCGGGCCGACATGATCACCCCTATAAAGGTTAAAATAATGATGGCAAATGGCGACATGTAGCGCATGTATTTCTCCACCACAAAGGTTTCAACATTATCGGCACCCCTGGATCTCAGCAGGGCGATGGTGCTGTTCAGTTCATTGATCGTTAATGTTTGTTCCAGGTACTTATTGCTTTCAAAATCTCTGGGAGTGATGTTTAATAAGGTATCCAGTTCTTTGCCCTGGGTAACATATTCCTGGCGACCTTCAAACTGCCTCAAGGTCCAGTCATGCACTTTCCAGTTCTGTGATTCTTCATTCCAACTTACTCTTCTGGCCGACAGTTTCTCCCGCATATCATTACCCTCTACGGTCTCCAGGGTGAACTGATGTCCTACCCTACTATGATTATTGTAGTTCTTTAGATACATATAGCTGGTAGGAGCAATCTTAATGTGGATGTTATTCTCGGTGAAATTATAGGGCCTGTGGGTGTACTCCGCCAGGAAGGCCACCCGATCTTTGTCGGAATTAGGGATAAGCCATCCCGTGAGGTAGAAACTAGCAGCCGCAATCAGTATGGCACCGATAATGTAGGGAACGATAAGACGGCTGAAGCTGACCCCACTACTGAGCATGGCGATGATCTCCGTGTGTCCCGCCAGTTTAGAGGTAATAAAGACCGTGGCGATAAACACCGTTATGGGAGTGATCAAATTCGCAATCCAGGGAATAAAGTCCAGATAGTAGTCCGCGATTTGAGCAAAAGCAAGTTTGTGCTCTAAGAAATCATCGCTTTTCTCCGTTATGTCTATTACCATGATCACCGCCACCAGGATCAAGACCACGAAGATGTAGGAACTAAGAAATTTCTTCAATATGTATCGGTCCAGGATCTTCATTTATAAGCGCTGCATAAGTTTCACGGATATATCCTGCTTCCAAGAATTAAACGTACCATCGGCAATCCTGTTGCGAGCCTGCTCCATCAACCAACTATAAAAACTAAGGTTTTGCAAACTGGCCAACTGCGCCCCCAGGATCTCGTTACAATGTACTAAATGTCTTAAATAGGATTTGCTGTGTTCACCACCGGCATATCCACCTAAACCCGGATCAATGGGGCTAAAATCATTTTTCCACTTTAAGTTACGAATATTCATGATCCCCTCGGTAGTAAAGATCATCCCGTTGCGGGCATTACGAGTAGGCAATACACAATCAAACATATCCACTCCCAAAGCCATGGACTCTAATAGATTGGCAGGTGTTCCTACTCCCATTAGGTACCGGGGCTTGTCCTTCGGCAAGATCTCGCAGACCTGCGCCGTCATATCGTACATCATTTGTGCCGGCTCACCTACAGATAGTCCCCCTATGGCATTACCGGGCAGGTCGCAGTCGGCAATGAACTTAGCGGAATCTTTGCGTAAATCTTCAAAGGTACTGCCCTGAACGATTCCGAATAAACTCTGATCATAACCGTATTGACCTGAGGTTTGCTGCATGCGATTCTTACATCGTACCAGCCAGCGGTGGGTCATATCCATGGACTCTTTGGCATATTCATAAGTACATGGGTAGGGTGTACATTCATCGAATGCCATGACAATGTCTGCGCCAATAATGCGCTGGATATCGATCACATATTCTGGTGTAAAGGTATAGGAGCTGCCGTCAAGATGTGACTTAAAGGTGACCCCTTCTTCTTTGATCTTTCTTCTTTCCGCAAGTGAATATACCTGGTAACCGCCGCTGTCAGTTAGAATGGGCTTGGTCCAACCCATAAAGCCATGGAGCCCCCCCGCTTTTTCCAGAGTCTCCAGACCAGGCCTCAAAAAGAGATGGTAGGTATTTCCCAAAATAATATGAGCGTTGATATCATCATGCAATTCTCGTTGTTGGATAGCCTTCACTGTACCGGCAGTTCCTACCGGCATAAACACGGGAGTCTGGATTTTACCGTGTGCAGTGGTTATGGTCCCTATGCGTGCATGGGTCCCGCCGTCCCGATTTTCCACCTTGAATGATATCATAACGGGGCAAAAATAGCCATTATTGGGGATATATTGCTATTTTTAGCTCAATCCCCATGACTGCTTGGACTGTAATCTTCTACCTCTTCATCGGCTGTACCGCAATCCAGTTGTTTTATTGGCTGAAGGTATTCGGAGCTGTGGCCTTAAAGCAAATTCCAGCAGCAGGTGCTATCCCAGCGCTACCGGTCTCCGTTATAATATGTGCGCACAATGAGTTGGAGAACTTGAAGGTTCTGATCCCCGCGCTGAGGCAGCAGGAGTATGCTAATTTTCAGGTTTTGGTAGCCTTAGACCGATCCACAGATAATAGTTTGGATTGGTTACAACAGCAAAATTGGGAGCGGCTTAAAATCCTGGACCTTACGGAGATTCCCGATAAGGTGAACGGAAAGAAATACGCCTTGTTACAAGCCATACAAGCCGCCGATCATCCACATCTGCTGCTCACCGATGCCGATTGCTATCCGCAGAGCAACCAATGGATCGCTTTGATGGCTGCCGGATTGCAGGCCAATAACGAGTTGGTATTGGGTTTTTCACCGTATGAAATAAGACCGGGATTGTTAAATAGTTTCATCCGCTATGAAACTTTGCTGACGGGTATTCAATACCTCTCCCGAGCCCTGCATAGTGATCCCTACATGGGAGTAGGCCGCAATTTAGCCTACACCAAGGAATTTTTTAACAACAGCCACCAACTTAAGCCTTACTTGAAGGTACCGGGGGGTGATGACGATTTATTGGTCAACCATTTTGCTCGTGGCGAACACACCGGGATATGTATTGAGCCGGCAGCCCACATGATATCCAGACCGAAAAGCAGCCTGAGAGACTACTTAATACAGAAAAAACGACATCTGGCGGTGGGGAAACACTATAAAATGTCCCACAAACTGGTTTTGGGTATATTCTCCCTAACCCATATAATATTTTGGAGTTCTTTAGTAAGTTTGTTGGTAACCACCACGCACCTTGCCTGGGTCTTAGCGCTGTTCCTAATTCGTCAGATCAGCCTGTCATTAATTGTGAGCAGGTCAGCCAAGCGACTGAGCCGCAGTCAATCCATAATTAGTTTGGTGTTTTTGGATTTTCTGTTCAGCGTTTATTACCTATACACAGGGTTGGTGGCTTTAATCAGCAAGAAAGTAAACTGGCATTGAAACAATTTTCGGATAAAGCATTACAGGATTTTGCGCTAATAGACCGGGCGGTAGATGAAGGCGACGAAAAAGCCTATGCCGAATTAATGACCCGCTATAAGACGCCAGTCTACCATATGATCCTGAAGATGATCCGCAATGTTGATGATGCTGAAGACCTCACCATAGAAGCTTTTGCCAAAGCCTTTAAGAATCTGCACAAGTTCAAGAAGGACTTCACCTTTAGCACCTGGCTGTTCCGCATTGCTACCAACAACACTATTGACTTTATACGCAAAAAGAAGCTGGATACTTTCAGCTTAAATACTTCCCTGCGCAACGACGATGGCGATAATGTCAATATCGATCTGGAAGACAAGGGCCTGGACCCCCAGGAAGAGGCCATTAAATCTCAAAAGATCGAACTCATCCATCTTTTTGTGGGCAAACTACCCCCTAAATATCAGCGTTTGGTACGTTTGCGGTATTTCGAGGAACTTTCCTATGATGAAATTGCCACGGAACTTGATGCGCCACTAGGTACGGTTAAGGCCCAGCTTCACCGGGCCAGGGAATTGATGTACGATCTGGTTAAGGGCAAAAAAGACCACATCTGATGGAGGCCAGCGCCAGCCCAGGTGTGGAGTTGATCACCCATTATTTTCAGGATATCAGTAAGGAGCAACAGCAACAATTTGCCAAGCTGGCTGCTTTGTACTTTGAGTGGAACGAGAAAATCAATGTGATCTCCCGTAAGGATATTCAGAGTATTTACTTAAAGCACGTGTTACATTCATTAGGCATTGCTAAGGTGCTGGAGTTTCCTCCTGGTTCCAGGGTATTGGACGTGGGCACCGGAGGAGGCTTTCCCGGAATACCGCTGGCCATACTATATCCAAAGGTACATTTTCATTTGGTGGACTCTATTGCTAAAAAGGTCAAAGTGGTGCGGGAGGTCAGTAAAGCTTTAGGGTTGAGAAATGTGAGCACTGAGCAGATCCGAGCCGAATTGATTGAGCAGCGGTTCGACTTTATAGTGAGCCGGGCGGTGACCAGGCTCAGCAAATTCGCTCCTTGGGTGCGGCATAATTTGAAACCAGGTGGGTCTATGATCTTTTTAAAGGGAGGGGACCTGTCGAAGGAGATTGCCGAAACACATCGTAAGGTGCACCAATATAAGTTGAGCGCGTATTTTAAGGAGGAGTGGTTTGAAGGCAAGAAAGTGCTGATGATGTAAGGAGGTGTATATTTGGTTATTTGGGTAGCCGTTTGTTAGTGAGGATCACAGCACCCAACCCCAATCAAAGTTAATCACTCGGCTGCCCCCACCCCTATTGTAACCCAGCCTTCACCTCCTCTAAAAAATTTTAGGATTCGCCTGCTACATCACAGATCGTTAACCACAAATTCCGTAATTTAGCAGTTCCCATTAAGTCAATTCTCAATTGTTCATTTTTATTTGATAATTTCCTAAATGCCCACTTTTAGCCACCTGCACTGTCACACTCAATTCTCACTTTTAGACGGTGCCGCCAAGATCCCGGAAATGCTTAAGAAAGCCCAGGAGGATGGTATGCCCGCAGTGGCGCTCACCGATCACGGCAATATGTTCGGGGCCTTTAAATTCGTGGCCGAAGCCAATAAGTACAACGTCAAGCCCATCATTGGCTGTGAGTTTTATGTAGTACCCGACCGGCACAAAAAGCAGTTCAGCAAAGAACAGCGTGACGAACGCTACACCAGCTGATGTTGGCTAAAAATGAAGAAGGGTACAAAAACCTGTCGAAACTCTGCTCTTTGGGTTATATGGAAGGCCTGTACAGCAAATGGCCCCGTATAGACAAGGAATTGATCCTAAAGTACCACCAGGGATTGATCGCCACTACTTGCTGTCTGGGCGCAGAGATCCCACAAGCCATCATGAACAAAGGGGAAGAAGAAGCTGAAGAGCTCTTCAAATGGTGGCTGGATCTGTTTGGAGAGGATTATTATGTAGAATTACAGCGCCACGAATTGGAAGAGCAGTTGGGGGTTAATCAAACGTTGTTAAAATTTGCCCAAAAATATGGGGTTAAGGTGATCGCGACCAACGACTCCCACTATGTCGACCAGGAAGATGCTAATGCCCACGACATTCTCCTTTGTGTAAATACCGGAGAATTCCAAAGTAAACCTATCTGGAAGGGTGATGGTTTCGGTTCTAAGGATTATCGATTCGGATTCCCCAACGACCAATTCTTCTTCAAGACCCAGGCAGAAATGCAAGCCCTGTTTAAGGACCTACCGGAAGCCTTGGACAACACCAACGAAATTGTGGACAAGATCAATACTCCTCAGCTCACCCGGGATATCCTGCTGCCCAACTTTCCGTTGCCCCAGGAGTTTGCCAACACGGACGACTACCTGCGACATGTTACTTATGAGGGGGCCAAGTCACCTAAGCGCTACGGAGAATTATCCGCGGAAGTAGAGGAGCGCATTGAGCACGAGCTCAACATTATTAAGACCATGGGGTTTGCGGGATATTTCCTCATCACCGCCGACCTGATTAAAGCGGGCCGCGATCGTAACGTGATGATCGGGCCGGGACGGGGGTCTGCTGCTGGATCGGTGGTGGCTTATTGCACAGGCATCACCAATATCGATCCTATCAAGTACTCCCTGCTGTTCGAACGCTTCCTGAACCCTGAACGAATTTCCATGCCGGATATCGACACGGATTTCGACGATGAAGGCAGACAGCTGGTGATCGATTATGTAGTAGATAAATACGGCAAGAATCAGGTGGCCCAGATCATAACCTATGGTACTATGGCCGCAAAAATGGCTATTAAGGACGTCTCCCGGGTAACCGAACTGCCGCTTGGAGAAGCCAATGCCCTGGCCAAATTGGTACCCGAAAGGCCGGGGATCACGCTGACACAGGCCTATGAGGAAGTAAAAGAACTAAAGGCCATCCGCAAAGGAAATGACCTGCGGGGTGAGGTACTTAAGATGGCGGAAAAACTGGAAGGTTCGGTGCGCAACAGCGGCATCCATGCCGCCGGGGTGATCATAGCCCCTGATGATTTAACGGAATACATACCGGTTTCCACTTCCAAAGACTCCGATCTGCTGGTTACCCAGTTCGACGGAAAAGTCATCGAAGATGCGGGTATGCTAAAAATGGATTTTCTGGGTTTGAAAACCTTGAGCATTATCAAGGATTGCCTCAAACTGATCCAAAAGAATAAAGGTGAAGAGATTGACATCGACACCATACCCCTGGATGATGAGGTTACCTTCAAGCTGTATCAAAAAGGGGATACCATCGGAACTTTCCAGTTCGAATCACCCGGTATGCGTAAGTACCTGCAGGTTTTAAAGCCTACAGATATTGAGGATCTCATAGCCATGAACGCCCTTTATCGTCCTGGTCCCATGGAGTTCATTCCCAACTTTATTAACCGCAAGCACGGCAAGGAAACGGTGGAATATCCTCACGAGCTGTTGGAACCCATTCTCAAAAATACCCATGGTATCATGGTTTACCAGGAGCAGATCATGCAGACCGCCCAGATCATGGCAGGTTACTCCCTGGGACAAGCGGATTTACTGCGACGGGCTATGGGTAAGAAGAAGATTGAAGAGATGAACAAGCAGCGGACCATCTTCGTCAAAGGGGCACAGAAAAAGCATAATATTTCCCAGGAACAAGCGGAGGACATCTTTAATATTATGGAGAAGTTTGCTGCTTATGGTTTTAACCGCAGTCACTCCGCTGCTTATTCTGTGGTGGCCTACCAAACCGCTTTCCTGAAATCGCATTACCCCGCTATGTATATGGCCAGCGTACTCACGCACAATCAAAGCAACATTGAGAAGATCACCTTCTTTATGGATGAGTGCAAGCGGCAGGCCATTAAAGTATTGGGGCCGCACATTAACGAAAGTGGGCTGAATTTCGAGGTCAACCCAGAAGGCCAGATCCGGTTTGGATTGGGTGCTGTGAAAGGAACAGGGGAAGCTGCCGTAGAAGCCATTGTCAGCGAACGGCTGGAAAACGGACCCTATAAGAATATATTCGACTTTGCGGAAAGAGTTAATCTACGCACGGTCAATAAGAAAACATTCGAAAGTCTGGCCATGGCCGGGGCCTTCGATTGTTTTGAAGATTTTCACCGACGCCATTACTTGCATGCTCCTGAAGGTGAAACTACTCTAATTGAAATGGTAATCCGCTATGGCAACCGTAAACAAAGCGAGCAGAACGCCTCTCAGGTGTCACTTTTCGGCGGTGATAGTGGAGTAGAAATTCCGTTGCCCAAAGTTCCTCCCTGTGAGCCATATTCGGAGTTGGAGAAGTTACGAATTGAAAAAGAGGTGGTGGGCTTCTATATTTCCGGCCACCCTTTGGATCAGTTCCGCATCGATATTGAACAATTTTGCAGCTGCACAGTTGATAAGATCGAGGAACGCAAAAATGAGAAGGTGGCAGTAGCGGGGATCGTAACCAAATTTGTGGAGCGTACTTCTAAAAATGGTCGGCCATTCGGCCTATTTACCATAGAAGACTTCGTGGATTCCCTGGATCTCGCCATGTTTGGTGAGGAGTATTTAAAATTCCGGCATCTTCTGGGAATAGGGAACTTTGTTTATATAGAAGGTCAAGTTACCGAACGATATAAGCAACCCGGAGTTTGGGAATTGCGTCCTTACAGCATTCAACTGCTTACGGAGATCCGGGAAAAAATGAGCAAAGGCATACTTCTGCAAGTGCAGCTGCATGATATTAATGAGGATTTGGTATCAAAACTCGAACACCTCAGTCAGGATTATCCTGGTAACTGCCAGTTAAAGTTGAATGTGGCTGATATACAGGATAACATCGCGGTAGAACTGCTTTCCCGGAAGTTTCAAGTAAAGCCCCAGGATGAGCTCATGAAGGAGTTGGATAGTATTCCTGAAATTTCTTATAAGATTTTGAACTAATCGGTCAAAATTACCGTTTATGCTGACAGGATGACATCAAATTGGTGTCGTTCAGGGTCATTACCGACATATTTTTGACGTCTTTGGCCCAAGCCTAATAATTTGCACTATATTTGCAACTGATTAGGAAATAGAAAAAAATAACTATTAAATATATTTGAATTATGGGTAAAGCAATTGAAATCACAGATGCGAATTTCGAAGAAATCATAGCATCGGATAAGCCTGTACTAGTAGACTTTTGGGCTGAGTGGTGTGGTCCTTGTAAAATGATTGGGCCGGTTGTTGAGGAGTTGGCGTCTGAATATGAGGGTAAGGCAGTAGTTGGAAAAGTAGATGTGGACAACAACCCCAATGTTTCCGCACGGTTCGGGATCCGCAGCATTCCTACTCTTCTGGTATTCAAGGGTGGCGAAGTTGTAGATAAGCAGATCGGAGCTGTCCCTAAGAGCATATTATCTCAAAAACTAGATGCTCAAGTAGAGGCTTCTGTATAAAAAATAATTAAACAAGAGCTAAAACCCTGTGGTTCCAGGAATCTGGACTTCAGGGTTTTTTTATTGGTTATATTGTTACGCTAAGAAACGCGAAGCAGCGCAAAGGGTCGCAAAGTTGGCCCAACAACTGTTATAAGTTCAAAACCACCCTTTTTATTCCATCTGTTAGCTTGGCAACGTGAAAATTCAACAATAGACCTAATTTGTGATTACCCAGTCTGAGATATGTGAGCAATTGGGCCAGATGCACTTCCGTAAATGCTTCTACTGTCTTTACCTCAATCACCACTTTATGCTCCACCAATAGATCTATCCGGTATCCATGATCCAATTTAACCTTTTTGTAAATAATTGGTCTGGGTACTTCCTTTCTTACATTAAGCCCTTTGATTGACAATTCATACCAAAGACATTCCTTGTATGCAGACTCCAGAAGACCAGGCCCTAATTGTTTGTGCACATTAATGGCGCTTCCAATTACAGTTTTGGAAATCTCATTTTCGGTCATAGTTTAGCGAAACTTGGCGCTTCTTCGCGTCCTTAGCGATACAGTAGCGTGTACAACTAAATTAATCTTCCCTAGTCTCAATAACACATCCTGAAATTATTGCCAGTTTTACATATTTTTTCAGAACTTTACGCTATACTTTCAATCAAAAAAGAAACCATGACCACCGCAGAAATAAAAGCCGCTATCCAACCTGGAGTACTCCATGGAGATCAGGTACAGACACTACTCAACTATGCCCAAAACCAAAATTTTGCCTTGCCGGCCGTTAATGTAATAGGAACCAACTCCATCAATGCAGTTTTGGAAACCTCCCGGGAAGTGAACTCTCCGGTAATGATCCAGTTTTCTAACGGAGGCGCCCATTTTGTAGCCGGTAAAGGTCTAAGTAATGATGGCCAGAAGGCCGCGGTAGCCGGATCGGTTAGCGGGGCCCTGCACATTCACAATGTGGCCGCGGATTACGGAATCCCCGTAGTCCTGCATACCGATCATGCTGCGAAAAAATTACTCCCTTGGATAGATGGCATGCTGGATGCAGGTGAAGCTTATTTTCAGCAACACGGCAAGCCTTTGTTCAGCTCTCACATGATCGACCTGTCCGAAGAACCCTTGGAAGAAAATGTTGCCATCTGCAAGGAATATCTGCAACGCATGAGCAAACTGGGCATGACCTTGGAAATAGAGCTCGGGGTAACCGGTGGTGAAGAAGACGGTGTTGACAACACCGACGTAGACAGCAGCCGGCTTTATACCCAGCCCGACGAGGTGGCTTATGCTTATGAACAGCTCATGGAAGTAAGTGACCGTTTCACTGTTGCTGCGGCTTTTGGCAATGTACACGGTGTATATAAACCGGGTAATGTGGAGCTGCGACCGGAAATCCTGAAGAATTCCCAGGATCATATTCAGCAAAATTTCGGGACCGGCCCCAATCCCGTAAATTTCGTATTCCACGGTGGCTCCGGCTCACCTCAAAATCAGATCCGAGAAGCCATCGAATACGGTGCCATCAAAATGAACATCGACACGGACATGCAATGGGCCTTTTGGGATGGTGTACGCAACTACTACCACAGCAAAGAAGGTTATCTGCAAGCACAAATCGGTAATCCCGAAGGGGACGACGTACCCAATAAAAAGCATTACGATCCTCGTTCCTGGCTACGCGCCGCAGAGCAGAGCTTTATCGATAGATTGAAAATAGCTTTTGACGACCTCAATGCGATGAATGTTATGGGCAAATTGGCGGGTTAGTCAGGCCTGTAACTTGATAAACAAGTAATCGCCTTCATCATTGGCATAACGCTGACGAATGGAAGTTATAGCCCCGGAGTCAATGTCCTGCTGTAGCTGGTCCAATCCGGATTGCAGTTCATCCGGTGGGCACAACTTGCGGAATGAAGAGATCCCGTCACGACGTTGCTTATTTAAATAAACGTTGGCATCAAATTTTCCTGAATACAAAAACCAATCCTGCAGATCTGGTTCCACAAAATATTTTTCCTTAGCCACTATCTGCAATTCCGCCAGGTCAAATGCCGCGGACAGCATCTCCATGCTGGGCATTTGCTCCATGGAGCGTTGCATCATCTGAGGAAAATAGTGGTGAAGCCAGTACCCTCTCATTTGCGCCGGCAGGGAAGTGAACAGCACTAAATGTCCACCTTTAATTACCCGGGCGACCTCCCGAAACCCTCTACTAAGGTCCGTCCAGTGATGGACGGTAAGGGTGGCCACACCGCCATGGTAATGGCCATCCTTGAAAGGCAAATCGTTGATATCTGCCTGGATCCACTTCATCTCAGGAGCCTTCGTTTGTGCCTGCTCTAGCATGTGGGCGGAGATGTCGATTCCCGCAAGATCAACCCCTTGACGGTGTAGGGCAATAGTATAGTTTCCGGTGCCGCAGCCGAAATCTGCATAGCGTTTACCGGGTTGCGGCTGAAGATGGTACATCAGCCGGGACACCAAATATGGGTCCGGCTGCCGGGTACTGTCGTAACCATCCCCAATGGAATCGTATAAAGCCTTCTTCGAGTGCATTCGGCGTTTTGAGATCTGGCGAAAGTGTTTATTCTGTATTTGAATTTATAAAAAAAATGATCACACTACTATCTTTGACAAATTTCCTTATAGGCACAAAACCGGCAGCGGTCATGGTCTTCAGTTTGTTCAAAAGAGATCTCAGGATCGAAAATTGATTGCAACACCTCTTTGAGCCTGTCTTCAAACATGGAGATGGCATCGACTGGCAACGGTGCTCCGTGATTCAGCCATTGTATGCCATCGTTTACTTTCTTTAAAGGATAGACCCCGATTCTCACGGGTTTGTCGGGATATATCTGGTGCCAAAGATATGCATAGAAAAATCCCTGGAAGCCTGACTTATAGCGCGGTTGTTCAAAATGACGGGCCAGGTAATCATGTGCTTTCAGCGGAAACTGCGGCTCCCAGGTGCGTACTACATCCGCTCTGCCGGTTTTGTAATCGATGATGCCAATAGTCCCGTCTTTTTGGTGTACCCGGTCCAGGGTTCCCTCTAGATTCAATTTCAAACCCGGCTGGACCTCGATAGAATGGGTAACTTTTTCTTCAGTAGCCACTACCGTAAACGGAGCTTCCGAGAAGTCATTGGACAATACCTTATAAAGCAGCTTTTGCACTATGAGCTCGTGCAATACATCTTTACCCTCCAGTAAAGCCGGTGTGCTTCTGCGGTAGAATTCCTGGAATGCCGATTTAACAGAATCTGCAACCAGCTCCGAGGCCCTCATCTCTTGTAACTGGGCTTGGCTTAAAACTTGGTTGACGGTCCCACTATAGATCCGATCCAAAGCATAATGAACCACGTTGCCAAAATCCGCGGCATCCAATTCCGTTTTCACTGGTCTGCGTTCCGGCAGTCTCAGCAGATAACGGAAATAAAAACGCAAAGTACAGTCTAGATAATGACGGATGGCGGTGGGTGATAGCGATTTTTGTTCTCCCCCGGGTTTAGTATAGATCTCATGAAGTCGTGCTAATACCTCCTCGGTCTTTTCAATGGTTAATTGCTGGTCAACGGGAGCGCCAGTCAAAGGCATTTGAAAGATCTGCTCTTGGATGGCATCCTTATTAAAGGCTTGTTGCAGTTGCCATAAAAAGCGGCTCTTCTCCCCCGATCCATCTATAGCTACTTCGGTATTATACAGGATGTGTATGTGCTTGGCCCTTTGTAGGATTCTTTTAAAGTGATAGGAATAAATAGCATCTTGCTCTTCAAAAGTAGGCAGCTTGAAGGTTTTGCGCAGAGCAAAAGGGATATAACTCTTGTGCTGAATACCTTTGGGTAGTTTACCCTCATTGGCCGACAGAATAAAAACCCGTTCAAAGTCCAGGGTTCTGGTTTCCAGGAATCCCATTACCTGCACACCGCCAATGGGCTCTCCGGAAAACGGTACCTTAGCCCCTTGAAAAGCTTCCGACACCAGGCTAACCATGGTCCGCAGCTCAATTTGTTGGTTAAAACCAGCTAATTGTTGCTCCAGCTGCTTTAAGTGCTTTATGCAGTGATAGGCATACTCCGACTCAATACTAGCTGGATCTTCTTCCAGCCTCAATCGGTGGTAAAGTGTGACCAGCAGTTCCCCCAGCTTCTTCATTAGGTCCTTAGTCCTATCCTGGGGAGTAAGCGCCAATCTAAGAACAGCTGGGATTTCCGAGGACAGTAATGTCTGAGCCAAAATCCAACGGCTGCGGGAACCTCTCAGATCATTTAATATATGCCAAATACGAGCATAAGCAGCTCCTTGCATAAGCGAAATAGAAAGTAGCGCCCTCAAGGCTTCCACATTGAAATAGACTTTTTCCCCTCTTCCTCGTATTTGTAACTGAAAATGGAGGTAGGCCTGTATGAGTCGAAACCATTGACTCTGTTTTAAAGGGGAACCCATAGTGACATTTAGTTTGCTTATGGATTCCGGCAATGCATATAGCGCAGGATAGAGCAGGTTTTCATCCGAAAGTACCACCGCCGTATGACGCTGCTCTTTTTCGGGTATGTCTTTTAATAGCTGGCCGGTGATCTGAGCCTGACCCAGGGATTGAACACCACCCTGCAGGTGTAAATGTTTGTCCTCCTTTAACAAATCACTAATTACCCATTTGCTGGTGGCCGAGGGTTTCCATTTGCGGTAGTATTGACGCAGGAACTTGCCTGCTTCGTCCCCCTCGTTTTCCAAATACCAGCAGTCGGCATCCCAATAACAACAGCCGGTTCCTTTCTTCATTAGTGTATCGAAAATGATCTCCTCTGAGGTAGACAGGGCATTGAATCCGGCAAACACCACTTGTTGGTACGGTAGGATCAAGGATCCATCCTCAAGCTGTTCCGCCACCTCCCGATAAACCTGTCCACTGTAACGCAGCCCCTTTTTTTGCAGGCGTGCTTTAAAAGCATGGTAGGTTTTACATACCCGGGTCCACTGATTGGAAAAATTGGCCATCAAGTCGGTTTGTTGCTGACCCAACATCTCATTGAAACGTTGTAACGCGAACAGCACTTCTTCGTTGTCGGCGTATAAGTTTTCCAGATCTTTCAAATCCTGAAGATTGCCATAAAGTTTATCGGCATCTACCAGGTAGCGATCCACTTCATCAAAATCACTGAGCAGTATTTGTCCCCAGGCATAAAATAGATCAAAGGTGGGCAGTTCTTCTTTTTTTACGGAACCCTCCGGGTGCGGCAAGTAAGTTTCAGTATATACCTGGTACAGCTCAAACATCAACTGAAGATCATCCGTAACCGCATGTCCTGCGCTGACGGCCACAAAATCCTCAATGCTTAAAATTTGTGGAGACCAGAAAGTTTGTGTGGGGTAGGCTTCCATTAAAGCCTCTCTAAAGTAGTAGCAGGCCCTGCGTGTGGGGAACACGTATGCCCGGTCTTTCAATTGAGTCAGCTGATCGGCACTGATGTCATTGATAATATGAGAAATAAAACTATCCATGAACTTCTACCAACTCCAGGTTATCCACGTAAACCAGAAAGGACTGCACATTGATGTAGCCCATGGCTTCCAGGTGGCCAGCATATCGCAATACTTGCTTCTTGTGCTTGGGGTCCCGTTGCTCCTTTTTGTAATCGATCACCAAGGTGGCTTCTTTGTTGGAAACCACCCGGTCAGGTTTGAATAGCTTACCCTCGCTGACGATCTCCCGTTCCGCCAACACCTCCCAGGATGGATCAAACCAGGATTTGAACTGTGGGTTGGCCAAAAGGGTAGCCACTCTAGTGACTAACGACTCCCGGTCAGAGCCTTGAATTACTCCTTCGCTTTGCAACCGGTCCATTACCAAATCCAGGGTGTCAGGGCTCACCAATTTTTCCAGGACAGCATGCAATTTAATACCTTGTTTGATCTTTTCAGTTTTCTCATGATCCAACAGCATGAAAAACTTTTGGGCCTCTTCTCTGATCTGTACCTTATCCTTATAGGGCGCTATCTTCAATGACTTTAGATCCGCACTGGGCAAGCCTTCCTGCTTAGGCAGCTCGATTTTCTCCGACAAGTCTCCTAAAGTAAAGGTGTTCGTTTGCGCATTCCATAGCCCCCCCCACTGTGGATCAGTGCATACTTTCCAAAGCAGTTTGTACATTACTGCCAGATCGTTAAGCTCCGGTTCTTTGGAAGGGGCCTGACTCATAACATATAACCGGTCCCGCGCCCGGGTAAAAGCGACATAAGCCATATTAAGGCCTTCAACCAACCCTTCCAACAGCTCTCTGCGATAAGCCTCGGCGAAATGTGACTCGGTAAGTTCACTGCTAAAACTTAAAGGTAATAGCCTGAATTGCTCATATTGAGCCAGCAGTTGATCGGTCCAGAAAATGCTGTCCTTTCGGGGTTTTATTTCAAAATCGGCTTTCGGCACAATCACCAGGGGAGCTTCCAGGCCCTTTGCCTTATGGATGGTCATAACCCGCAACGCGTCCTGATGGCTGGGAGAGATCACCATCTGCAAATCCTTATATTGTTCCCACCAGTTGAGAAAGTCGAATAGGCTGCTTACTCCCTTTTTACCCTGTTCCAGACATAGCTCCAGCAAACGCTCTAAAAAGGGATCGGGCCGTTCATCAGGTATCAATAATCGGATGATCTCTGCAATCCATTCAAACACCGGAAGGTGCATTAATGAAGGCCACTTTTCCTCTATGATATGAGGAAGATACTTGAATAAAGGTCCTTCCTTGATTTGCAGGGCTTCCTTAAATAATTGGTGGTAATCCGATTCTTGTTGCACCACTCCTTTTTGATATAAATAAGCCATCTCTGCTCGTGCCAGACTGTCCCGGGGATTCTGCTGCAAGTGCATAGCGCTTATGATCAAGCGCACCGCCCAATGATTAGATAAGCGTAATGCCTGATCGCTGATTACCGGGATCTGATGCCTTGATAAAAACTCGGAAATCTCTGTTACTTCTTCATTTCGTGCCAGCAGTATTAATACGTCGCCGAATCGTCCACCGCTTTGGTGGTGCTGTTGCACGATCTCCAGGGTGTTTTGCTGAGCCTGATCCCATTTGCGATATTCTTCACGCTCAAAGAATTGTAAGCGAACCGCTCCTTTATTGTGTTTGTGCTGGCTCTGCTCAACCTCTCGGTACACTTCTGTAAGCATCCCTGAATCCTCAGGAAGGTCCTTGGTATTGAGCAGGAACTTATGGGCAATCCTGAAAAAGGTATTGTTAAAATGGATCACTGACTGAGCACTCCTCCAATTGGTCTGCAGTGTTTTCTCTTCCAATTGATCACGATAAAGTGCCAGCTCGTCTGCTGCCTGGTGCAATAACAAGTTTAGATCACCACCCCGCCATCGGTAGATTGATTGCTTTACATCGCCTACCAGCAACACATGGTTTTGATTGTCCAAACTATGGGTGACCAGTGGCTTTAGGTTGTCCCATTGATAGGCTGAGGTATCCTGAAATTCATCGATGAGCACATGGTGGTAATAACTGCCCAGCTTTTCGAATAGAAAGGGAGCCTCACGATCGGCAATTATCTCCTTGAGTAAAAATCCATTATGAGATAACAACATCAAATTATTCTGCTGACGATAGGCCTTCAGCTGTTCGTTTAGGGCATCCAGTAGCCCATAACTATAAATGTGCCGCTGCAGGTGACAGGCACTAACATACTCTTGATAATGAGTCTGGTGATAGTGATAGATCTCCTTAGTAACCCGGTCCAGGCCATTGGCTACCGCCGATTTTATCTGGTCTGCTTTTAAAGCCCCGCTTTTATACCAGTCGTCGTAGCCGCATGCAAGGTCTACAAAACGCTTTCCCAGTTCAAATTGACCCTTGAAAAATTTGTAAAAGGTATTTACGGTGCCACTTCCTTTAAATTTAAAATCATATGTCTTTAATCCCTGATCGCCGATAATCTTCAGGGCTTCACTGGCCCGATCGCGTTGGTGGCCTTGGTAACTGTTCCGGGTATTTTGAAGTTGCTGCTCCAACTCCCTTAAGGACGCCATGTTTACTTTTTGGGGGTCTATCTGGCTGAATCCTTTGTGGAATTTCTCCTTGAACAGCTCCTTCCCAAACTCAATGAGGTTGTAATCCAACTGCCAACCCTTATCCTGTTCGATCCGATTGAAGGCAAAGTCCTTCACCCATTCCTTCAACTCAGGGGTTTGGTGCAACTGCGAATAAAGATTCTGCAGGGCCTCCTGCATAGCGGTATCGTCGTCCACATCGATCTCATAATTCAGATTGAGACGTAATTCGCGGGCTAGGGATCTAACCAACTGACTAAAAAAATGATCGATGGTACTGATGGCAAACCGCGAATAGTTATGCAGAATGTTGTCCAGTACTTTGGTGGCGCGGGATTTAATGTCCAGCTTTTGAGGAAAGTGTGCAAACTCCTGATCGATTTGCTTCTGCATATCAGTCGGGAGGCCGGCAGCCATGTCCCTTAGCTGTTCCAGTATGCGCTTCTTCATCTCCTCGGTGGCCTTATTGGTAAAGGTGATGGCCAACACATGCTGAAAATCAGCGGGATTACGCAGTACGATCTTCAAATATTCTTTTACCAGGGTAAAGGTCTTACCTGAACCTGCTGAGGAACGATAAATGGTAAAATTCTTGAAGGAAGTAACCGCCTGGTCCTCAAAAATCGTGAGTTGCCCCATTGAAACGGAGTGGAAAAATCAAATTAATAACACCGTTATAAACTTAATCAAAGTGGTCATTAGTCACACCCTAAGAATCAATTATTTGGTGAAGCTTTTTTCAATCCCGCGATGTCTATATCCGATACGCCGCCGGACACCACGAATTTCATAATCTCGGTACTGGACAAGTTCAAGGGCATGACCTGGTCTTTGGGTACCAGGATTAGATTTCCGGACACATTATAACTATGGGGAAAGTAAACACCCACATAACCCGGTGACCCCAGGAAGTCCACATTCTCCTGGGTGACGAACCCCACGCGCTTCATGGCCCCGTCACTGAGCAAACTAACGATGACCGGTTGATCAAACTTCTTATGATCCCCCACAAATGCAGAAACCAGATCCCTGAGAGAGGTGTATATGATCCGCACCAGAGGTAAGCGCATCATTACATTTTCGAAGAATTTAAAAATAGGCTGAGCCAGAAAGGTTGAACCCAGGTACCCGAAGATGGTAATTGATCCCAGAATAATGAGCAAGCCTAAACCCGGGATGGTAAAGGGAATAAGTCCATCCAGCCAGCGTATGGATATTACGATGATATAAAGGGTGAGCGCCAGTGGTACCACCAGCAATAG